>Ga0116229_10001318_pt1 | contig 38429 bp, 17 predicted proteins | sample S1TSphgellanicum_3_FD_87313 | JGI IMG/M metagenome (GOLD analysis project Ga0116229, IMG submission 87313) | Host-associated microbial communities from peat moss isolated from Minnesota, USA - S1T2_Fc - Sphagnum magellanicum MG | ecosystem: Host-associated > Plants > Peat moss > Unclassified...
CGGAAGATATTAGTTTATGGAGGATATTAGTTTACACAAATTATATGGGGGGTAACAAAAATCATTCCGGAACCTGCCAGAGCAGCATGGAAGGTCATGGAGGTTAGTAGAAGGTCATGGATCGTTGGGGAAAGTAACAAAACCTTGTGGAGCTTGGTGGAGGATCAAAGAAACATGTAGAAGATCATATGACATGAGTGGTAGAAATCTTGGTAGAAAGTGAGGTTGTGGAAAGCTGCACTCTGGGTATGATGTATTAGTTTATAAAATGTTATGGGACTGGAAAAAAATATTGAATATCAGTTTATGGAGAATTATTAAATTAAATATGAGGCCCGCCATGGGCCTGTGCCTGCATATTAGTTTAGAGAGAATATTAGTTTACACATTATTAGTTTAGAAAGAGTTTATTGTAACATGATAAAAACTAAAATTGTTTTGCACCCAACCTTACATTATAGTCAAATATATAACTTTACTTTGAACCATGATTACAAATTCAAAACTATAATAATGTAAAAGGACATTTGAGTATTAAGATCTAAAACGATATGTGTATTTATTTTTTTGAATGTTTTGAACACATGGATCCCTTCTTGTGGAATATATTAAAATTCACAAAAAAATTGAAACAATTTCGTGAACATTTGATTAGGGAAAAAAACTTTCAATACAAAAAATCATTTGTCCACATGTTTTTCTATAATGTTTTAAACATATAAAAGGATTCTTGAAACATGGCGAATTTTCATGAAAATTTTGTAATTGCAACTTTGAAAGTATAAAAAAACTCATTTAATTTAATTTAATTTAATTATTTGATTTGTAGTGTTCCCATAGTGATTTTTCAAATTTTCAAAAACAATTTTTAAGGACTATCCACACACTGGTTAGTTCCTTTTTTCATGCTTTCACCCATATGTTCAATTTGACTAAGGCTTGGTCATTTTGACTCTCTTATTTTTTTGTTTGTCCCTTTTGATTAGATTGATTATAGCTAGTCAAAATTTTCATTTTAGTCAAATGTATTAGTAAAAAGTAACATGTATTTCATGCCCTAACCCACTAGTCAAAATGGACATCATTCCTAGTCAAAACAAATAGTTTGGTCAAGTTGGACTTTCTAAAAGGTCATGATTTGTAATGGTGTTTTTACTATTTGTTTTCTAAAACATAATCAATGATTGACGCACCCCCAAGCTCTTTGATGGACTCAATTGTGAGTCCAAAGGTGAAGATAACGAAAGGAGAAAAAGTTGGGACATGTTCTTTGGCTCGTAGCACTTTAGGGTAGAGGGGTGTGTTGGAGCTCCGAGATGGGATTAGGAATAGTGATAAGCAATTCGATTATTCACATGTACCTGCACAAACCAAACAATAAGTTAATTAATGCATAGTTGGAACATTTTTGGTGCATGGATGAATCACGGGTAAACACGGACTCACAAGATTCACCACGGCTTGGACTTAGGGGAAGCCACCACCTTCCCCTTTATAGTATTCTCTATGCCTGGCCACGGGGCTAGCACCCAAATGTCATTTTGTCCCAAGACTCCCACCCAAGTGGGAGTCTCGAAATTCCCAAAATTGGGACTCCCGCAATTTTGAAGGTGCATAATTTTGTATGCAAACCTTCGATTGAGGTGAGGTTTAAAGCAAAGTTGTAGCCCTCGTCAAAAGCTTTTCAATGATATGTGGTACGCCATCTACATGCAAGGAGTCAAATTGACAATTTGACTCCCAGCCCTTCTTTTGGTCATAACTTGTGTTTTAAGTATTCAAATGAGTCATGAAAGCCCATTTTAGACATCTAAGTTCCAAGATTTTTCCAATGAAATAAAAACCTTTTTGATCTAATGAGTTTTGACCCCTGCAATTACCCCCTAAAGATTCGGGAATCCATTGGGATTCCAATTCCCAAAATGAGAGCTCATTTGGGACTATGGGGGTTCATTCCTTCACACATTTTTGCATTCCCGAGAGTATGAAATGTGATTCCTGGGCTCACTCTTGGCTCGCAACTTTGCAAGCCTTTGCTTTGGTTGCGAGCCCAAGGCTAGAGTTGTGACATTTTCCCGCACACACAGATGAATTAATATATCCTCAAGTTGTTCAAAATATTTAATTTAATGATCCAATGAGTTTTTCATTGAGTCCAAAATGGTGTCTTTTTGTGTTGTGTTGATGCAATTTTGTGGAATGTTACAATTAGTCAATTGAATTGGACTTTGACTACTTGAAAAAACTCATGAATGATTCTTAAAATATTTGAAAATGACAAAATTTTGGAAAGATTTTTAAAACACATATTCACATAAGAGTATAATGTAACATATTTTTGAATCAAAAGGATTTTCTTATGAATTTTTACAACTTGCAAATGAAATATTTTTAGTATATACAAGGAATCTTTTAGAATAAGTAGTCATTGAAGTCCTTACTAATGGTGCGTACCTAGCTCCTTAATTTGTGAATGTACCCAACACAAATTTGAAAGCTCATGTTTATAGTTATTTTCCAACTAGCCTGACAACTCTAACCATTAAGGCATGTGCATAAATTTCCAAAATAACTAGGCATATAATAACAATTTTAGTCACCATCATTAGTAATCACCATGTAAACATGACCCATCCTTGTAATGATGAAAACAATTTGCATCCTTTGTTACTATTTCTTGCCTGATAATTTTAAAAATAATCTTAGTTGCAATCAAAGGTGGAGGAGGAAGAGGAGGCAAGGAATTTTTCATCATTGTTGTGGAGGAGAAAAAGAAGTTGAGGATAACAACTTAACTTGAAAAAACTATTACTATGTCCAAAATGATTTTTTTAAGGAAACACATTTACTTCTCATTCTTCTTAATAGGTTTTAGAGTGCATTTGTAGTGGGGCTTAGGAACTCAAGATTTGCTTAAATCTAATAAATTCCTTGGCAAGTTTGGATTTGTTAGGAAAACTTACTAATATGTAGTGAAATTCCTCTTAGACAAGTTACAATTTTTAATAACATATAAAGGCTCATTCAAGATCAAGGTATCACTTTCAAGAAGGACTCCATGATTTTTTTCATAAATATTATGCACCAAAATCTGAATGGGACAAATTTAGATAGAACGTGAGAAAAAATGAATAGTCCAAATCAAAATATTAATTTGTATGTTTGATTTTTTACATGTGTACATTGATGTGAATCAATATTTTGGTTCAAAACCAAAAATGCAAAAAATGTTTAAATAAGCTTTTATGGACAACTTGATATGTGTTTTTGCATAATTATTTTCTACATATGCGACTTGCATTTTGCATCTTTGAAATTTTTCATGTGGTTTATATCTAATCAAATGTAGTCAATGAAGATTACTAAACATAAAAGTAAAAAATATTTATCCATAATTTTTTTTTGAAACTGATTATGTTAGTTAGTGCAGTACTTTTGATTCCTTAAAGAGAAATTATTGTAAGGACAACAATATAATTATTTGGGATTCAAAAGTACATTTACATACGTACCTAGTAGAGTTACCCATAAAGTCACTTTATTTTTGAGCTTCAATTTCACCTTTTATCACTATTTGATCCCCAAATGAAGGGTATCCATATAAAATTGGGTGAAATTTGGGGGGGAAAAAAATCAATATTGGGGGTGAAGTTCACAAGTTTTGAAGGTTGGGGTAAAGAAATACATAAAAAGACATAATCATTAAACAACAATGAAGACATGGTGGATGCATAATACACAAGAAAAACAACAAATTAAAAAACTAAGCATGCCCAAAAACCAAAAATGGTGGTAAAATGAGTTTCAAGCCCCATTTTATCCATATACATTTTTTTGTCTTTGTTTTTAATTGAACAATCCTAGTTTCAATAAAATTGGGGGTTTTGGTGCACACTATTTATGATTTATTTCAGTATCCAATTTTTTGTAAATATTTTTATTAATTTAATGTGACCATTTTTGTAGGCATATCACAATCCACTATAATCATAATGCAATAAATAATATAAAAACCAAAAGTTGGGCTATGTGATTCTTTCTTTTGGTTAAACAATCCTTTTGGCATTCCTAATTATGTATAAGCTCATAAAATACTGTCCCAGGCAATGAGCTTTAATTTTTATATTTATGATATTTTGAATCCTTTCATAATTGATGCAACCTAGCATGCTTGTCAAGTGGTATTAATGATCGTTCCTTGATTTCATAACAAAAAGAAATTCAAGAAATTAGAATGCATTCCCTAACAACTAAGACATTGGGCAAAAATTACATGACGACTTTGACAAGAAGATGCACATCATGGACATGTCAATTAGACAAATCAACAAACATTATGATTAATACAATTTTAGCCAAAATCAAGTTGGAATTCATTGTAAACTCGCACAAATTTCAATACAACCCAAACTACTAAAGGAAAAAAAATTCTTATACTGCCTTCTTTTAGTCCTCATAGGAATTGCATTGAAAATTTAAAAATTCAAAATTTTGAAAATTTTCATCCTATGATTTTGGGGCTTCAAAACGCTTGGGAAATGTAGCAAATTGGAACATGCATTTCTTATAACCTTCATCAAGAGATTTGCTATATGTGAATAAAAGTAGGGTCTTATATATTAGTTGTTGGGAAAAACTTATTATCCAATTAATTCTACAATATGATCATGTTTGTTTTCAAAACCAATATATAATTAATATAGGGCATGCATTAATTTTAGGTACTAAAAAAAAAACATATAACATACAAGTAAGTCCATGGTAACATGACCCACATCCAAATTCAAGTAAGGCCATGGAAAGTGAGGTGGTGTGTAACCATTGCAAAAACATTATGTTTTCATTACATTTTTGAGTTTTATAATACAATTTTACAATTTGAAGTTTAAATTTATTTGTTTTGAGATGCCCAAAGTTCACCCCTTGAAATGAAAACAAAGAAAAAAAGGTAGAAGGTAGGAGAACTTGGGGGCACACTTTTTAATTATATGCACTATTAAAAAAAAAGGTGTGAAGGAACTTTAAAATGAAGTCAAAGATGAGGTGATGAGTTCACAAACACTTTTTAGTCAATTCATGTGCACAAGTCACACAATGCATGTGGTTAATGCAAATGCAAGGATGTTATATTCGTGAGTGTGCAAGCACGAATGGTGAATAGGTGAGCATGAATAAGTGAGTGTGAGTAAATGAATGTGAGTGAATCTTTTTGGAATATTTTATTGATGTTGACAAAATATTTGGAAAATATTCTTTGACACATGGGACAAAATATTTGGTGACATGAAAAAATATTCGACCACATGTTCATGGATGAATGATATTTATGGATGAAAATGTGAATGACAAATGAAAATGGATCAACTTTTTCATGAATGTTGGCAATATATTTCTTTTTGCAAAAAATTAAACAAAAGAAATAGGATGGAAAAAATTTATGTTGGTTTATTTTGAAAAATTCAACACATGAAATGTTGAAGTCATACTTTAAGTCATATTTTATATTAGTTCAATATGAAGTATATAAAACTTTACGACATTTAAACCATATAAAATGTTAAACTAAATATAATTCAATGGCATATAAACATGTTGACCCACCAAGTAGTATGTGCCATCCATTTCTTTAGAAGAGGTAGATGTTTGGTGTGCACCAATTTGCTATTGGTGGTATTCTTTAGGGTTAGTTGATGAAGCTGAATTTAAGAATTAAAGAATTGGTTTAGTTTTTAGCACTTTTGTGTGAAACAATGGGGATGATTTATGATGCATGTACTATTTTCAACCCTCTCACACATTTTTTTTGCACCCCATGATCTTTTTTATAAGTTCACATTTAAAGTACCATTCATTTTAAATCAACATAATAGACATTTATATTTTCTTGCAAAAATTCACTTTGGAAGACCTTGTAGACATGCCCACATGCAACCTTTCAAAGATAATGCACAATATATGGCTTCAACAACCAAGAAAAAGGGGAGCCTCTCTATATGTTGCAACATTGGATGACTATGTTTGAGCTTTCAAACAATCAACATTGTATTCTTATTTCAAACAAGTTGGTTGACCAAATCAAAGGCTTGATAAGAGTGAGCTACTCTTGCATAGAGCAACCTAATCTAGCAATGCAAAGCAACTTGCAAACGCAATTTTTGAATATTTCCTAGGATTAGTCTGCACAATTAGAATTGCATGTATGGAAAGGTGAAGAAATCTTTGGCTCTTGCAAATAAAAGGCAAACTTAGCCCCCAAATCAAAAGGGGATTCACATAGGCATAATTGTGTGAATTTTTCTCATCCTCATGTAAACCATGCAATTGCTAGATCAAATGTGCAAATTAAACAACTTGGGGTGGATCAAATTCATGGAGATGTTGAGATCCTTGAAGTTCCATGTGGAGATGGAGTTTGGCATATAGAAAGATGCCCCCCTAGGTCACATGTTCAATGGTTTGCATTGCAAAATTCCACCAAGCATTCTTGTGCTACAAGAATACTTATCAAGCCGATTTCTATTGGTGTCCCTGTTTCGACTTACTCAAGGTTGTGGTTTTAGTTCCCTAAAACACTTGTAAATTAGTTGCACAAGTTTTGGTTTTATGTAAATGACATGAATTGTTGCATTGGTAGTATGAAACACAAATATGCATTCGATAGAACGATTGTTTCAAAAATTTGGCCCATTCAAGCTAAAACTAATATCACCCAAGATGAAATCAAATCTTGAAGAAAAACGATTTGTTTTGAATAAACAGTAGCCAATCTTTCTTCAAAGCTATTAAAAGGGGAAATTTCCATTCCTATAAATATGGTAGTGGATGAAATGTTGTGGCCACATGTAATGGTATGGCTATTCGTTGGACAATGCGATTCAAGATGTCAAATCTACATTACAATTGGTGGGAGGCTAGTTGACTTTTGGAAATAACTATAAACCCACAATTGGACATGTTCCCCCTCCTGGATATGGACGAATTTATGAAATTTTATCTTGTCAAAATCCAAACAAGAGGCAACATGAAGTTACAATAGGGAATTACCCAGCTTGCACTTGGGTGTAGTCATAATCCAACGAGCCAAAAATGGCATTATACTATAAAAGAAAAGCAGTCAAAATTGTATAAATATTTATGTTTTGCCATTTAAAGCCATTGTAATCATGGCAAGTTATTACTTTTTCATTCATATGAATGTAAAGGAATTCAAACAAAAAATTCATTTGATGAAAATTTAAGTTTAAGTTTTGATTTAGGACCTTTAAAAGTGAACAACAATGCATCAAATAAGAGTCAAATTTGTAAAGAACTATCAAAAGGATTCATATAATAAAACACATTTGATGGGAAAAAAAATTAAGAGGATAAAGAGCTATTAACCAAATGAAAAAAACACTCATACCTTAAAATATGTGGAATTGTAAAAATTTAAAAATAAAAGAACTTTCCAAAATTGATTTAGAATTAAAATACTTCGGAAGTCCTTTGTCACACATAAATGGGGTAAAATGTACATGAGGTATAAAAAAAAATTGTAGTTTATTATACAAGAAAACATAAAAATGTAGAAACATAAAAATTGATTATGAATTGAAATTATTATCATTTAAAAAGATGAAACATTGAATTTACAAAGAATTAGGACACTTTCAAAAATTCATATTTATTAAAAAATGATGAAGAAAAAAAATTTCATGCACTTGGACAACTATAAACATTTATTATAACAAGTTGCAAAAAAAATTGTTCCAAAATTCATTCATATGAAAAAGTTGTTTTTGGGAAAAAACCATGCAGTCCTTTTTTATAGTAATCTTGTTGGTTCATTATATTTCATTTGCACCCACTTGTTTGGATTTTGTAACAATGATTTCCAATTCATTAGGTCGATGAGGGAAGTGGGTGCCTTGTAAACACATGTATTATGTTTTGTAACATGTCATGTTTTGTGGGTAGTTTGAAAATTTCATCCATTTTCCAACTTGGAGTTATGATGAAGTTTGTCGCTTATTGGCTCATGATGTAACTTTTGTATAGGTAGGAATACAATTTTGAATTGTTATAGAAAACAAGTACAATGAACATTGTCAATTCTAATGCTCACATGATGATGATATGTGTTTGGCTCTTAAACTTGAACTTGCAAATGATGTTACTACTCTAAATTTATAAATGTTTTGATAATTCTTCATTTAATATTTTTGTTGACATGAATGATGTTTCATTATTAGATAAAAATTAGTTATTAGACTAAATTAAAAATGCTCATTAATGATTAAAAAATTATATTGAAAAATTATGGGAAATAATTTTTAAGTTTCAATTGCAAGCACCTCTGCAACAAAAGTTATGTATGATATTCTTGTCACAAATAATATATTTTGTCTACTAGGATGAATATATTGAATCATTTAAAGAATATTCTTGTCATTTAAATAATATATTCCATCCATATATAAAGAATATTCTTATTTATGTGGAGAATATTTGGCTTACATGACAAGTATATTTTTTAAAGATTATGTGCGACTCACAAAAGTTCAACTTAGTGCTCACACTCACATGCTCATATAGTAGTTGCATTGTAAATTTTTGTATGCACAAAGAAATTGTGACCCTTTTGCAATGGTAAATGTGTTGGATATGAATGAGTTATGTGTTTTGAAACATGAGTGCAAACTACAAAATTCCAAAGTTTACTGTTTTTTTGAAATGTTTGCCTATCCAATTGGGGGCATTGATTTGAAATTATGATAAGAATATTTTGCACAAAAGAAACTTTGAGAACGTTCTTTTTTCAAGTTGGTTGTGCCATAATGAACATGCCCAGAGTAGAAGTGCATTCCCAATGAGTTGATAGCAAGGTTTTGGGTGATGTGGATGAAAATTATGGATGTTAAACCTATTTGTGCTTTCTAGGATGAAAGAATTAGATGAAAGTTGAAGAACTAAACCATATATTAGTGGATGGAAGATTTTCATTCATTGGATGTGGATGAAAATCTTGGATGCAACTATTATTCATGTTCATTTGGATGAAAGTAGATGGATGAAAATTTTGGATGAAGTTATTATTCATGATTAATAGGATGAAAATAATGAATGAAATATGGATGAAACCTTGGCTCATGATTTGGGTGGTTGCAAGATAGGGTAGCTCAAAATATGACAACTCCTAAAACAATGGAGGTGATGACTTTTTACCCCCTGCATACTACAATTGGAACTCTGTTTTTTTTGTGCTATCATAGGAAAAACTACTACTAATCACCTTTAACACCAAACCTCTTGCAAAAATTAGGTTTCAGGATCTCAAATGGAAATTAGGAACTATGTATATTAGAAGAAAACTGATTAGAACATTTGCAACCTTCCTAGAACTCTTTAATAAAAATCAAATCTTGATGTCTGGGTATACTGCCTTTGTGATTTTGTTTTCATTATGTCATGATAGAGGTAGCTATATAATTGGAAACTAAACTGTCAGGCTTTGGCAGATTGAAATTTCCTCTCATGAAATTGGTTGTTGAAAGGCTCAATCAAGAGTATCATTTCATTTTTGACACCTGATGGAATGGGTAAATCGATTGCATACACCAAGTGTTGCTCCCTCAACCTCTTTAGACCTTGCCTTAGAAGGTCAGGGTCTGCTTGCTTCCAGTAGACAAGGGAGAGGCAAGGTCTTGCATTCCAGTTAGCTTACCATAGTTACCAGTTCAAGTGTGACATATGAAAGATTTTGATGTGGTACAAGGAATCGGTCACAGCATTAATGCATGTCAGTAATGACTTGAAGCAGCTGTGCCATGCCTGGTGACAGTGGGGTTTACAAGGTCTATGAAGTTTATCAGATGATGTCTCCAAAAATCCAGCTCCACAACGAAATCAGGTACAATATGCTCTAGTTGTCATGGGTGTCTTCAGTTGTGTTGATAGGCTTGATTGCCCTTCAGCAGTCACTCTAGTCATGGATCTCATCAGTGTCTGTGAACTTGCAAGAACTAGACTAAGAAAAAGGTACAATATTCTTGCAAGTTTGAAGAGCTGTCCTCTGTCTGTTGTAATCAAATGAACACAAAATCCTTACAATATTCACCATAGACATGGATGCTAAGTTGTTGCTGGTGGGTGATTTGACTCACATATGGTTCCACTTTCATGAATGCACATCTTGCCAAAATGAGATGCTTAATGCCTCCAAGATATCACTGCATAATTGCAATCAAATTTTGTATGAGATGTGCTCTGGCAACAAAGAAGCCTTGCTACTTCACTGCTATCTGGGTGTATCCATACTGTTACCAGTCCTGGAAGACAGCTGCTGTTCAAGAGGCTGACAGAATCAACCTGATGATGGAGTTCACTTACCCTACAAGGTTGGCAATCTGGACAGGGCTGAAAGCAGTACACTCTAGAGCAGAATTCTGCAGTGGATAGTTGAGGGGCACAGCAACTTAGGTCCAACACCCAATGGCTTTCTTTACAATTTCTACAAGACATTTACATTCTCACTCATCACAACACATGTATTAATTAGAAACATAGGATCTAAAGGGACTCTATTGCCAGGATTACGATGCAAGTTCTCATCTTCTGGTAGCTGTTTTCAAATACATCTGTTTCAACAAGGCACAGTTAAAGTTGCATTTTCATGAGCATTTGTCACTTTGCCATATCTTGGCTGCAAATCAATCCTAGCTCCTTGTTGCCTTGAAGAATCTCAATAACCACAGCTGTGATTGAGGCCTGATTAGTGCTTTGTCACCCATTGGTGCTCTCTCATGTAAAACTCTCATCAACTTAACTTGTCCAATACATGAAAATGGAAATTTAGAACAAATTAATGCCATGACCTTAACTGATGATTGTCCTCTATGCTCTTTGTGCTCCCATCCTGTTGGTTTGTCACAAAGTTTGTTCCCATTAGTCAAACTTCTCAAATGCTGGTTCAACTTTCAGCTCTTGCAGGATTTATAGGACAAATGTGTGTCAGTCTGTAGCAGGTGTGGCTGCAACCTGTGTTCATGACATTCTTCAATCATGTGCAAGTAGAAGGATCCCTTGTGACACAAAGGTGCAACCCCAGAGTTTCAAATGTTGCTGGGCTTCCTGCAAATGCTTTGGAGGCTGTTCACTGTAGCACAACTACTAAATGAGACAATATCATGTTGGATCAAATACATGGGTCAAAGAGATCATGATTAGTACTGAAATTTATTCATATCTCAATAGTTCAGCTCATCTCCACAACATCTGACTTTGTTTTCAGGTCAGGGGTGCATGCATCTATCTTGGAGATTGGTTGAAATTGAGGAGAAAATGATTGAGATTGTTCATGGAACATAGTTCACAAATCTAACAGACATTGTGGATCCACACATATTGACTTTGATGATTTAAGTTTTGCAAGTCTCACAGCTTCCCATCTGCAGTTTCCCAGGCTGCCTAAATCTGGAGATTCTGCTTCAAATACAGCTATGTCAGTATGAGCAGGTTGCCATACAACTGCAATTGTTCTAGTTGAATACTAGAGTCTGATATGTACTCCCATCAAACTTGTTCAAGGACATATTATTTGCCAACATGCAGGAACTATGATCCTCACAATGGCAGAACATGGCAAATAATCAGTTTAAATCTATGAACAGTGTAGTGGTGCCATAACCATAAGTCTTTGAAGCCAGGCTACCAACAACAATCTTGTTTCTTACATAAGATCTTGACATCAAGTGGACAAAAAGCTGTTGAGCTATTTATATTAACTTGGTACTTTATCAAGCAGTAGCACTTTTTAACAAGGAGAAAACATGCTCAAAACACACAAATCAGCAAAAAAGAGAAATTCACTAGCAGGCATTTAAGTACAATTTATTGAGTTCTATGAGTCATTGCATTACAGAATCCAATTCTTCAGGTTTGATATGGCCTGCAATCACACTTGAATACTTTTACTACTAATAAACCCAGTTCTTGAGGTTTCATATGGCTTCCAATACAGTATCACACTTGGGTACTACTAATCGGGTTCATACACTGAAGAGAGGTGCAAGGACTGTATCATTTTGATGATCTGCAAGAAGGAAGCCAGCTCCAACATGCAGCACCCTTAGTCTACATTTAATTGTACACCAACTTTGACTAAGGCAGCCACTAAGTCACCCATCCATTGCAGAGGATGTTCATTCTGTTTAGTATGACACTGCACTCAAATTCTGTCAGAAAGTATAACACTGTTTGGGTTCAACTAAACATCTACAAGCCTTCTTTTGTTCACCAAATGTTTGGGTGGGCCAAACTCTCCATTTTCTCATGCAGAGCTAGTGGTAAAGTAAGTAGATTCCAAATCTGGCTACCTCGAGCATTAGAATTAGGGCTTCGGTTAGTGCTTGCATACTCTGGATTAGTAAAATCTGGGTTCCAGCTGGGCCAACTAATGTTACATGATTAGATCTGTATAGTCACTAATATGCCAAACTAGGCATGATTACAGCCAGACTCATCTATATGAGGAATTGGGGCTTGATTCATTCAATCTAAATTAGTGCTGATTCAATCCACTTAAGCCTGCGCTAAATGATACTGTTCAGGTCTTTCAGCACCCTTGGGATGATGTGTGTAGGCATCGGAAAGAAAATCTTGGAATGTGAAGGCTCTGTAGATTCGAGGTCGTTGAGGCGTGATGAGCTCATCAGGGGCCACTATAGTTGCACTCAAAGGAGGGTTAAGGAAGCAGGCCATTGAGAGACGCTTACTTGTGCCATTCACAATTGCCCGATGCAGTACACTCTTGTATCTTTTGTTGCTCAGAATCTGCAACAAAACACAAAACAAATTTTGGTTAGTTTGAAAACCAACCTGCAGCACTTGTCATGACTCATGAGCATAACCTAATTCCCACCTAATTTTGTAATAATATCTCAGCTTCATCCGTCTTCATCTTCTTCGAAGCAAAGTTGGAGCCGGTATCAGTTGCTGCAGACATCTCTTGCTCTCATTAGGCTCTTTTGAACTCAGACATTAACGGTCATGAAGAAGAAGAAGAGGAAGAAGAAGAGCGCAGCACCGTGCATGGTGTTTTGGGTTCATTGCAAATCTATTGTTTGACAAGTTAGGCGGAATCAACAGGATCATGCCAAAACGTCTTCAACTCTCGAGACGTAGCTAGCTGTGTATGCAAATAGATCTATAGGTTTCAAGTTTTATTTTCTAGAGCACCACAATCCCAGCTTGATCACCCCGGTTTATCTTGAAAGAGTACTTGGTAAACAGAACTCGACAACAGTTTCTGGTTCATCAAAGCGACTCTGCTCATCGCCCTCTTAAAAAACAACACACTCCCGAAGGTTCTCTATGCCCTGTTCTGTTTGTTTCTCAGCGGATTATCGCCCTGCTACAACAGGACACCTACCTATTCAGGTTCTCTGTACGTGTGATGTCCTATATGTTTTCCCAGTGAGAGTAGGTATTCCACCCTCCTTCTCCCCCAAACACCCTTGTGCTAGCGGGTCTGACTGCACAGATCCCCACCTCAACCCCAGTCTTCTTGCACGTGTTGGAAAAACGATTGATCTAGATATCGTAAGGCCAGAAGCTAGCCTCGTGGGTGGCTACAACTCATGGCCAGCTTATACGGTACTTGTAGGCTCATGATATCAAGTCTACGAGGTGATACACAGCTCATGATGGAGAGCCCAGCGTATAATAAGAGAGAACGGTAACTATGAGTCTCTTCGCTCCTATCCGAGCAGGACACACACACACACACACACACAGAGGTTTTCTGTGTGTCCTGACCTTTTTGTTTCCTAGCGAATGATAGCCCACCCTCCCAAACAAACAAACACCGTTGCACCATATTCCGACTGCACACAATTTGCACCGGCCACCCTCCCGCCTTCTTGCACGTTTTGGATAAATTGTTGTGTCTAGAGAATCATTAAACCAGACGACAGCCTCGTGGCTACAACTCATGGACAGCTTATATGTGGTACTTGCAGCTTCCTATCAAGTCTACGAGGTCAGACAGAGGTCATGATAGTGAATTCGGCTTATATAAAAGTGGGGTCCACACACGGAAGTCTGTGGAGAGTGGTAGTTTAAGTTAGATGCTGTCAATTTGTGTTTTTATCTTTGACGAAAGAATGAAATGCATCTATGATTTCTGCTTTCCTTGAGTCGGCACTTTGAAAGTGCCCACCTTTTAAAAAGGAAGAAAGGCAGCAACAACTCGACAGGTAATGACAGACATCATATTAGTCTTGAACACCCAGTCGAACATCTACAAGTGTATTGCAAGTTGATAGCAGCTCAAGGAAAGATGATAGGAGCAGATCTGGGGTTTATGTGCCACCAAGAATTTTGAGGAAATAATTGGAGATGGGGTGTGCACCTGGAAGAGGTCTCCAACGTTGACGACGAAGCACTCAGGCCGAGGTTTGACGGTGATCCACTGATCGTTAATCTGCACTTGCAAGCCGACAACATTATCCTGGTGAAGAATGGTGAGGAGATGAGGGTCAGTGTGAGCTCGGAGCCCAATCGCAAGCTCGGGCTGGGGGCACGGCGGATACAAGTTGAGGCGCATGGAAGTCATGGTTGCATCCTCGAAGTAATGGTTCAGACGCGTCGGCAATAGGCCCAACCCTTCGGCGAGAAGCTCCGTGAGCTGCCGCGCCAGCTTCTCCACTGCGCCCATGTACTCTTCCAACGTTTCACTACATTGAAAGCCCACCAACATTCAATATTATTCTCTAGACAATCCAGCATGCTCACGACAATTTCCTTACATGATTGTTTCATCAGGACAACAATCCAGGTCCTTGAATGAAAGATTGTTTGGGACTGCAATTTTCCAGCTTTCGGGATTTGTTTACCGAGAACTTGCTGCCGGTGTTCAGGCTCTACGGTTAAAAACATGGAGTTCATTCCAGGTCACACGTATCATGCACGAAAATATACATGTTGTAGTGCGTCACCTTTACGGGTACTCTATACAAGAACACGGTTTTGAGTTTCCCCTTTGAATTGGGCATTCACACGTAGCAGCCGTATAACTTCATGGCTACAAAATCGGCTATGGAAAGGGGAGAAAGAAATATGATGTTGATCTCCATTTTCCATGCCTGATCAAGGGGTGTCTTAAATATGAAATTTGACCCCGCAGGAGCAGTCAGTATCAAGAGTCAAGCGTCAAGACACGTAGTGCGTAAGTTTACATTTGAACAAGACTAGATTTCGCATTCAATAATGAGAATCCTAGTGACGAGTTTGGAATGCACCTAAAATCCTCATAATCAGATTCGAAGAGAGTGGAGGCGTATTCGGTGATGTTGGAATAAGGGTGCAGTTGCAAACTGAAGCTCTCCGCCCAGTGCCTCACGGTTTGATCAACCCAAGTGTTGGCTCCGTAGCCGAACTTCTCACCCGGCGCTCGATGCGCTCGTTCCTTCGCTTCCAGCGGAAGCTCAAAAAGACGGTGCGCTTGTGCTTCGCACCTCTCGATCAGTCTTAGGTCTACTCCATGGTTCGAGACCTGCAGGAACCCCCATTTCTCGCAAGCTTCGGCCATGGCATGTACCACGGTCTGCCTGTCGGCCTCCTCGCCCGTCGATAGCTTGGAGAGATCGATGACAGGAATGTCGAGGAGCTCCGAGCTCTGCGTGCATACGGCCGCCCTATCGTCTTCCACTTCTACGAACATGTCCGGCAGCTTCGAACTTCGCAGGAGAGCTGAAATCAGCACTGCGTTTGTCAGTGACCCTGAGCTCGCAAGCATTGCTGCTAGATCCGAGGGAGGTCTTCTCGCAGATGGTAACTGTTGTATACCCATGGCTCCACACAGGCCGATTGCAAAACCCTTAAAAATTCACCAAAAAGAAAATGAACACAAGATTCAAAAAGTCTGTTACACACTCGGCAGAGCTTAGGGGCTTATGAACAGTTTCGAGTCCAATCCAGCTTGTCTGTCGTTGAGTCGTTTGAAGGACGGTTAGATTCGCAAGAATGGAGCTTGCGAACTTCTAAGGTTGACGATGTCCTTACGCCGTTGAAGGTTTTCGCGATGAACTTCACCCACATGCGGTTCGACGAAGGCACAAAGTTCTCCTAGGAGCGGAGTTTGAGCTCTACGTGCGCGGGGAACCAAAGCAGTAACTATAGACTTTTCTTAAACCACCTCACGAATTTAAAGTCTTTCGAGGTTTCGGGAGATGCTAGACAAGTGCCAAGAACAGAGCGTCTGATTAGGCGACGGCAACCAACGACTCCACTGACTTTCCACAGAATATTTCGGATGTCGGCAAGCGGTGGACGTTAATGAGAACTAGCGAGTCGTGAACAACCGCAGGAAAATCCTTCACTGAAGTTTCTGTGAAGGTTCTAGGATGATCGGGAGCTGGCTCAACAAGAACTCAATAGAAACAGTGCGAGGTACTCACGGAAAACTTCACTAACTTGTGAGCTAACATCGATCGAGATCGAGTCCAGTCGGTCTGGCCGTTTGGAAGGGGTCATTGGTCGACGACTGGGCTGAGACAACGTTCTGAAGCCGTCACTATCACCTCAAGCCACTCATCCAGCATGTTCAGATGAGTTTGGGGTCACGTGACCAGAGTTCGAAGACCTGAAACAGAAGAGCCGATGTAGACTAGCTACCAAGCAAGCAAAGTAACAATAAAGTGAAGAGCTTTTCAATAAACTTAGTGGGACTACAGGACGAGCTGCATTGAGATCACCAGCTGCGAGAAGACAATATTCAACAATGCTCCAACGAGTGAAGTGAGGGAGTCAAGTACGGCGCTGCAAAGTGCAGTAGGTTGTGTTAGGGTCAGGAGCTAAAGGTGCAGAGCTAGGGACGTTGGGCAGATCAACAGGCCGAGAGCGGACGGCTTTATATGGGGGGGGGGAGAAGGAGAATCTTGTGGGAAGCCCCAATTGGTCCGACAAGACAGGCTTCAGGACTGGTGTCCGCCATTCCGGGACGTCTGAGGCAGAACAGAACATCTCCGCAGCAGGAGCATCACGAAGCAGCAGCAGCAGCGGCGGCAATTGGGGCGGCCTAGTACTGTTGTAGCGCTGACTTACACACCCAACAACCGTATATTCTCTGCATCTCTCTCTCACACACACAGTGAACAAAGCACACACACAATGAATACCTCGACTGGTCATTCATGTACTCACTCATCAGCATGATTTAGTTGTTACCAGGTCGGAATACCTGGTTTTTTTTATTATGCCAAGAACCAGCTACCAAAACTCTTGTACATGAGTGAACTTGCTCTTCAAAAAATACAGAACATAAGGTTACTAAACTTTAGTACCAGGAACGCGATTAATTAACAAGGGTGTGCAGGTGATTTACAACATTTGGCTATTAATCTCTTCTTCAACAATACTAATCGCATTATCTCACTGGAACATCTTGTTTTTCATGTCATTGAATGCAATGAAATGGGTAATGGACCGACAGCCCCCTCCCCCCCCCACACCCTCTCGCGGGGGGCATTTTTAGCATCGGGTCTCAGTTATTATTGCAGGGCTTGAAAGCTTGAAACAACATTGTTAGGTACTGCATCATTGTACCAGAGACAGACAGCAATTGCGCGGAGTTGGAATGGAGAGAGAGTGGGGTGCTGAGGCGCGGGGCGGGGGTGGGGTGCTGCTGTACCTTTGACAGTTTCTGTGATGAGTGCAGTTCACTTGGCAAGGGTAGAAAATTGAATTAAAAAGAGTACGTATTTTCACTGTGCTGGGACTTCAGCCACCACCAACTAATGTCGAGTTGTTTGTGCAGTCTTACTTTTGCTTTATGCCTGCTGCTCAGTGGTTAAAGCATGATAAGCCATTAAGGTTGCCAACCACAGTGCTCGTTCGAAGTTCAAATCCCTCGAGGCTCTTGCCTCCTGTCAAAACAACAAAATCTTGCAGGCTTTGTTTGGGGGCAGGGTGGTGTGGGGCGACTAAAGCACGCTACTAGAGGTATCCTATAATGGTCTGGGGGCAAGTGGATCTTACCTTATTGATGCTGGAGCCAAATTTCTGCACCTCTTTCTTGGTCACACAGGGGATGAAAATAAGTGCGTTTTCTTCTGACTTTGCGATTGTCTCCGGTCCTATTGGAAGGTCAGTAATAGGGAACCTTTCAAAATGTACGAGGAAATTTTGCAAGTTGTTCCTTAGTATAAAACATACCTCCAAGCTTGAGGATAAAATTTGTAAACATTATTCCATAATGTAGCAACTATATTCATTTCCTTAAGATGATGAGGAAGGGTGTGTGTACTTGAAAGTTTGAAAGGTCTAGGAGCTTCTAAGGTTTGGCAGGTGTCCGGTGTCTTTCACGTTGCCCTGGCTATATCAAGGACAAACAAGGCGTGTGTCGCACTGTGGCCTTGCCATTTACATTAAAAAGTATCTTAAGGCAAAAGAAGAATTATGGAAACTCAAATATTTCACCATGCAAAAATATATAATCTTCAAAAAAACCCTCTAAAAGAAACCAAAATCCTTCAAGATATCATAACTCTATAACTAATCTCAAGTTCCAACACAAGTCAAAATATCATCTAATTTCTAAAATCCTCATATAAAAATAGACCTACTAACTAGGGGCCAAAATCCCTCAAGCTATTATACTCTATAATGAATCTAAACACAATATCCTTGCCTTGGCAGGCACGGCCAACAAAGCTCTAGTTAGTGGTGAAAGAATTTCTTGTATGAGCAGATTGCCCATTAAAACTGCTTCCTTGTCCAAGCATGTAAGGTTTATTGGTTGGTGGGTTCTTCCTTTTTATGGTTTTGATGTGCTTAATTTTTAAATTTTTTGTTGGGAAGGTTCTCTAGGTGTGGTTTGGAGCTCAGTTCTTCAAATTTTTAAACCTCATGATCCTAGTAAAGCATCATGAGGATCTTCAAATTTTTCAAATTCAAGAACCTTTGGGCTTGATTATAATATAAGATCTTATCCACGTATATTCTATGCACTCCCTTAAGAATTGAGTTTTCCAACAAATCAAAACTTTAGATTGTATAATATGGAATTTTATAATAAATTAAAACTAATTACTTATCAAGTTCAACATACTTGTCAACTTTTCAAAAAAAATTGACTTGCATATTCAAACAACTAGAACTTGTAACATTCAAAAGTTTTTTTTCCCAAGGCTTTGATTCAATTAAGGATCTAGCTGAAGTTTAGTTTCACTGTCCAATTCTTTTGTTGGTTCTAACAGATAGGCACCAATTTCAATCTAGGTCAAAAAAGTTTGATCTTATACCTTAGGTTTATCTTTGCGAATAGATGAAAACACATTAGGGTGCAACACTTTGGACATCAAAAAATATATTTGAATAATGTTCAAAATTTAGGGGTCAATTTTAATTTATATGTGCAAATGATTTTTAAAAACTTATGTCAACAATGTATTCATACATCAAAACACAATATAAACTTTTTATGAAAATATTTTTAATATTCAAGTTGTGATGGATTTTTAAATTTATTAAGAAAAAGTTGTCACATGCCATGATGAGTCCAAAACACATGAGTATATATTTAGTACAATTTCATATAATGCTCAATAATGAACAAAGAACTCAATGATAATATGATGTAATGACATTAATATTAAAAAAGTCAATTTGGAATAATGTTGATGTTGAAATATTGAGATGTACATTCAATTCAAATAATTTTTTAATAATTGTTTTTACTCATTGAACTTATTAGTTTGATATTCATATTTTAAATATAAAAATATCCTAAGCTAAGATAGAACTATGTAAATTTTTCTGACAAATAATGACACCTTGCCACATAACCCATTCGATTCAAGGTATCTTAATTACACAATATATTTAAATTTTCAAATGGACTTTTGAGTTTTATGATTTTTGTTTTACCTTAGTGATCTTTCACCCAAACCAGAGAACATGCCAACATTGCTCCAAATCTTCACGTTTGTGAGATGGAATCCCAATTTATAGTGATTTCAATACAATGATGATCACCTCTTTCAATTGAGTGTGCAATCAACTGCATTCTTCTTTTGTCCGAACTCACCACCTAATATTGTCCAAATAGTCCCTTCCTTGTGAGCATTGGGTAAAGCAGCACCTACACTGGTGCTATGGTGGAAACCAGTGTTGGCTGGCTATTGAAAAAACATTTTTTTATTGATAACTTACTAACTGGTTATTCACTTTTTTTTAAAAATGATAAATAATCTACTTGGTATAAAAATTTCAAAATTTAAGAACCTATCTCGATGACTTAATTATCATGTAGGTAGGTTATCAATTGCAAAACATTAAACATGTTTATGATAGGAAAAAGAACAGTAGGAATTTGTTTTAAAAAACTCATGTAACTAATATATAACCAATAATATAACCAGTCGATCACAATTGAGTATTTGTGAACTGACCCTTGTGCATAATCAACAATTATTACTCAAAAAACCATAACTGGCAGGTTTAAGTTTTTTTTTTTTCTATAACCTACAATGCTAGTCATTGCCAGAAAGCAATAACTGACCCTCACTAGTAGAAACCCCAAAGTCTTTTGGGTTTCTTATCAACATTATAAATGTCCTATCCCTGTACTAAATGAGGGTCTTGGAGTCCAAATTTAACATTTCCCCAGTTAATTGTTAGCTTTAAGAAGCATTACTCAAGAAGGTGTAGGTGCTGGCCTCGTTGGACACCAATCTAGGTTGTATTTGTGAGATTCATGGTTGGCTTAGATACTCAATATGATCTTCTCATCAATATCTACTGAAGTATGTTTATTACTAATTAACAGCATGTATTGGATGGCCCAGTTTTGTAAATTTATGTCGTGTAGGAATCAGTATTGGCAGGTCCTGCAGTTTGAAGTGTCAAACTGGGGGGTTTCAGCTTCAGATTCTTGTGATTTGAATTGACATTCTTTTGGTGAAATTGGCACAAGAATCAAATTGTGGAACTAGCTTTTGGCTAGAACCAGAATTTAAATCAAAAGTTTTTTAAAAGTTTTCAAAGCAAGTTCATGCTCATTAGGCAAAAGTAGGATATCGACAAACATGTGTCACAGGTGCCAAGGTACTATGGTATATTGGAACCAGGTGTTTTTTATTTTTGAGAACTGTGATTATGAAACCTAGTAAGAGCTGCCCTCATTTGGGTGGGAGGGTAGTTTCCAATATCTGTCCAGCACCAGTAGGAACTACAATTATGATCATTGAATACAACATGGGTCACATTGCCACCTCTTGTGAATACATATAATCATGACACCTATGAGAAAGACATTTATTGTGATCTCTTCCAGAATGTAGTTGGACCAGAATTTTAAGGTTTGGAGTGTCAAACTCTGCAAACAATTTGTTTTGCATAACATTGATCAAGCATGCAGTTGTTGTGTAAACTAATCAAAGCTCAAAGTCACCATTAGCAAAGCTTACTAATTCAACATCTTTGGGTTATGGGCTTCAATGGCTTATCCATTTTTAGGAAAGATGGTCATGTCATATTTGTGATTTTGCAGTGTCAAATGAACTTTTCATAGATTTCACACTCAGGAGCTCGCCTCATGCAGTGAAACTTTCGAATAAAAAAGGACCAGGTTATGTCAGTGATCGTCTAATCTAGAGCAAAGGATCTGGGGCTCTCTAGGTAGGTCAATTTTGTAGGTCAAAATGTGTGACTGTCTTGACTCTTGTCTGAATACCAACTTATCATAGTCCAAAAGCTGCCTAAAGTTACGACTTTAAGTGAATCTGAGCATTTATCAAACAATGAAATTTCATTATTTAGTTCAAAGACATCCAGAAAATTTGATGAAACAAATTTAATTATTATTGCAGAATATGATTTCTGAGAAAACCACTAACCATCAGTGCATTTTTAAGGATCAAAATTAAAAGTCAAGGTGGCTCCCAAGAGTGAAGGAGCAGCCAAAAAAATGGCAACCCCTTATTTTTCAAACTCAAAATAAAATGACAACACATGTCAAAACTTATTCAAAAGTGATTCCCCATTGCCCCCATTTGCTGCCTTCCCTACCCAAAGACTAGCTGGAAAAGGCTATGTCTTTGTCAGGAAAAGATGTGTTTACCTCTTACTTGGATATACCTTCAGTTGTATGCTGTTTTGGAAGGTTGTGTTCCAGGATCCATCTCCTCCTCCTCAAGTTTACAATCCAAGGTAAGCTTGACCAACACCAAAATTCCATTATCTTCCAGCAAATCAGTAATGAAAAACTTCCAGGACCAAAATGACAACCCTAGGTCAAAAGAACCATCCAAATGATTGCAAAAATGGAGGGAGCGATCCTTAAAGCTAAATAAAAGAAAGACCATAAGACAGGACGCATGCAAAGCTAGCATGAGCAGAATTAGAAAGTGAGCCAGCTAGGGCAATTAACAACTAAAGCACAAAAACTGAAGGGAAACTATCTAGAACAAATGGCCCAAACGTATGTTAACATTTCACATAGATTATTTAAGTTCTAGCCTTTTACAAAACTTATGAAAAATGATTGTGCCAACACAAAAATTGAAAATTTAATAGACATTGTGGCCAAATTTGGTTGTCTAGGTCTTCAAGAGGGATCAATAAGATTGAAGACCACAAAATTTGCATTTTAAGATTTTGGCTGTGGTTTCCCCTAAGTTGATGCAAATTAGGATTCATTGGAGGCTTAATATGACACTAATCCCAAGTTGATTTGCAATATATCTATAGCTTACAAAGCAAGATAATATAATGTTTCAGAAACACCATGTTACCTTTCCAAATTAATTGTTTGTCCTTAAGAATGCCAAACAGGCAATTCAAAACTTTGAGTCTACTAACATTGTGTGAATTTAGTTTTCTTTACACTATTGTGTGGCCAACATAAATTGTCGTCATTTTTCAGTTCTAGTGTCATCATTATCACATGTCATTGAGTCAACAAAACCTCCACATTTGACCCATGTGAAGAATGTTAGTTTGAACCATAGTTTTTTTGTTTGGTTTGGGGATGAATGGAAATGATTAATTGATGTTGCAGAACAAAGAGCCAACTACACTTTAAATTAGGGCAACCCAGTCCATCACCATACACTTATCTCGTTGGACATTTGCCAACAACTTTGTTCAAACGTAACAGCTCCCACTATAAAGAATAGAACCCATGTCTCCCACTCTTCTCACATTGGATCATAAACAAATATGCTGGTGGAACCATTTAGTACTAGAGTAGAATGGAAGCTAAATTAAAAATTAAAAGTGGATATCCTTGATTGTACATGACCATTACATTTACATAGACTTTTATGCTTGTGTAAATAATCTCAAGCTCATATGCACATAGCCTATCATATACCAAAATGATAGTATAAGTACACAAGGTGTGTAAATCTAAGTTATGATTGAGTAACTAATTTTGTAAATGTTTTCCCCCTTTCATTGAGCATTCCTTTCTATTAGCCACTTTATTTATTGTCAATTACCCCATAATGTTAATGGTTCTACTCCGTGGTCTTTATCTCCAGGTCATTTGTTCTTGTCATTTGATCTCACTCCTTTTGGGCTTGTTGCTTTGTCTTGGAGCACCCTCTCAACCACTTGTGCTGGCCCCTGGATATCCATTATGTTGCTCACTACTTTGTCTTGGAGCACTTTCCAATCAATAGCATTTTGGAACATCCTTCTAGAATCACTTACCCTTAGAGCACTACATCATTTATCACCTTGTCACCATGTCACATGGGAGGATTTTTGAAATTATATTCCTCTTTGGATGTGTATTTATTGTATCTATTGTGTTTTTTGATCTCAAACACAGTTTACATAACATTTCATTATGTATGAATGTACTGGATTTACCTTTACAATTAAAATGGCCACGTATACATATCAAATGGCCTTATATGTTCACACTTACAGAATTGTATTGGAGGTTTACATATCAATTTCCAGTTGATCCAAAGGTAAATGAATTCCATATTTACACTACACCTGGACACAGAGTGTATATCTTACACAGTTAAGGCAACACTAATTTGGACCTTAGTAAACCCAACCCCCCCATCCCCAAAGCACATAGTGTGTTTTGATAAATGGCCAGAGTGAACCACCAGCACACCATGAGGGATGGATGGTGGATGGGCAGGAAACAAGTTTTCCATGTGGTTCCTCTAGTTCCCTATCTAACTATGGTGGTTACCTCTGTTAACTCCTTATCACTATCTACCAAGTATCTATTTACAATGCCATAGCCCTTACCTAGATGTACTAACTACTGATATCTACATATATTTTCATACCTAGTCATGGATGTAGCCACCTATATTCCATGTTACCTACCTACAGGCCCTATCTCTAGCTAATACAGGATAGTTTACCAAGGTGAAAACTGACCTGAACTCAGGTGGCGTTCATCCACCAGTGAGTCATAACAGGCTTCTAATGGATGATGCACTGGTGGCTGTTGGTTCACTCTGGCTGCTGATTAAGTATGCACTGTGCAGTACTTGTAAATCATATGAACTGGGATCCCAGTTCCTGAACATCCGGGAAGTACTAGAATAATATGTTTTGAACAGTAAAAAAGTAATGAGCACGTTTGAACAAAGAAGAGTTTCAAGGTCTAGGCCATTTAGGTATATGTCTATTGGAAGTTTAAGGCATATAAAGGTATGGTAAAGTGTACCTATTGGACACCAATTTGGGTGCCAAGTTGGACCTTAGTTTCCCATTGAGTGCAGTCTGAGGTTATCCAAAAAGTCATCGATCAAAGTGAGCACCATAAGGCTAAATTGTGCACCAAATTCTGAAAAAACAAAGGAAAACTGAGGAATTTCATTGTTTTAGATAATCCTGACAGGGTAAAAATTGTTAGAAATAATTATGATAACACATAAAGGGAAACTTGTAGGACACTTTGCCTTGTGAACAGTAAAATTGAGAACCAAACTCCTTTTTGGATCAATTTAAAAATAGAAACCAGTTTCATTCCCAGTTTTTTCACTGTGTTGAACATTTTCCTCACTTTTGTCATTTGATTCTCAGTTTAAACAAAATTGGCTCTTCTCATGCCCAATACATGGGACTTCATGTATAACTTTAATGTATAATCGAATTCCAAACTTGTATAGTACAATTCCTGAACGCCACAGGTATTGAACAGATTTGGACATTTGAACTTTGAACATCAAAGTGGGATTGACAACCCCTTCACAAAAGCCTGACCCTTGCATTCTCCTCCAATTTCTTTTCAGGAAATCAAATGTAAAGGAACTTAACAAATTATAAATTAGGTGGGCACTGTAGGGCAGGATAACAAAATGTGGAAAAGACTGGAGCAAAGCAAACATCACAAACTTTATGTGGTGGCATAAATCTCCTTCATGTATCTTCATGGCAATGTTATCAGTGAAAATTTGTGGGCATGTGCTCATGAGTCCTGTGGTGGCCAGCAGATCCGACATTCACAAAAGTTTCACAGATAAGCGTGCAATACCATCTACAAAAAGAATCTGATGTTGTTGGCTGCCGCAGACAGTGTGCACTGGAGATGTTGCAAACATCAGTTTAAAAGCAACTCGAGTACAACAATGGTTGGGGAGAATTTCAGTCCATTTGTTTCTTTAGGAGCCCTTCTTATTCACTCTGCCCTTTCAAAGATCAGACTAAACATGACAAGCTCAGAACTATGGTGACCTGGTGAAGGATTCATATTGTCCAGAAGGTGCTGTTAGGAGTGGGAATAAGGCAGCTAGATGGGGCAACCTAGAAATGTCGGTTGTTGGTTTCTCTGCATTGATGATCAAGAATATGGGGTGGGTTTCTGGGGATGTTTCGGTCCTTAGGAATTACATATGCTGTGTCTGTGAAGTGAGAGATTAGGCGGGGTTTGTACACAAACTTGTCATTTTACACCTCATAGTAGTTGGCTTGAGCTCCTTGGCGTGATGAGGCTGCCGGCTCCTCTGCCAGGCTGTAAGTAATAAGTAATTTAGAGGATGAGCCTGTTCTTTTCTTGTAGACCAAGAGTTTTGAAGGGAGGTGTTAAGAGCATCTGCTTGCCAATATGTCAATTCATGTTTCTACTCTTCACTATTGGTCACATCTAAATCATCTGAGCTTCCTCTGACACCGGAGAATTCATTTATATCCTACTTTAATGGACTTTTATCGGTGATACCATAAATGCACCTCAGATTCGCAACCTTGAACATTAATACACAATTTTGGATTTATGGAATTCCCAATATTCCCTTGTTCACACTTTCAACCTTGCAGGTAAGTTCAAGGTATCCAAAGCCATGGTACAATTTTGTAGTATTTGCATATTCAAATCCAAACCAGGGTATGCTAACTAGATGGCATGAGATCTAGTGTTCACTTTTTCCCTTTCATTTTTTTTGTGGTGAATTTTTTCCATTGATATTATTTCCAAAACTATATATTTCATTGAATATTCCCTTTTTCCCAAAAAAACTCACTGAAAACTGAATTAAAAGAAAAAAAGTTCGTCATGTTTTTTACACATTGTTCAAAAAAGTAGCCAAGATGAAAAAGGATTTTAATAAAGTTCTACTTTCATAGCCAATCTATAGCCAAACATGGATAAATCACCTTGTGGATGATCATTAGTGTGACAACATCACAATGTTTTTTTAAAGCATTAAACGCTCATGACCAATAATAGATTCAACCCACCATGGGCTCCTCACACAAGCTTTCCTCCCCCCCCCCCCCCATCCCCACCTAAAATGCCCCTTTGATTTGGCATTGATGTTTTTATTTTCCCAAGTTTTTAAGCACTTCCTTGCCATTAACTTTTAAACTACATCTAAGAATCCCACAAAATGTAGGGTTAGTCAGAGTCTTCCAATCTCAATCCAAACTTGATTCACTAAGTTTAGATTCACTAAGATTTAATTTAAGTGTAACTTTCGCACGAAACCGTTCTTGAGATGATTTTAAATCATTCGGGTTCCCAAGGAATAACGCAAAGTGATGTACATGTATTAAGACACATTAAATTTTCCTAGGAGAACACTTAAGTTGTCCCAAAGGGAAATGTTGGAGGACAACATTGAAATGTTATCTCAAGGGACATCACTAAGATGCCCCAAAGGGTGATTCAAGGTGACACCAAATGTTGACTTGGGACAACACTATGTTGCCCCAAGAACAAACTTTTGTTTGTCTTGAAAGAAGCCAAGCTTGCCCCAAGTCCCAATTTCAAAACCCTTTAGCTCAAACCACAAAGCGAATTGGGAAATTAAACCTTAGTCCACTAATTTGGCTTAACCACCCATGCAACTACAATGCCCCCACCACGTTGGTCCTACCACAATGCCTACCTTGTGCAAGTTCAACTCACACAAAAAGGCATGTCATTCACCTCCACCCTAAGGAGGTCAATGTCCTTGTTGAGATTTCCAACATTTTGCCCCCTCATGACAAGTTCCCACTGATCAATCACCTACCACAAGCCACTTCAAAATTAATTATTTCTCAACTTTGGTAAATTGTTTGTGTTGTCCTTTAAAATCATCATGAGACGAATTTTAAACATCATTTGTGCCAATTTACATCATCATTCATGATGGCTTCCCACACCCCTTGGTGTCATTCCCTCTCTTGGGCTCTTTGACCTACATGAGGGTTTTTTTCTTTTGAATCCATGTCTAGGTTTCACTTCAACAACCCCAACCATCACACTAGGAGGAAGATGTTTAAGAAACCAATGATAATGCTAAGTCATGTTTTTACAATTCAAACCTTTTTTACCTTAAAGGAAATGGCTCATGACTCCATGCATTGGAACCTTTGCCCCCACAAGTATAGCTCTTACTTTAGAGGGATGCCACTTAATTCACAATTGTCACTACCTTGATCTCACCTTATCAACCTTTCAAGAACTTTTCCTTAGAGTTCAACTTCCAAGGTCCATTTCCATTGGTTATTATCATCTCACTTCAACCTTCCATTTCATCTTTCCATGATGAAATAACTTCTCCCACAACTTAACCTTTCAACTTCTATGGACTTTGTGCATCCTTGTTTAGTTTAAAACTTGAAGGTTTTCAAGCTCACCCTCACTTTTAAAGGTTGATGTACATGTCCCTATCAACATTTAGTTGAATTTGGGCCTTGACACATGTTTTGCTTATTGTGTGTTTTCTTTCATTCCACTTCATACCCTTTCTTCAACTCAAACTTTTCCACCATTTCAAGTAGATAGTTTAAATGACCCAACTTCATCCATTGTGCTTCCTTTTGGTGGCATTCCACTTTATAAGATATTGTTTGCCCAAACATCTAGTTTGTTTTGCACCCAAGATGCATTCAACTTTACTTGTGAACCTATGTTCAATGATGTCAAATCCCAAGCAATAAACTTGTTTTCTATTTTTCTTTTTCTTGTATTTGTGAAATCACTTCAATTTAGACACATTGAAGGTGAGATGCATCACAAACATTATTGGCAACAACAAGGTGTAAACGTTTAGGTGTAACTTGTAGACCACCTTTTATAGCCCTGCACATTTCATTATGAAACAACTTGTGAGAGCTTCAAGTGTTTTAAAGTCTCAAATATTCAACCATACGAGGTTCCCAACCTTGAATTCAAATATGTTTCCAAATCTTATTGTCTTGTTTCTCATTTAACTTGTTTATGTTTTTACCAAAAGTTTTTTTGCTTTTGTGTTCATCCATTCAAACTTTCTAGCCATTTCCTCGACATTTTTGCCTCCCTCCCTACATTCTCCTCTTGTCTTTGGGATGACTAAATCTTCAATTCCCAATGCCAATTCAAAAGGATTTACCCCCATGGGAAAATGTTTCATGGAGTTCTAACAAAACTTTGCTAAACCCAAATGGTCTCTCCAACCATTATAATTGGTGCCTACATAGTTTTGGAGAAACGAGTTTAATATCCTATTGACCTTTTCAATTTGTCCATTAGTTTATAGATGAAAAGTTGTGCTAAATTTAATTTAATTATATCCTTTGTCATAAAAAGAGTCCAAACTTCCTATGTGAATTTTCTATCATGGTCACTTATTGTGACCTTTCAACATGCCATTCTCCCTTACCCACATATCAATAAATAACATTGTTGTGTTCGTTGTTGTGATTATGGTTTTAATTGGTTCAAACTTGACCAGTTTGGGAAATTTGTCTACCACCACCAAGATGGCATCTCTTCTTGCCACTTTGAAAGGCATTTCATAAAGTCCATTAAAATTCTCTCATATATGGATCAATCAAAATGGTAGGGCCTTATATAACCCATACTTATTTTTGTTCATCAATTTGGTGTTTTGGCATTTGACACAAATGTGCACATAATATTCTATGTATTTTTTCATTTTGGGCCAATAAAAGCTTTTACTTAAAATCGTTTGTGTTGTCCTTTCTCCATGGCATTTTGCCTTTGGCACATCATGCACTTCTTGCATGACTTTCGTGTGCAACTTTCTTTCTAACATAAACATGTGATTGGTTCCATCTAAACAACCCATCTAAAAGGATGATATTTTTCATTTTCTTCTTGTTACAAAACTCCACAAAGTAATGTTGTATTAAACATTCATTCACATACTTGTGTTCAAAATGATTTTTACCTATGAAAATGGCACGAAATGTTTGGGTAATCCTTTAAGGCATCTCCCCTTGCACTCTGAAAAAAAGGGGTGTTTTGCAACTAACCTTGCAATTTAATTTTTGAGTTGCAATGACCATTTGCAACTCACCATCTATACAGTGCAAGTCAATTATAACTTTATCAAAACAACTCATTTTCAACTACTATGCAACTCCATTACAACTACAGCCATAACATCATGTTAACGTTACTAATTTTCATCCATCCATTAAACTTTGACATGTGGCACACTAAATAATTGACATATTGCATATTAATTGAATTTTGAAATTGAAATGAATATCTATTTTAATAACTAACTAGGTCGATACAAAACTATAGGTAGGTAGGTTGGTAGGTCTTAAAACCTACATACTTACATTACATACATACCCATCTACCTACCTACATAGGTAGCTAGAAAAATAAAACCTACTTACTTATGTAGGTAAGCAAGTAGGTAAGAAAATACAAAATTAAGTGAATTAAAAAATAATTATGTAAATATTTTTATTTTATTTTATGTTTTCCCTTTAGGGTTAAACTTTTTAAAGTTCATCCCAAAATGGCACATATAGTTTAATGTGAGAACACAAGAAAATAAACTTTTTAAATATAGTTTGTTACATGGGATTCAAAGATAATGCATATAGGTTAAATATTTTAGTAGTCTTTTGGTTTTAAAGTTCAAACTATAGAAAGATTTCCCCACATGTTTTATGTTTTTCATTATGTAAGTTGAATAATTAAATTAATAATTATCTAATACTTATATATGTGAAATAATTACTTAATATTTAATTATCTAAAATATTATTTAATTTATTTAATTTATTTTAGATAATTAATTATCAAAATAATTTATCTGATTTTATTCTAAATAATTATCTAAAAAATAAATTTTTGAGCTAAATATCTGATAATTAATTATTTGGATCGATTATTTGAATAAATTAGCTAGTGAACTAGGTATTTACATTAATAAATTTAATTCAAATAATTATTTAGTTAATAAATTTATATTATTAGTATCCAATAATTAATTATTGTAATTAAATAAATAAAAAATTATTTGAAATAATCAGTTTAATTCATCTAATTTGTTAGTTTACTACTTCAAGTAGTTAATTATTTGATTTTAGATCATTTATTTTCAGATGATTAATTAGTTAAATTCATATAATTAATCATTTATTATCTGAATTTAAAAATTATTATTATTTATTTGAATTAACTAGAAAATTGATTATTTGAATTAGATTGATTTATAATTTATATTAATGGTTAATTATTTATTTTAAGTAATTACTTCATAACAATTAAGTAAATTTCATATTAATTAATGAATAATAAATAATAATTTATTGAAAAAAAACTTATTACTAAACATTAAAAAATAAATATGAATTTGGGTAAAAATCATCAAAGTATGTATAAATAGGTACCCATATGTACACCTAAATTGAATTTTTAATATAATATACACATTTTTTAATTTTCAAATTTAAATTAATTACATGTGTCAAGATAATTAGTTAGTTAATGAATTTAAATAATTACTGATTGATTCATTATTGTTCTTATAAATCCATATTATTCAATTTAATTAGTTATTCAAATTCAAAATTATTTATATGAATTAAACTTATTTATTTAGATTAATAGTCAATTATTTAATATAATTCATAAATTCATAATAATTAAATGTACTAAACGAAATTAATATTTATAATAAAATTATTGGAACAATAATGTTTTGTAAAATATTATGTGTGACTTTATATCCTTATTAAATTATAAATTATTACACAATAATCACAACATAATTGAACATTAGTAATTCAATAGTGCTGCATTAGTGGCCCTATTAGTTGTATCAATAGAAATCACAGTAAAAAATTAGTTGCAAATGTATCCCATAATGGGTGATGGAAATGCAAACACATGGCGTGATTGCATGTATGTACATCACTAATTACAACATAATTGTTATGTTAAAGCACATTTATAACAATTTTAAAATATTTGTCACATGTAATTATAGTGCAACTCCTAAAAAAATCAAACATGGTTTATTATGAATGTATGTACAATGTGTATAAATTATTGTATAAAAAACCCGTTCTCAATTAACTTGCAACTATAATACAACTAATTGATTTTCTAATGTGGTAATTTATTTATTAATTCCCCATATTTCCAAGGGGATAATTACACAATTGATGTAATACCCAAGGACAATTGCATAATAATTATATATGAGTTGTTTTTTGAGCATTATTTGCAAGGCAATGTGGTTTTGACAAATGCAATATCTCATAGTGTTGGTATTCTTCAAGCTTCAACTTAACACATTGAGCACAACACTATTTTTATTTGACTTATGGATGATTTAACCTATGTCCATGATTGCCAAGGTGTCATGCAGAAATAAATGTCTTACAATGGCCTTTGGTTGCATTTGAAAATATCTAAAAGACATATTATCCTTGAAAACCTTCGTTTTTTGCAATCTTAAATGATGCTACCATGTTTTAAAACAACTTATTACCACAAACAATTGTTTATTATGAGTTGGCCATCTTAATTGGGCCTTTGCTAACTTCTTGTTTTCAAATGTGATAGGATGCTTGTTTTGCATCAAAACAATTCCAATTGGAAATCCACTTGTTTTGGTCTGCACTTCAAATAATTTGGAAATTTTTGAAAACAACACATGAATCGATAAAAGTCTTTACTTTAACTCATCAAACATCTTCTGCTATTCTCTTTGCCAACCAAATGACAACTCCTCCTTGAAGAGGTTTGTGAATAGTTTGCCAATGTCAAAAATTCCTTTATAAACTTCTTATAATAGTTAGCCAATCTTTATAATTCTTATAATGGCCAAGGTTTATCATTTTGTAAGGACTTGGATTTTTTTCAAATTAGGCCTTGCGTTTTCTTGAAAGAAGGCATGTCCCAAAAAGTCCATTTTTAGCCTTGTAAATTCACTTTTCATTTAGTTAACATAAAACTTATTATCTTGAATTTTTTATAAGACATACTCCAAATGTTAGGTATGTTCTTCTACCAACAAAAAAAAACTAAAATGTCATAAACATAAATGATGATGAACTCATGTAACTTATCATGAAAAATCAAGTTGATGAGAATGATAAAAGTTAAGGGCATATTACATAATTTAAACAACATGACCAAGAATTCATAAAAACCATACCTAATCCTCATGGCCATGTTTTCAACATTTGAATCCATAATGCAAATTTGATAATAACCCAACTTCAAGTCCATTTGACTAAAGTAACAAGCCTTATTTAAATGATCAAATAAGTCATCAACTCAAGGCAAGTGGTAATTATTCTTTATAGCAATTTTGTTCAAGCTACAATAGGTAATGTGCATGTACAATTTACCATTTTTTTGTCCACAAATAGAATTGAAACTCCATAAGGCAACTTGGGTCCAAATTTTTTAAGGTGTACTAAAATCTTGTCACAACATTACCCTTTTTTGTTTTTTTTATCTAGTCAAGCTTTTTAACCATGTAAAGACACAATATATGGAGGATCATGATGAAATCTAAAATTGTAGTGGTTTAAAATATGGTCCTTCTAAAATATTTGACAACTTTTGATTCATTATTTTTTATGCAAATAAAAAAGGACTATAGTAAAGATTATGCCCTTCTTGTCCTATGTGGTACACCTTAAAGGATTTTCACCCACTTACTCAACCTAATGTAACATTTTTCCATTAGATCATTTATTTGACTTTTGATTTTTCAAATTCTTTTTTATTGAACTTATAAAAAGCTTTAGAAAGCAATGCCAACCCTAGCACAACCTCATATTTGTGATTCAAATTGACATGATAAGAAAGTAATTGATAAGAAAATTTGTCTATTAAAACATCCAAAGATTCATTAAGCATGTTTGAAATACAACTTGGCCATGGGTTAACCCTTTTGGCTTTTATGTTAACATCAAACTCATTAATTTACATTATTATTTTCTTTATTAATTTCTTGCAATTTTTGTAAAAAGTTTAAATGGATATCCATTAAATCTAAACTAGCTTAATACTCAAAATCTAAGTTAACTAACTTGTTTACTAATCTAATTATGACTTAAAATTAGAGTTGCATCTCAAAATGTCAACTTTGTAAAAGTCCAAAAAGGTGTTGCCTAGGATGGCCTTGAAATTGTCCAACACGCACAATGAAGAACTTATCTTTGAATTGAACTTTAGCACACTCTCATTTTGCCCCCAACATGGATAGCTTCACATCACTTTGTGTTAATTGCACATGGATGGATTTAGTCACTTTGTCACAATTCATCCTAATTGTTCAACCACACTTGGTTTTTAAAATGATTGTGTGGCTCCTAAATCTAATAAATAGAAAACCATGTTAGTTCCCACTTTACATGTAAGTGAAATTAAGTTTGACTCCAATTTGGCCACATTTATGTTAATGACAAAACCATATTCTTGCAAATTTGCCTTACCTTAATGGGTTTGGGGTAATCTTTTATCATGTGACCCAACTACCCATAGTTGAAGCATTTCATCTTGCTCAACTTTTTTTAGATTATTTTTTTCTTGAAACTCTTTATGTTTGTGAGGAAGTTTTTCCCACTTTCTCTTCTTGTCCCTTTTAAATCCACCTTAGGCCTAAGAACTTTCACTTTTGGGATGGCCACTTTGGCCATCACCATTTTTGCAAAAAGTGAAGTCATCTTCCATACACCATTTTCATCATTTCTTAACAAGGGTTTAGGACTTCACTTCTTTGAAGAATTAACTTGTAAGCCCAAGGTTGCTTGAGTCATGAAGAAAAGTCACCTTGCAAGCATAAATTTCCTTCATTGGGACAAGGCTCAATAATGCAATGAAAGCTTGGACACGGTGCACTAATGCATCAAATCCTTCCCCTTCATGCAAATTCAACAATTTTTGCCCATTTTTTCAAGATCTAGTTGTGTGGGGTGAATTTTTCATTCAACTTGATTTTGAAATCATTTCAAAATAACTTCCCTAGTAAATCCAATTCAATGTCCTTTTTCATTGTCCAACATTCCATCGCATGGTCACAAAATAAGGATTGAACCATTTAGAACTAACCTACGTTGTCTACAATGACTTGTGTTTAAAAATAGGCCTCCATTTAGAAACCCCATTATCATAACCCCTTAATATTTGTATTTTTTCCCATGAAAAAATTGGGGCCTTGGGTTTAGATAGCTTTGGCAAAGGCATTCCCTTTGGATGCTTTTATGGCCTAAGGTTTTTTTGGTTCCATCAAGGCTTTAAGCAAGCTTTGATTTGATGAGCAACATTGCTTACAAAACATTCACAATTTTCAACATGTTATTGGGTTTGCCATGGCTCGATAATTGGCCCTTTCTTTGACAAAAAGTTTCAACTTCTTCTGCCACTTCCCCACTTCTCAAAGGCCTTCTCCTTTGTCAACATGTTTCAAAGGTTTTCACTTTTTCTTTTTGTGGCATTTCTTATGTGAAACCCCACCCTTGTCTTCCACCTTTTTGGTTGACCCACTTGGCCCATTTTCCTTGCTTGAATGTGAGCTTGAGGTGGAACATGAAGCTAGTGGTTCATTGGCCTTGGTTTTTCCCTTGGTTTTATGTGAAGCCTTCTTCACACTATTTGGATTTGACTTGATGGGGGTAACTTAACTTGTAATCACAATAACACGTATCATAACAAATGTAATGCTCACTTAACTTTTTCAAATTTTAAAGTCGTAATTTAATTTGATGTTGAAATTGTAATTTTTTTTATATAATTATATTTTAAATTTGTCATGGGAACATGTGAACTAATTTGAAATTAATCCATTGAGTAAAAAAATAACAAAAAAATTCATTAAGCATTGTAATGCTTGTTTTTTAACAATAAAAAGACTTGTAAATGGATTAAATTTTTTTGAAAATGATAATTTTTGCCAAATTTTTAACATAAACCTTAATAAAATAATATGAAAAAAAATTTAAAAGATTTTTTTGAAAACTTTTTCAAGAATATTTCAAAAATATTTTTAAAATATTTCCCAAAAATAGTCAAAAAGCAAGTGAATGCGACTCATATTATCTCGTTTGCACCCATTAATATGTTCCTTCTCCTATATCAACATCATCCTTTTCATTTGACATTAAGAGAATGACAAAACTAGTTCCATCTTTGGTGGCTTGTTTTGCTATCATATGTACCTCCATTTTTGCCTTGGTTTTACACTTCCAAGTCTCTAGTTTTTTTTTGCCTCATTATTGATGTTCATTATCCCAGTTGCAAGTTACCAAATTCTACTTTGATATTTGAAAATAGGATTTGGTATCAAAGTAGGATTTGGTTAGTTGGGTGAATCAAAAGGTCGAAATTACTCCCAATCTTGATCCCAAAATCCCTTGGCCTACCTTTGGCTTGAACTGCCAAGCAAACCAAGTTATCAAAGCCTAGTCTATCAACTTGGCCTAGCCACCCATGTTGCCACAATGCCCTATTGCAATAGTCCTTGTGCAAATTCAACATGCATGACAGGGCATGTCATGCAATAACTCTTGTATTGTAAGTCTACACATTACAAAACCATCTCAATACACCCCAATTCATCAAAGATTTTCCAACAATACCAAGTGTGTAATGGGAGCATGGTAGTTTGGGAGATTTCAACATGACAAACAAAACCAAGAAGCTAACTTCCTTCATAGATAGATAACACATTTGAGAAAAAACTAGATTTCAATATAGATTTCAATATAATTTAACCAAGTCATCAAAGTTTTTGATGCTGCAGTGTGTTCTACCCTGGAGGCTGGAGAATTTTAAAATTTTGAATTTTGAAGAGTAGGTAGAGTAAACAGTAATGCATGAGAACCAAAATTATAGCGGATGTGTTAATCTTTCAACAGAAAAGATTAAAAAACAAACATGCAACAAATATCTTCTGTGCAAATTGAAGCTGGGTTGAAATTTAAGATGTGCAACACTCACTTCGACCAACAATCAAGAATGAACCTGACAACAATTTTGAACTCTAAGATATACCCATAGCTTTCCATACAGCTGCAAACGAAGCAAGCTAGGGGTGGTAATGTCATGTGCCAATGGATAGCATCTTGTAGGTAGTGGCAACTGAATGAATGAATGGATGAGGGGTTGCTGTCTATACAAACCATACAATTGGAATTTGATCAGATCACAACATCAATTTATCATCTACTAGCAATTACTAGCTAAATACCTCATTTCCCCTTCGCACACAATAAGCCAATGGCTCCAAGTAGTGTTTTTTTTATTGGTGAAATTTCCCCAAATTTTGACCTGAAAAATATGATTTTGACCTTTACAAAGGATTTTCCAAAGAAAAAATTGCCCAAATCTGCTAGATTTTCATGATAAGTTCCAGTATGTAGCCAAGAATAAGGAAGGATTTTGGTTTTTTTTTTAATCTTCATAACTAGTATGTAGCCAAATCTGGCTAAATAATAAAATTGAAAAACAAAAAAACCCTGGCTCCAACCCAAAAGACAAGAGATAATTCTGTATTACTGGGAAGTGTACCTATTTGAACAATATTTTCCTTTCCCAGGTATTTTTGGCTCCCATCAAGGGAACAACAATGCAATGGAATGTGCCCCTTTTCTTCCATCCGTCCGTGGGTAACTTGTTGACAAACAGCTACTACTTACGGCCACAGTGAACCAGCACCCACCAGCACACCATGAAGGATGAATGGTAGGTGGTAAGCAAACAATTTTCTGTTGGGTTCCAGTTCCCTAGCTAACCATGGTGGGTAGCTCAATTGCATTTGTGTTCTACCTACCTACTAACAACCCACAAGGAGGTAGGTAGTAAAAACAGCCCTTACCTGTGTTTTTAACAATCGACTTACCTAGTAGTTATCTATTTTCCTACCTATCTACCTATATATCAGACTTATTTCCTACAGAATTGGTTACCAAGGTGAAGATAAAAATATTAACCAAATATTAACCCAGTTGAGGTTCATCCACAACTGAGTAATAACAGGCATCCAGTGGATGGTGCGCTGGTGGGTGCTGGTTCACTGTGGCCACTACTTACACCTTACTATTCATGGGCCACAAGCTTCAACTTTCCTAGCACAATTGCCGCATTTGCTACATGATAGTATTCGACCATGGTACCGGCCTTCTTTATGGTGGTGGGTTCAAATGGAGGGATGGGAAGGGCGAAGGACTCATGAGGCAGTTGCAAGCCTGCGAAGGGTGACAAGAGGCAGCCAGTCAGACTTCTTCTTAGGTGTCTTTGGCAGACTTTTATGTCATTCTTTCTTATTTGACACAGCGCTACCTCCCCACCAGCGAAGACCTGTGAGTCCACGGATTTTGGTACCACTGACAAACATTCATGGAGGCGCACTCTCTTTTCACAGTTCAACTTCAAATGCCATCAACTTTACCACTGTAATTGGACTAAGTCACACCAGTCAACTATTCACGGGGCCAGAGTGAACCAGCAGCCACCAATGCACCAGGTGGCCGTTCTGTCCACTGGATGGGCTGCGTTTTTTCATTCGGCGCCAGATGGGGTTCATCACAGTCCATTCTTTTTTGCTGCCGACCCCTATACTTTTTTTTTTTTTTTTTTTTGGTTACTTTGCGACCGTTTTTCCCCTGGACCTGACCTCAAACATAGCTACCCTAACAACTAGTTATCCTATTGACCTAGCTACTGTACTAACCACCTATCCTATTAACCTAGCTACTCTATTAATTACATATCCTACTAA
>Ga0116229_10001319_pt1 | contig 38426 bp, 30 predicted proteins | sample S1TSphgellanicum_3_FD_87313 | JGI IMG/M metagenome (GOLD analysis project Ga0116229, IMG submission 87313) | Host-associated microbial communities from peat moss isolated from Minnesota, USA - S1T2_Fc - Sphagnum magellanicum MG | ecosystem: Host-associated > Plants > Peat moss > Unclassified...
CAATTCACCACCAATAGGCTCGCAAGCTCCGCTGATCACATCTAGATAAAATTGTTGCGGCCGCCATTTGTCGTCGTTGTCCTCCTCTTCCATCTAGGGACCTCGATTTCAAGACCTGGTCCTGTCCGTCCGTTGAGGTCTTGAAACCAAGATCGACACCTGGACGGACAGACAGACGGACAGACACCATCTTAGCTTTAATATATAAGATTGGGCCTGCCTTGGTTCCACTTCACAGGGGCCTTTAAAAAGCTTAAAAGTTGTCAACTTTTCTGCTGTGGGTAAACCTAAACCCTAAACCAGAATTGGGCCTGCCTTGGCTCGACTTCGTGAAGGCCATCATGCTCACAGCCTCGGACATTACCCTACACATAATGCCCTATGACCCTTAACTTAATTTTTAAAATAATTAGAAATAAGGCTCTTAACCTAAAATATCCCTGAATTTCCATAGTCCAGTCATGGTGATGACTGAGCACTGTTTTTCCCCACTCTGCATGACACTTTTATGTTTAGCAGGAAAGGGAAGTGCAGCGCCAACAACTGCTTCTCCTGTTTTCTCCTCTCTCTGCTGCGCGATCGCACTCTGCAGTCGGTCCTCCCATGCACTCCCCTGCAGCCATGGACTCCGCCTCCCCACTTTCGCATTTCTTGCTGAAGCTCTATACCCGCGCTTCGTCTCCTGCTTCCTGTTTTCCAACCAGCCCCTCCTCGCCTTTCTCTAGTCCACGACCTTCTCCTTTCTCTTCCAGCTTTGGTTCTTTGGATTCTGTCTTCCATACATCGCGAGTTTCTGCGGCTTTGCGTCCAATTGTGGAGTCTCAGCGTGCGGGGTTTGATCGTGCAACGGGTTTTACCCCTTCCATCTCTCGATTCCCCCCGAAATTTTTGTTCAAAGCGTTTTCGTCGTCGCCATCAGATGCCCCTCCCGAGTTCAAGGAATACAAGTTGCCACCGGCAGTGAATCCGCCCGACGCGGTGAATCCGGATCCGGCAACCCTGAGGGAGCATTGGAACGCCGCCGTGCGAATGTATGCCACATGGTATGGACGTGCTTGGGGTACTGCAGTCCTGGCGGGGTTTACCTTCTTCGCGTTAGGGTGGTGGATCAAAGGGGAGAACCCTTTGCTTCCCTCATCCAAGAAACAGGAGGAGCTCATGGAGCAGAAGCCAGAGGATGGGGGCTGAACTGTTTTGTGTTTGTCCCAAGGGTATGGACTCTTCTCACATCCGGCATATGCTTGTCTATGAAAGTAGGAGAAGCTGAAGGATCAGAGTCTGGCTGATGGGGGATGAAACTGTTTTGGCGATTGTCCTCGTGATGCATTGCTCATCGTGAAGACTCACCGCGACTTTCTCATAGTAAATTGCAGACTCTCTCATAGTAAAGGAGAGCCCCCCTGCAAAACCCTAAAATCTGGAAGAAGCTTTTGAGGATGTGCTGAGTTTTTGTTGACAAATCCGTAACATGTGTGCCATAAGAGGGCGGCTGCAAGCATTGTGGGAACCTCATCTTTTCTTTCCATCTAAAGAACTGGGACACAACCTGTAAGAGTTTCATTTACTTGGTATTCTTTGGTTAGTGTGCAGACTATTGTAGTGGAGCGAATCTTCTTACAAACCCAAGTGTCTGGGTGTTGTTGTTGCAGGTGGTTGATGGGCCTACTTGGTCTTGTCACACAGTTTTGATAAACTCTTCACCTCCTCTCTTTCAAAAGGGGAAATGTAAATGATGGAAGTAGCTGCATATGCCTGGGATGCGTTGGGTTTAGGGTTTACAGTGTTGTGCACAATTACAGTCTGTGCACATTGACACCGTTTGCCCTTTTAGAACTGAAGACTCGCATCAGGTGGTAGGTACAGAAAGAAAAGACCCAGATCCAAAGAAAGAACCAGGTGGAGGCAAGGATGGGCAGGCATCTACATGTACATTGTTACAGGAAGCATCCATCGTGAATAGGGAATTCTGAGTACTGCTCAAGATGAGGGGCAAACTTCATCAGAAACTGAAGCAGAATCTGATGTTGAATCTCTGCGTGCAAGTGATCAGTTGATGGTCAGTTCATGCTGGTCACTTGCCATGGTTTTTATGTTGTACGTTTCATTAGGAGGCTGGAGTTACAAGGTAAGTCAGGTTCTTTAAAATAACAATGGAAATTGACACTTGAGTTTCTGGATGTACTTAATGGATAGTCAGGTGCTATGTCACCTACACCAGCTTATGTTAATATCATGTTGATGCACACTGTTGTCTGCTAAATATGCTCTGCTTTTGCTGATGGAAATGCAAGAACATTTGTGTGCTAACCAATGTTTGAACAAATGGAAACTTGGGACTTTACAACTTATGCTCTTTTTTTTTGTGTGAATTATAATGGATCCCTCAAGAAATTGCAAGGTTCTGCTTTCAATAGTGGGATGTCAGCTGTAAAGTGTTCTGCTCAGGAGTGAGGTGTTCCCTCATGTTCAAGTTGAGCAAATAATGTGGAATCTGAAGAGGAGCTTGATGTGGAAAATAAAAGTAATCAGCATAATTCAAAGAACAACATAGCTTCTCACTGGACATGATCAGTCACCTGAAAGCTTGTCCTGTTGAAGCAAACCATAATGACAAGGCTCATAAATGTTCATGGGTTACTTGCAAGAAGTCTTACTGAGTTGAGAGGTTGCGGGGGTTACTTTGACAGACACCTGGAAGGGTACTGCCACAAGTTCCAGATATTTGATGGAAGCCTGAAGGTTTGGATCCAATGGCAGCAATGCCAATGACTATTGGTGCTTCAGGTTTTAAAGAGGATTCAGTTTTTTCTCAACAAGTAAACTGGGAAAAGTAGGAGACAAATAATGGTTAGCAGAAGCAGATTGCATGAGTGCCTTTACTTGCACAAGCCTCGTTCTCAAGCACATGTGCACCCAACACTCCTGTGCCTTCTCATGCAACCTCAAACAAGATTGTACAAGGGCACACAGGTAAATCCATGTTGATTCATGGGCATTCGTTGGACTTGTGACATATGCTTCTTAGTCTCTGTTTGTCTACTTTCAAGCTCCAATTTAGGCAACATAGAGAGGTGCCATTCCAGATGGTAGAGTTCAATTGCAATCCTATTCACTCCTTTGTACTTCACTGGTTTCTGAGAAATCTAAAGTCTCAGACTTCATACCAACTTTGGATTACCTAGTCAGCCCCTCTCTTATGCATCACATTTGTTGACTCAAAGGAACCAGAAATGTTTCCAAACATCTTGACCTGCATTACATGATCATAATCAAGTCAAGAATGCCTATTGCAAGATTTGCAGCATAGCGTGACCTGTGTGAGTCCCAACATCAAAATGCAACACTAGTCTCTCTTCATCTGATCAACATGTTTGGTCATCAAAATGCAGTAATGGAGAAAACCTTACTCTTTTACCATAGTTATGAACATAATAATGATGTCAAGTAAAACAAATAAATCTTTAAACCTAGGTGGCATGAGCAAGACTCACAAAACAAGTCCCCCTGACAACAACACCTGCTCATAAGTAGCTCCCACCCATGGACACAACTTATTCTTGAATGATTCAGCCTCTGCAAGTCAACCTATTCCTGTCCAAAGGACTCTCCTGGAAGACCAACTTCAGCTTTTCCAAACAACATTTTCACATTCTTGAGTAACCATGGTGTGCCCAAGCCCTGGATGCTGGAAGACATGCCCATGACCTTAATAAGCTGCTCATACTTGTTGATATTACTTCTTCCCACTACCACCACTTTTCTTCAACCCTGCACCCCCAAATGCACCTTTGCTAGAAGCTTTGGCTTTCAGCTCCTTTAGTGCCTGGAAAAATATCCACATAGAGCAATGTTACAATCCAGCAGGAACAACTAGCCCAGTGTGTCAACACATTTTGATTGTGACTCAAAATAGTGCGGCCCATTCAGGTTTTCCATGTATCATTGCTGTGCACTTGACAAAGCTGCCAAACTCCTCTTACATTTGCTTGAAGCACTCAAGAACCAGTTCCAATCTCAGTGCCTAGATTCAGGCAGCAGAGGAGAGGACTTTGTCTCACAGAACTTAAGTGGGACTAATATGATATTGGTTAATATCATACAATCTCACAACTGAAGTGCATGTTGGAACATGTAGTTCACCATCACACTATCAACAGCTAATCACCTAACAAGGAAACAAGTTGCACAGGACAAGGATGCCATAAAGATTGACAACTAAATGCAATATTGAGTTTATAGATGAAGAGAAAACAAATAAATGAAACAGAAAATACCTTCTCCTCATCTTTCTTCTTCTGCAAATTTGCAAGGTCTGTCTGCACCCAAACAAAGAGGTAATTCTTAGCCACTGCAAGAATCAAAAAGCAAAAACACAGTGTGCAAAATCAAAATCGGCCATGATTGCTTAAAAATTTGAGAAGCAGGATTGTCTCAACTCACCTCATCATAATCTTTGTCCCCCTTCTTGGGTGCCTTCAAGGGCTTCAACTTCCCCCCTGTATCCCCAAAACATGTCAGAAAAGCAACTGAAAACATCCAGTTGTTCCATTACCAGAAACAAGTATTCAGATAATGGTCAAGAAATTGCTCCATCTTTTCAATTCTGTTTTAGTCCATCACCTTCTGATCCTCAATTTAGCCATTCTCGCCTGGCATGTACCAAATTGAGGCAAATATCCTCCTAAAACCTAGTTGTATACTTGGGGACAAAAGGAAGTACTAAACAAATAAATACGGAAAGACCAGATTTGCACTGAGACTCATTTCGGCAACACTCAGCTTAAACCTTTCCAACTGAGCTCTTCGGAAGAAAAAACCCTAAGCAGGCCAGGAAACCTCACCTAGAAAGTGCCAATTCAACAAAACAAGAAATTCTAGGTTAGACTGAAAACATCGACCCTCAAACACTCTCCCAAAAGAGAAGATTCCACAGACAATGAAGGGAAACATTCGGCACTGATTCAGTTTCATTCCTAGAAATCTCTCACGAGAACAACCTGACTCCTACTAGCCCAAACCCTAACAAAAAAACAGAAAAAAGAGAGAAGAAGAAATGGAGCTCCCACCTTGCTTTCCCGACATGGCCGGCACCGATGATAAGCACAAAGGAGAGCGTGGAGAGAGCGCTAGGTTAGTTTCCTTCCGTATCTTGCCTCTGCGAGACGACTGCGCGCGTATGTTTCAAGCACCTCTTCTTTCTTCGCCTTTCCTTCCGTCTCCTGCCTCTGCGCGACGACTGCGCACGCGCGCGAGCGGAGGCCAGCGAACAAGACTGACGGGTACATGTGGTTTGAATTAACCGTATCTTATACCCTTTTTTTTTGATATCCTAGTGGCTGGCTCCCAAACAGCAATTTTTATACTGGTGAAATTTCGCCAAAAAGCCAAATCTAAAATTGCAAAAGCTCGAAGTGAAGTGATTTTACAGGGTTTTAGTTGCCAGAAGTGGCGAGGAAAAAATAGTACAAATTGTCAGATTTTTATATTTTGTTGTTAGTGTGCAGCCATAAATATATTAGGTTGACTAAATATTTATATTTCATAAATGATTTATAGTTAGATTAACTTAGTTGTTGTGCGCTCTTATGTCAATGTCTATAACATTGTTGTCATCACATTCACAACACATAATATAAAAATATCTTGAATGATACACCACACCCAAATTAGCTTAACCAACCCAATTTATCCTGAACTAGCTAGAAATTAATTGAGCATCTAAATTCACAACACGTAATATAAAAATATCTTGAATGATACACCACACTCAAATAGCTTAACCAACCCAATTTATCCTAAACTAACTAGAAATTAATTGAGCATCTAAACTAACACGCCTGACATAATCTCTCTAAGGATGATCATCATTTTTTTTACATCTTCATGATTTTCATTTAGGATTAATCAAAGTTTTGCAAGATTTTTCTTGTTGTGTTTGCATCAAGTATACATGTCATGCTCCTAGCTTCCACTCAATTTGAATTTTTGAATTGATTGAATGAGAAACTCTAGAAAGACAAAACATAAAACATATTTTTGTTTCGAGATTTGAAATCAATGATGTTGCAAAACACATATTGTAATACCATTTCAAGTTTTGTAGTAATCATATTTTCTTAAATGCTGAAATTTCTAAAAATTACTTGGTTGAAATGTCAAAAGCCAAGGAAATTACTTGCTACCAATGTCAAAAAATTTGGAAGTTGTATATAAGGTCTATAATATTTTTGTTTCACTACTTAGTTATTAATATGTAGTGATTTATCAATTGTTTACCTACTTATGTTTAACAACAATTTCAATGTGTATTTTGATTTATTTTAATACAATTCTTGTTGTTTTACAACTTAGAAGATAGGAAATCGTGCAATGTTTTTATGTATAATCATAGACTCAACAACCCTCCTACTATCAAAATAGGAGGCCATTGGGTTAAAAAATGAATTACCAAAGTGCAAAAACACACCTAAAAAAAAGATAGTCACCTTTGGTAGGTAGCTTTGCTTTTAGTCCATAATCAATAAATAGATGTCAATTATTGTGAAATCCAAAATGAAGAAATGGAAGGGGAACTAGAAGGTAACTACCTTTTCGTTCTTGGAAAATACCTCCTCTAACCAAAAATACCATCACAATCATCTATCCATTTCATTATAGATGTTGCCTTCCACCAATTGCTTGTAGATTGCACCTACTATCCTATTATAGCTACCTTTTAATAAAGTATTAATTTTTAGATAAATTTTTTAAAAAGGGAAAATAAAAATAAAATTGGGAACTACAATATTCTACATCAAACTCAAATAAATTATTATCACTCTAAAGGGGAAATGAAAAAAAAGAAAAAAATACACACACACACCAAGTTCCATAACCTTCACACACTTCCTTTTATTGCTTTTCCTTCCAACATACAACCTCCCCTCTATTTCTTCCATAATCTCCTTGAACTAGAACAAAAAGAATCTTTCTCTTAATCCCCCTCTTCCATAAACCACACAAGATTCACCTTTCACCCACAAGAATAGGTCCTTATCCTAATCTTTTCACAAATCTCTTCTAATTGATTAGTAAATAAATATCAATCGCTCATTCCTATGCACTGAATAACCTAATGGTTTCACTTTTTAGCTAAAATAGAAAATGATAAGTATGTTTATTAGGAGGCCCATAGGATTAACTAGTCTAGAAAAAAATTCTACCCTTATAATTTTATTTTAATATGGTCTTTCAATGAACATTAAGTGCAATATTGATCAATTATCATTGTCAAATATTTTTATGTTGACATAATATCAAGCCAAAATTTTCACAAATTATCATTTTTATGGCCAAACTCGATTTTTTTTAAAAAATTTATTAGACACCTCAATGTTGAACCAAATAAGCTACTACAATACTTTATGATGTCTTTGTGTTAGCAAATTGGTCTTCTTCCTCTTTTGTTCCAACTTATTAAAAAAACCATTAATGTATCCATTCATATTTTTGTTTCACTCTAAACATTTATACCTCAATAGATACACTTAATCATGCACGTGGAATTCATTTATCCATACTTTGATAAATTTAGCTAATGTTTGTTTGATTATTTTCAAAGGTGACCAACCTTAACCCAACAAGTTTGTGTTATTCATCTTACCCTTGATTGCATTTTAGCATAACTTTTGAAAGTTGATTTCCACTACTCTCTTTTGACACTCCTAGTCTATTTATGTTTAATCACTTTGTATTTATCTTCAATAAAAAAATAAAATGCAAATTTGAAATGAGTATTGAAATGAATAATTTACAATAAATGTGTAAAGGTTGCCTAGACAAATGAAGTTGAATCACAAATATATGTGTAGACATATATATGCAATGTTTTCAAAGTGGTGTGGTTTTGAACTCCTACACAAGGCTCTCTTTACAACCAACTTGCGCTACATGGTTACTATTATAGGCATGTTTTGTGTTATAAAAAAAAACTAATATACATGCCTCATTGTAGTCTTGGGCTTTTGACCAACGTTGAAACTTGTGTTTTCTAATTCTTCCTTTTTGGAAAAACCTATGGTCTTAGTCTTAACATTTGAAAAATGTTTGTCTAATTTTTCAAGTACAAATTTGAACTCATTTCTTCATATTTCTAAATTTACAAATTTGGTTTTGAGTTATTTTTTCAAATTACATAAATTTGGGCTTGGTTTGAAAAGATGATCAAGTTCTATGTGCACAATACACATTTCCCAAGGTTGAAAAGTTTATGGGTATGAAGTTTTACTTCAAGTTTTAAATGAAATTGTGAAAGTATCGAATTTTACAAGAAATGTATATTGATCACCTACTAAAAAATTCAACCTACTTGTTGGCTTGAAAGAAAATTCAATATGCCTACCTTAAGAACTTGAACATATTTTAAGGAGTTTATTTTCAAAGTTCTAGTTCTAGCAAAGGACTAGTTCCGTGGAACAATCCTTTTAAGGTTTACACCAAAGGAGTGTTGGATTTCAAGGTGTTGGGTCAAGTCCAATTTATAAGAACTTGAGTTGAAAACCGATGGGTTCAACACTCCAAATCCCAGAACTTACCAACACTACTTGAAACAAAACAAGACAAGTAAGGCCAAGAGTAAATTCAAAGCATGACTTGAGACGAAGAAAATGAAAACACTCCCAAATAAATTGAGAGAGATAGATAATTGAAAGGATAGATTCCTAAGATCCAAAGTTTAAACGTTGGGATTTTTTCTAAAATGAAGTTTGAAAGATCAATACATGTTTGAATCATTGGAACTGTTTGAAGACAATTTATAACATAGTAGGCTTCTATTTATTAAAGTAAATATGTCTTTTGAAAGTTATGTACTTTTCAAGGGTTGAAACCAAAATTGCCAAAGTGATTGATGACCATTTCCAATGTAATTTGGAAAATCAAATCATGTGTGGTTGAAAAACTTGATACAATGTTGGAAGTTTTTCAAAAGGTTTACACAAGATAATGTATTTTTATGTTTTAAAAATTGTGTTTTCCAAGAATTATGAATCTTTAAAATCAGAAGACCACAAAAAAATCCTTTATTTACAAAAATGACTTTGGGGATTTGAGGAAAATGCCATCAGGATGTAGTTCCACATTGTGGGATATAATTATACATTGAACTACAAAATATATTATAAGGGGAATAATGTTTCGCATAGGAGTTATGGGCCATAGTGGGTCCATATGACAAATCCGTGACCTACACTAACCATTTTAAAAATCTATTTCTGTAATCAAGATGATTAAAAATTGCATTTGAATTATGTTGCTTCATTTTATATTTTGTTCATCCCAAAATTCTTGTAACCCAATTTCTATCAGAAAGAGCTAAAGATCATGCCTCAAAATTTTAAAATTTAACTATTGTAAGTATAAGGTAAAGCCCTACTATCAAGGAATTATTGTGTGAGCACAATAGGTGTAGCTTGAGTTGCACATAGTACTTCCATGATAGTAGGGCCTTACCCTATGTAACAACTGATCTAATCAATGGGGTTTTTTTTTAAATCCCTTCTAAAGATCTTATTGGCTTACATCATGCGCCTTAAGGATTTTCCAGTTTCACACCTTCCACCTTAGGTTGTTTTTGTAAGTTTAATTATGAAATGTAATATGCCCTATAAATACACTAATAATTGTTTATAAGGTTGTTACGTATAAAGTAAGGCCCTACTATTAGGGAATTATTGTGTGAGCATCGAGGGCAAAGCCTAAGGTCCACATAGTAATTTTTTAACATCAAGGCCTTACCTTAGGTAACAATCGAAGTAATCAATGTTGCAATAATTGAAGTATTCATAGAAATGGAATTATTTCAACAAAAAGCCCTCATGAAAGGGGAAATTCCCTTGCCCTAGGGCAATCCACCATAATCATCAAATTCCCATATATGAGGTGCCTTACAAATACATTAAAAAATTTCTCTAAGGTTGTTACACATAGCATAAGGACTTGCTATTAGGGAATAATTATGTGAGCACTAAAGCCAAAGCCTGAGGTCCATACAATAATTCCTTGACAACAGGGCCTTACCCTATGTAACAACTGAGGTAATCAATGGTTTTTTAAAAAAAAATCCCCTTCCAAAAATCTTTTTAGCTTACATCCTACACCCTAGGGAGCTTACAATCTCACACCCTTTGCCATGAGGGTTTTTTTGTAAGCATGATTACTAAATATAATTTGCCCTATAAATACACTACGAATTTTTTTTGAGGTTGTTATGTATAGGGTAAGGCCTTAATATCAAGGAATTATTATGTGAACATCAAAAGTGAAGCTTGAGGTCCATACAATAATTCCTTGATAGCAAGGCCTTACATTGCATAACAATTGAGGTAATCAATGTTGCAATAACTACGGTAATCATAAAAATGGAAATCTTTTGAAATAAAAACCTTCATGAGGTGGAAATTACATGGAATTTCCCCCACCCTAGGGCAATCCACCATAATGGTCAAATTCCCATATTTGAGGTGCCCTACAAATACACTAAGAATTCTTTCCAAGGTTGTTAGGTATAGGGCAACAACCTTACAAAGTGAACATGTGAATGTGAGCCTATGAACAAAAATGGATATTTTTGGAATATTTTGATGACATGGACAAAATATTTAAAAAATATCCTTATGCCATGTAGGAATGATGTGAAAAATATTTCTCCACATGTACATGGATGAAAGTCACAAAATGGATGAAAAATTTGGATGAAAGTTGAACATCAATGAACTTTTTGGATGATAATTACAAGTTGACAAATAATTTGGATGAAATTTTTGATAGGTTGAAATGTATGGATGGAGCTAATTCCAAAACAATAATGTTGGATGAAAACCACATCCACATGGATGAAAGGTTACAAAAAGATGAAATATTTGGATAGACGTGGAACATGAATGAACTTTTGGATGACAATTGGAAGTAGACAAATTTTTTGGATGAAATTTCCAATTGGTTGAATGTATGGATGAAAGTAATTCCATAATAGTTATGACAAATGGAAATGACTAGATTCACATAATTTTCATGTCTAACTTCATCCGAAAAAAAAGGTGTCAAAAGTGAAACTCAAAGGAGTTACATTACAATGTAAAAGGGTGAAACAATAACTTGTGTAAATTAAATCAAGTCACACAATAAATCAAAGGTAGGAAATCCACATAATGATGGAATGGGAAAATGCTTAAGAAATTTATGAATAATGCATTACACACATCATGTTGAAAAATATTTTCATTTCTATAGTAGAATAAATTCCAAAAAAATAGAACCCATAACATTCATTTAATAACAATCTAATGACTTTGTAACCTAATTTACTTCTAGGACTTTAACATGATTTAATAATCTATGAACCTCATTCCAACTCCAAGATGGATAGTGGATGAATGGTTCTATAATCCCAAAATACATGGCATGTTGCAAAATGTAATACAAGTGCTTATAAGGCACCCACAACCCCCACTTGCCTAGGGACAAAGCCATCATGGAAGAAAAATTCATGCAAGTTCAAGCTAGGTAATCACTAATCATTACCTCATATTGCTTATGATTTTTTGGTGGTCTTAAAAGGAGGTAGTAAATCCATCCATATCTCGAAGGAGGAATGTTTGAAGGAGTTAATAGTGTGGCTTCAAGAGTTTGTCCCACCTCCCACTTGTTTTCTTGCAGAATGGATAATTTGAAAATGTCAAGATGACGAACTTCTTCCCGTTCCTTGATTTTGGCTAAGCATTTGGATCTGATGGCTTATAGACAGGGGCAAAGTACCATCTCCAAAGAATTCCGAAAGGCACATTCGGGAGGCTGCTTCACGAGTGCAAATATGTCATCCCCAATTGGATTAACGAAGGGACATATTGGCTTCTTCGAGAGCAAGAAACTAGATTCCTCTAATGCCACAACCTCAATTTGAGTGAGATCTATCCTTTTTTGCACAGGCCACAAGGAAGGCAAGGTTGGCCTATTTAATGCATATTTCCTACTTGTCCTTCCCACACAATGCATAAGGTCATCATGACAAAACCAAAACTTATGTAGCTCAATTGATACACCTTGGGCTGGAGACCAGTAACCAACATAACACGGAACATGAATACCACAATCTATTTGTTTTGAAATGATTCTGGCTTTGCAGTAATGTTTAATGTCTTTTTGCAACATTGAACAATGACTACTTGACTTCAGGGAACAACATTCAATTTGCCAAATGCCATCCCCACAAAGGCATTCAAGGACCTCCACACCACTGTGGGTGATAATAGGATCAGGGCCTTTCCCACATCAACAACTAATGACTAGTCGATTAGAGTTGTTGCATTTGCCATTTCTGGACAAGAAAAGTTCATTCAATCATATTGGTGTGAATCTGCTTCTGACCTAGGTGGAAGGTCTACCATGCATTTGGTTGATCCAAACACTTCCTCACCTTCCAAGTGCAATATTTTAATGGAAAGACCAAAGCTTGAGGTGTACTTAGCAAGTACAGTAATAATTTCAATTGGGTCCCCAAATTAATTAGCCTTACACAAGCGCAATTCGTTTTTGTCCAGATTAGTCCCAAATGCACCTCCTTGTAAGAAGGCATAATATAACGAAGACTACCTAAATGCTCCAACACAATTGTTGAACATTGTAGCAAAGAAACAAGTACCCTTGTTGCTAGATTTTTGCAACCAAATGTTATGGATTGTTTCAAATAAGTTACAAGTTGGCATATCAGCTTCCTCGTTCAAAAAAAAATTCTACAACAAAATAATAGGAATGAAGTTAAAATTGAAGAAGGACAAATTGAAAATCAAATTTGAACACAAGAGTCTAATAGAACTTACATCCAACAATAAACTCCCCATTGTCGCACACGAAAGTGCCAAAAGTCAAGCCAATTATTGAGTTCGTGAATGGCGCCCTTAGCCCTGCTTGCAACTCCAGATGAGTACCACCAAGACCGAATGGTAGCATATCAAAGTTCAGCTTCTTCCACAAAATGCATTGAACTTTTGTGTCCTCGGATTACATGTCACAGACCGTAATTGTCATGACCTTTAAATAGATCGGGTTGTAAATGTGACAAGCCATGGTCATCCATCCTTGAACACGTTTTATGTGATCAAACATCATCCACACATTTGTAGATTGTCACCTAGTTGCATTTGTCGAATTAAATAAAGTCCGGACAAAGCTCCATCAACACACATCTTAAACAAATAAACCTTTTGCCTAGCCTATTGACCAAGAAAACAACTATCCTAAATATAGTCATAACGAAATAGTGCTTTCAATTTGAGGATATAGTCAAGGGAACTCGAGTTATCGAGACGATGCTTTAATGAAGTAATTAGGAAAACACAAAGGAATGAACTTTAACAATGTTTGATTTAGTTTTTCACCTTTGAGGAACTCCATAGAACCTTTTCCATCCTCGTTGAACAAGTGACGGGAAAGAAAAGTCTTACTCATAGACAAGGCAATAGTCAAAGATGTAATAGTTGATGTGTGATAGACCTCGTTTACAACCATGTTCTTCATGTCTTGGAAGGATGCTCTACACATCCCATCTATAATTGGTTGCAAATGGATGCCCAAGTGGATCATGCTTATCGAAAGATTTGGAAATTTATGAACAACATAATACATTCTACAACTACAAGTTTATAAACAAGTGGGTGAAGAGTTGCAAAACTTATAGTTAATGGTATAAATTGGGGATTTCACAAAACACTACCTACATATCGATAGCTGGGAAAAATTGCCACTCCAACTAACTTCATTGCATGTAAAAGAATGTTAAAAGAAAAGACAAGAATCATTCTGACATTATCCTAGAAATCAGGTTTGTATATGTATTATTCTAGAATCATCTTTTAGAGTAATTCAAATCTAAAACCACCTCTAAGTTCCCAAGAAATTTCATGGACCAACAAAATTCTGGAAGTGTTCAATTGGTGCCAATTAAAAACATTCAAAGTGAACCAAGGAATTTGAACTCACAAAGAAAATGTGGTCATTCGAATTGTTAGGTTGTATAGAGTGCACCTCAAAGCTCACATTTGAGGATTTGAATTTCTCTTGACACCTTTTAATGACTTGCATATAAACTAGTGTATAAGGTTGGAGACATTAGACGTAGATTTGATGTTGGAAGAGGTACGCATTTCAAGCTTAGTTAATCATCATGTGTGTAATTGATTTAATCAAGTTGATTTTGATAGTGATTTGTCTTTATGAAAACCACCAAATTGGTTTTGTTAGAACGAACATTTTATTTCTTACAAAAGGAGTAATTTCTTCTATAGAATTTGCAATTTGCTTTTTGTACAACTAACAATTTGTTTCTTGTAAAATATGTTGTATGTTTCTTGTATAACCAACAAACTTTTCCACTTACAACTTAAGATATAGATATTGAGATTTCCATTTTTGCTATGACACAAAAAATTAATTCACCATTTGCGGCAATTTAATGAATAGGAAGCAAACAAGGAAAAGGATTTAGATTCAATAGCACAAGTTTGGACTGTAGAGAAGTAAGCTTCTCTGAGAAATGATAGTTCTGAAATATGTGAATTCAATTTTTTGTCTCAATTGTCAATGTTTTGTTTAACGTTATTTGAAAATATTATGTGTTGTTTGTAATGCTTCCATTCTCTAGGTCGATTTGCAGCACCTTTCTGTTATGGATACACCAATTATACTTGGGATTTCTACATTCGTGTCTCAACAAGAAATGGGTCTTAAACCTTCAACTTGAATTGTTTTTCCTCATTTTTCTTACAAATGTTTTCTAGTATGACAATTCGACTTCAATCGGTATTGATCAAAGATAATTTCCTTATATTGGTATAGCCATAGCCAAAATCTCTTTAGAAGGTTTGGTTAGAATGTGCATGGAGCAGCAGTTAATATGATTAACACTTCCATCACAACAAAGCTTGCTTCTTGTGACAATTGAAAACCACATGAGAATCATTGTTGTTTGTTAAAGAGGTGTGATAAGAATGTTTCACAAGCAATTAGTTGATGATGATTGACAACTGAAACACTATTGTTTTCCATGAACTAGTTCCTATTATTGATTTACATCAACCTAGGAGTCATTTTTGTTAATGCACTTCTTGTCTATGAAGTGCCTGGATAAGGTTTCAACAATTGTTAGTTGGTGCCGACTAACACTGCAAACACACCCCTTTTTAGATGGCTAGGTTACTTTGCAAAATTACATTGTAATTGGTCCACTTTTTTATGTTTTGCATATGCCATCAATCAACTAGTGAAATAGTACATGATTATCTAGTTTTCAATAGAGGAGTTAAAAGACATCAACTTTCATTAAAGATCTCACTATTCCATTTCATGAATTGTTTATGCAACTAGTTCCAACATCATGTGAGAATGTAATCCAATGGATCTAGAGCAATAACAAGTTCAACACCAACAAAGTCTTGGAGAAATTCAAGATCTATCCCAAGTAAAAATCCCAAATGAACATTCCATTGTGCCAACTCATTGCCATGCCCACTATTAGGCTTGCTCTTAAAATTGATGTGCTCAAAATGGAGTAGGCCTTTCAAATGGGTTACAAGTAGGGGGAGAAGGTCTTCTTTGTTTCCCTTACAAATTGGCAAGGTGAAAATATTGTCGTCTCAATTGTTGAATCATCATGGGGGCCTTTTTGGAAGGAAAAGAACAATAGATTTAAAGAGTTCTTCTAGGGAGACCTAGATTTTAGGCCATTGTTTAGGAAATGTTCCACATATGGGATAGGAACCACAAACTTCAAGCTTGGTTTTCGTATATAAAGAAAATGCATCCATTTAATGCAGATTGGCACATTGGGTGGATAGTTTTGTGCTTGATAGCAAGAACGACTTCATAAAGTTCTTCACAGCAATGATGGAGCTTAACAAGTAAGCTTGCTCCATTCTTGCATTTCCATCTATTCCTCAAGTTGAAGATTTAAAGATAATACTAACTTTTGATGTCATTATGGCAATCCAAGTCCATTGAATTATACCATATGAGGCCATATCTAGTCTATGAATTTTTAGGATCCAAAGTATAGGAATTATACCCTTGCAATAGTTTTAAAAAGTCGTTCTAGACAAACAATATAGGAAATGTGAGGCCAAAACACAAAAGACTTGGTATAGCCTCACACAAAAGGTTTTCTTTTATTATATGTATAAGTGAGACAATTTCCTTTTGTTATTATAGATTCAATACCATCTTTGAAAAGTTGAATTTAGTGTTTTGCCACTAATCTTATTTCAACTTTTTAGAAGGAGTTAGCCGTGGCAATTGATATCACCCATCAACTATATTATGCGGATGTTATGGACCCAACTTTGAGAGACTCGGACCAATTGGAAACCTTGAACAACAAGGCTATGGATGTGTTCCACAAGGAACACATGATTATTTTCCACAAGCAAATTCCATATGCAATCCTTCATTGGGCCCAAAGTTCTTACATGAGGTTTAAATTTGTTACGATTTGAATTTCGAGCTGGAAAGCTTACTGAAAAACTTCAAATGTTAGTTTCGGCTTATGTTAGTACAAATTAAAAACTTTTTTTAGCTCAAGCAGTGGAATCAATTTGGAGTTCTTAGGGAAGCTAAAAAATTCCCAAAGTAAGGATTTTCAGATGCCATGTTTAATAAATGGCTTCACAAAGCCACATTTTGGCACTAAGTTTGATTATCAACTAACTTCTTAGTTTTTTTTTCCATGAATAGATCTCGACATTGTTTTTGGATTGTTAATCATCTTTTAATTTTATGGACATCTTCTTGGAATTTTGCAGCAAAAGGTGGAAGCAATTATGTTGTTTGACTCCACAACAAGGGACTTCAATGTCACCATTGATCAATCTATGAAGGTCCCGTTTTTCTTGAAGTATATTCAAAAGTGGAGACTTGAGTTATGGGAATCAACATTCTACCAAAAGTTCAAGGTGAAGGGTGGAATCACACAAGGGAAGATGTGGGAGCTTCAAACTAGAAAAAATGATGCATTGAAATGTGTGTTTTATAGGTGAAAAATCCTCTACATTCATGAATAATTTGCATTGAGTCCTTCAATTGTTGAGGCTTGTTGTAAGGCTCCGTTCTTTGCATCTACTGCATTAGATATGTTGGAACCATATATTGCTATAGATAACTCCTTTTTTACTCGTAGCAATTATCAATGTTAAATTGCTCTAGATAACATTATCCTTCTATTAGTAATCAATCGGTGTCGACTAAGATGAATTAGGTTCTCGATAGGGGTTTAGTCGATGCCAACTATGATCCATTGGTGCCTTTTATGGGCGTCATGAACCTTCAAGATATCTAATATATATGGGGTGGAGCTCAATTAGGCCAACTAAACATTTCCAAGGCTGGTTTTGCAGGTTCATGTCAAGGGTTGCTATGTGCTTAATTCCCACATGACTTTTTACTAATTGAATTTCACAAATACCTTTTGCATCTGCTTTTTCAATCGAATGCCATTCATGAAATGCATGGACTCTTTAGCATTTGGTGCGATCCAAAGTCTAACATCATTATGTATCGAAAGGAATTTGTTAAAATTTAGGGTTCCTCTCATTTGCTTTATTGTGGTTAGTACCTTGATTGTCCTTCGGACTACATTCTTATTTCAAAGAGGTTAGAGCAAGAGAATTTCAATTTGGGATTTTTAAGAAGCTTGTTTCCTCTCAAGGAAATAAAAAGGAGGATATTGATAAGAGGAAGAAGAAGAAGAAGGATGTCCAAGTTTCTAGCACTCTAAAGGCCACTCAAACTTTAGCTAACATTGATAACCCTGAACAAGATGTAAATGTTGAGTTATCTAAGTTCTAGGATTTTCTTCATCATGTTATTCATTAGGAAGATTCTCTTCGAGCTTTCAAAAGTAAGAGGGGTTGTGCTACTAAACCATCATTGCACACACGAAGGAGGAGAAGACCTATACAAGAGTTGCCCGAGACTTCAAAAGGAGATTTCATCTTCAACGACTTTGAAGTTCAGTATTCATTGCTAGCCACAAGACCCCAAGGCTAATTACAAAAGCTCTCAATATTGACTGGCCTTCATTAATCAAAACAAAAGTTTCAACTCATGCATCGCCCTTTGGCTTTCAAGATATAAAGGATTTATGGACAAAAATAATATTAATTTGAGACCTTATTCTTCATTTAATTACCTATTTAAATCAAATTCCATAACCAGGATCATTTTGAATTCTTGTAGGACTCCCCAAAGGACAGATTGAACCTCATCATTGTTGAAGTCTTAGGAAATTTGCATGTCCCACATGTGTTGCACCTTGTTCCGACTATTCTCCAGTGGAATGTAAGAGTTGATAACTATGTTGTCTCCATTTTGGATTTGTGGACAAGTATCTTGCATGGGATAGTTGCGTCCTCTTTTTTTATGATGATGACCGAGTTTTGAAAGAAATCAAATCCTACCTAGAGAATTACAACTTCAAAATTCACTCGAAGTTTGCAATTGTTAACAATATGCCATGTGCACAAATCTTCCCAAATAAAAAGGTAAACTTTCTTTGAATTCCACCAAGGCTTCCTACATTTGCATGAATTCAATATTAACATATCTCTTTATATGTCACAGACTCTCATGAGTAGGGTTTTTTTTCGTTGTGCACGAGAATGGAAGTTTTGCTTTTTCAAGGGATACACAACAAGGAGACATTCAAAATGATGATGTGTTTTTCAACTGGACCACTCAAGATACTATGACACTTTTGAATAGTGGCTTGCATTTTAGAGTTGGATATGGTATCCACCTTGACATTTTCCAATTGCTTCTCCTTGCCTTGTCATCTCCTGGGAGTCTGTGGTGGACATCAATTCTTCCATAAGTTTCTTTCAATTTCTTTTACGTTCAACTTTGTCCAATTTCTTTACTATTCTTCGTCTTTCTCTTTTTGGATTGCTAATCTCATTAAGACGTTCTCCCTGGAGTAGGTAATTGTTTGAAAACATGCCAAAGTCTTGGAAGACATGTTTTTCTACTTGAGCCAAATTGGGATGTTTATTTTGCGTTTCTGCAACCACTATTGGATGTTCTTGAGGAGTAAACCAATGTTGCGAAGGAGGAAAATAATGACCTAAATGCTCTTGTTCAAAAGAAATCTTGATTCAATCTTGATTGTGAGTAAGTTTAACCTTCACAATTTCAAGTATAATTTGGGTTTTTGGTCAAGCCTTGATATTTAACATTCCATTGCTTGACACATAAATTGTCGCCTCCAAGGCAAAGGATAATTCCTTTTTTTACTTGTGAAGAATTATTCTTGCCATCGAGTCTTTCATTGCCAAAATATTTAGAGGCAATGGCTCTTGATTTTTCCACCATTTTGTCTTTGCCTCTATAAAAAAAACGTTGTAAATATAGTAGCTTTGTTTTGCGCTACATTGAAGATGAAATTGTAAAATGGGTTCCTCCAAACTTTGGTTTTTTCTTCAAGCCTTCATTATTTGTTTTGATTTTTTGGAATTCATTTGATTAATGCGATGTTCTCACATCTTATTTCAAACCATTTAAATGATTTTTTTTTTAGTTACATATCTTAACAAATACAACTTAGCTTCGCACATATCATAAATCTAAATGAAATCTTAATCCAACATAAGCAATTCATTAATTGTGCTTCAAAGAAATTGAAATTTGAGTATTTTTATCATTGAATTTTTAATAATAATTTAAGCAAATATTTAGGGAAATTAAATAAATAACCCCAATGGGGTGAAATTCCATCAAACTTTGATGTGAAACATGTGGGTTAAACCTATACTTGTGTTGTTGGGTTTCCCATGGAAAAAATTGTCCAAAATGTCTAGATTTCAAAGGAAACAAGTTCCCACTTTACCAAACCTATATGATAAGTTCAAATTAGTAGCCAATAGTACAAAACAATTCAAATTTTTTTTCATATTTTTTGTCATCCTTATTTTCATTTGTCGATTTTGAAATGTTATAAAGGAAAATTTATTTTTTGAATATTAGCACATTATAATATATTTATCGTATCAAAATTGTTATTTTATAAACTATTATCTTCAAAATTGAATATAAATAAATAAATAATAATGAATTACAAGTAATTTATTTTTAGTTCTTTTGTTGCAAATGTCCCTTTTTAGGATACCAATGTAAGAATGTCTACAATTAAAAAAATTACTGTTGATTTTTAAAGACATCTTTGGCTTTAACATGTGCACAAAATCCCTTTATACTTCTACCATAAATCCATGATGCGTAATGTATAAATGTTGTTAAGTTATGTAACCATGTTTCATTTCTCATCATTATATTTGTAAGTGCTAGTGCTTGGAAAGTATGCCTCTATTGAATATATTTATTACATTATTCACCACAAAGGAGTTTAAAACCTTCTTATATATATGAGACTAGAGTAAAGTTCAAAATTGCTATGTTGAAATCAAATCATAAATATCTTATATGAGGCATTGCACAAGAGTTCAAAATTGTTATGTTGAAAGTAGGTCACAAATATAATTTATATGACATTGCAATTGAGTTCAAAATTGTTATGATGGCAGCATATCACAAATTCCATATTAAGTTTTATTTTATCACTAATGGTTTCAAGTTGATCTTAATTTTCATATTCAATTATTCGTTTATCTATAATGTTTTCAAATTTTTAACTATCTTATAGCATATCCCAATTTAACATAGATATGACCTTGCAAATGAATTCATAATCATGCTTTTGTAGGCATATCATAATTTTCACATTGCAAATATGTTCAAAATTGTTTTGGTGGACACAAATCACAAATTTCATACACATTGCATTGCTGGTGACTTCAAATTTGTTCTGGTGGAAAAAGATGACAAATTTCATTTATAACAATCAAAATAGGTTGAGTATTTTGCTTCCATTTGCTCCCTATTTTGATAAAGTTGAATATGGACACATTCAATACATCGTTCGTGGGTCTTTAAACTCTTGGATGTTTTTCTTTGTGACAACTAACATCTCGTCCTCGTCTTCTCCACTTAAAGATGTTGCATCCTTTGCTTCCTCATCACTTAAAACAATTAAGAATACACCATTTTTCAAGATCTCTTCCTTGTGGGGGTGCTTTGTAATTTCCACCTTTTTTCTCTTTGGAGGTAGGAAGACTAAAATGGTTTTCAAATTATTTCGTTAGTTTTTCAATTGCATTCGAATGCTTGCATCTTAACAAAGTTGTTTTATTATCTTCACTATCTTTAGTGTGCCCATTCACATCACTTTTTTGAGGGCTCTTTGGTGGAGTAAAAAACTTTTCAGTGTTTTCTTTTAACATCTTTCTTAACTTTTTTTTTCACTATGTTCCTTGTTGATTATATCTATTGCGCATATTGAATCAATATTGTGAAACAAGATCTATCAACTCTAGTTTCTTTTTTTTAACAATGGCATGTGTTGTTTGTAGGACGTTCCAAATTCTTGTAAAAAATGTGGTACTTACTTACAGTTTTTTTAATAGTCCTCACTTGGATGTGTGCTTGCGGTCATAAACATATGATGGTGACCCACATTATTCTTGATGTCACGATTCAACAATGACATGGTTGTTTGACTCACAACATTCTTTATCCATACTTTTTATGTCTTCTCCTTCTTTTGATGCCAATTGTGATGATGTTATTGGCTCCCCTTCCTCCTCCACTAGGGTTCCTTCTATTTCCTCCATTGGGGCTCCTTCTTTTTGTTCGACCAATGCTTCTTGGTTTGCATCGTATTTTAAAATTGGCAACTCATATTTGTCGTCATGTAGATCATTCTCATTTTCTAGCCACTTCTTGTGTGTGGCTTCTACCAATGAATATTGGTCTATTCTGTTCATCCCCAACATATATTCTGCTTGGTATAATAAACGAGTCTTGTAGTTTCAATTTGTTGGTTCAGTTGGCCATGATTGTCCCTAGAACTTGTCACAAGTTGTTCACGAAGTTCGGGTCAAACATTTGTATCACTATGGCATACACTTTGTATTCTTGTACATTATTTATTGTTGCCCAATATCCCACTCTAACACTGTATTTTGCATCTATCACTTTCATTTGTCTTTGATCCACTATTGGATACAAATCCAAGTATTGAGGAGTTGTAATAGGCATTCTCAAAGTTCCAAATCTACAATTGCAATGGAAAATTGTTGTTTCCACCATGCCTCTTTCTCATTATATATAATCATTAAGAATGTTTGTGTTTATTTTTTAATTATAAATTTTAATGTCCCTCTTAGTGTGCGAGATGGTAACATTTATGGCGGTTAGTTATTGATGTTCTATTATTTATTCAATGATTGTTTATCTCAATAGTGATAGTAGATGTTTCCTTGTTGATCATTAATTTAATGCACAATGTTTTAAATTGTGCCATTTATGATTTAACGCCATTGTTCATCTTGAGATTCAATGCCACTTTTTAGATCACAAAATGTTCTTGTTATATCTTTTACATTGAACACATTAACTTCTCCTTTATGTGAGAAATACCAATTGCATATGCATGCACAAAAAATTTCATTTATTATTGCTTCCATTTTGCTTTTCAATTACAATACACATTCAAGGTCTTATTTTCTTTTGCTTCTATGATCACAAATATCCCTTTAGTTTTCATATAATTGTTACCAACAAAATCAATTTTGATTCGTAATTACAATTGAATCTACTTTATTTCAATCAAATTTCCATTCATTACATCTGATTTTTACATATAGACATTGCAGATATTGTTTGTACTACATAGTGCGATTAAATAAACATTATTTTTATTGTTAGGGTTTTGGGCGTCGTTTTTTCTAACTATCCCACATTTCTTTTAGTTTTGGTGGCAGTCTAATCATCCATCAATTCATAGGCAATTCGTTGACTTTGTTTCTTTCATGTTGTGGGACCCAAGCCTACCTCCTTGGAGTTACATATAGTCTTTTTTTGGGTTTTCTAATTTTTGTTGCTAATAATTCACATAGGGCGACCAAGTCTTCATTTAATAAATCTTTGAAAAGGCTATTAAAGTAATGTTCTAGAAATGGCTTTTAAAGGCTTGGTGTTGTTTCAAGAATTCCATTGTGTCTAAACATCGCCCAATGATAGTCTTTAATATCTTATGATATTGATCAAAGGTTTCACCTTGACCTATTCCTGGCAATAAATGGACCTTTTTTTTGTCTTTTTGTGTGCCCATCGCAAGGTGGCCCACTCATATGTGTTATCCACTTTGTTTTTTTGTAGGTTGCCCCATATCTTAATTTCTAATAGTGCACGTAAAAGGTTGAATCTATGGTTGTTTTGAAAAACTTGCCATGGTCATTTTATTTGCTCTAAAATTATGTCCAAAATTGAATGCAACAATGTGTTTTCAATCATTCATTAAATTATTAACAATAGCTCGCTAATAATCAGTGATCTATTTGTCATTTTTGGAAGAAATCCAATTGAGATTTTAATACTGAATAAGGTATTTAAGTTTATGAAGTAATCATATTGGGTGGGAGGATACAAATATTTTGTGGGGGTAATAGGATTACAATATTATATTAGAGGTATAATCAATGCAAGTGGATAGTGATGATATCGAAAATGCAAACATAAAATAAAAAGCGAGAAAGTGTAATTAAAAATTTATTGGAAATGTAATGATAATGCAATCATTATATGAATCTTTTATAGGCTTTTGGTTGAATTCCAGGGATTAATTGGGTACTATATATGTGTCCTTTGGAATTTCAGGGACTAAATGGGTATTGTAGATGCATCCTTTGGAGTTCCAAGAATCAATAATTTTTTAGGATTTTTCAACAAGTAACTCCTACGTTCAACTTTAGCCTTAATTCATATATAAAAGTCCATTAGACCACAAATTACCACCAAGAATGGTATTTTGGTTTCTCCTTCAATTATTGGGACGTATTTTTTTCTACTATTAGAAACATTTCATGGTTTTAGGGTCAAGCTTATTATTTGACGTTCACAAGTTGTTTTATCACTTTGTTCCTTAGATCTTGTGGCACCTAGGTTCGCCTGCCTAGAGTTGCATAAAGTCATCTACTAGGTTCCATAAATTATGTTGAAAGGAAGTTCTCAAGGGTTACCAAATCTTCTATTGACAAATCCTTCAATAAGCTTGTGAAAAAATGTTTTGGAATTGGGTTTTTCAAACTTGCCCATTCTTGGAAGAAATCCATTGCATGTGTACACATTGCCCAATGGTAATTTTTCATATCCTCTTTCATAATGTTTATAGTTTGTTTGAGCATTGTAAGATTTTTTTTGTCAATCTTCACATTTGTCCATTACCATGCCACCCATTCATTGTTTTGTCAATTCATTTTTTCCATTCTGATCCCCATGTTTTGATTTTTAGCAATTGCTTGAAAGGGTATAGCAGGGTGGGATCTCTTGGATATTCCAAAGGTGTTTTTATCATTTTGCATATTCTATTTAGTATGCTTGAAATTAAAGTGTATTTAATCATAGTTTCCAAGGTGTTTGGTGGGGGAAAAAATGTAGTTTGATTATTCAAGTAGCAAGAATGCTCCTAGAGATAAGAGGTTTGATAGATCGAATTCATGAAAAATAGGTTGAAATGGTATAGTGAATGTGCGGTCTCATACTATTTCAATTCCCAATGGGAACATACCTATTGGAGATGAACAAGTGGTGTTTCGGTTGACACATACCTTTCGGTTGCGAAGAGGTAGTGTTTGGATTGACACATAACTCTTGGTTGTGAATAGGTTTTATTCATGTTTTTTTTTTCATTTGTTTTTATTTTCATCCATTTTATCCTTTCATTTGTTTAATTTTTTCATCCATTTTAAATTTTCATCCTTAGACACATGGCAAAATATTCCTCCACATCATGCATATTCTATGGCATGTGTCAATGGAATATTCCAAAAAAGTTGATCTTGCTCACCTATTCATGCTCACCTGTTCACATTCACACGCTCACCAAATAACAATCCCAGGTATAGGGTAAAACATTACTATTAAAGAATTAATGTGTGAACAATAAGGGCATAATTCAAGGTCCATAAAGTAATTCCTTGATAGTGGGGCTTTACCTTGCATAACAATCGAGGTAATCAATGTGGAATAATTGAAATAATCATAGAAATGGAAATCTTTTGAAAAAAAACCCTCATGAGGGGGAATTCCATGGAATTTTCCCCACACTAAGGCAATCCACCATAATGGTCAAATTTTCATATTTGAAGTGCCCTATAAATACATTAAAATTTTTGTCTGAAATTGTTACATATAGGGTAAGGCTTTGCTATCAAGGAATTATTGTGTGAGCAATGAGGGCAAAGCCCAAGGTCCATGTAGTAACTATTTGATAGTAGGGCCTTACTCTACCTAATAACCGAGGTAATCAATGGTTTTTAAAAAAAAATCCCTTCCAAAAATCTTATTGGCTTACATCATGCACCTTAGGGATCTTACAATCTCACACCCTCCACCCTAGGGCTCTTTTTGTAATCCTAATTACTAAATGTAATATGCCTTATAAATAGATTTAAAATCTTCTCGGAGGTTGTTATGAATTAGGTAATTTACCATTCAAAACACTTGATAAACCTAAAGTTGTGTCATATTAGATTTTATCCTAAAAATTAATAATTACAAAAGTAACAACTTCCATTTTAACCTAGTTCCCATTGTCTTGTTTCAAATATTTTAAAATCTAGATTGAAACAAAATCCATATGTCAAATATAGTCAAACCCTTTACATAAAACCATGTAGGGCTTTGTGCATGACTTTGACTATGTGACATATTCTCAAGGGCTTCCCAAATGGTATTAAAGATAACATTCCAATAATGTGGGCAATGTGAAAAACCTTTGAACCTTGGGCATGATCCTTAGTTCCTTGCTCCAAAAGAAGAAAGTTGTAAGAGAAATTTGAAATAACATGATTATGACAAGGCATTTCATTGTCACCTTTGAATCACATTTACTCAAACCAAAACAAAAAGGTGATTGGTGTGGTCAAAACCTAAATTTGGACACAAAACATCCACAAACTTGCACATATCATTTTGGAAAGCACAAGGTATTTTGTCCATGAAGAATTTGTTTGATGTTGTAATATTAACTTTAAAAGTTCAATTCATGTAATGTTTAAAACTTTGATGTGACCATTCATGTGCAACCTTGAATCCTTGAAGATTGTCACAAAGGATTTTTAATGCAAATACTTCAATTATTCTTTGAAATATATGTTGAACAATGGAAATTATGGCTAAACATTAAATTGTGGCACTCCCAATCAAACCCCGTAGATCTTATTTTTGTGATGGCTAGCTAAACCACCTAACCCTTCTAGAGCATTAACTTAAAAAATGTGATAACTCTTCCAAATCCTATTTTGGTGCCAAATAATTTGCCACCTAGTTCTATTAAAATTTTAGCTAAATTTAGTGTTTTTCAAAGGTGATTCATTTGTAGATGAACTTGGATGTGCAAAAATAATTATTTATTGTTTTTTAATAATTTACTCATTACATGTTCAGGTAGCAAATTTTGTCGCTAATTCTATAATTTCCATTACAACTTATACATATGAAAATTTTAGAATTAAACAACAATAATTGTCAATATAATTTGTAATTTGAAATATTAATATTAATCAATGCAAGTTCAATCTTTAGTTGCTTCTTGATACACATTTATGGAATAATAAACATAGAAGAAAAAACTTAATTTGACATCAATTCTTATGATCTTGTAATATAACATGTTTAACAACATACATGATCACAATAAAGTATAAATGATTAGTCTTAACCCATTGTATATAATGGGCTTGACATATTTATTATGGTGTTTTTAACTTTGCACATCATGTTGATGTTGTTGATGATTCCTTATGAACCAATACCATTATTTCATAAATGGTTTATGAGATTATTCACAAACATATATAAAGTTAATAATCAATTGTTCAATAAGTTAAACAATAGACCATATCTAAGTTACAAATGGGAGATGGAAATGAATGAAAGAAAGAGGCACATGAATCAACAAGTGTAGGATCATGTTAATATGTACGAAAGCAATTGAAATCATTATTTCATATTTCATAGTGGTAATTTAAGTTGGTGTTGAAATTTTTGGATTTAGGGTTTTTGTATAACAACGTTCATAATATATCATGGAAACATGTGACTATGTATTTGAAATTTCAGTCGAATGAACAAAAACATTCAAACACACTTTTAAAGCATTATAAGTAGTGTTTTAAACAATTTTTAAATAGAAAAACACTAGTGACAACTTTTTCAAGATACTTGGAATTTTTTTTTTGACAAAATTTTAATATAAACCTTAGTATAATAGTAATTTTAAAAAAATAAATATTTCAAAATATTTTGATAATAAACACATATTAAATAATCACTAAGGGGGCATCTCTAATTCACTATATTGTGTTTGGACCCCAAAATACAATTATTAACCTAGGGAAGATTGAATAAACTTATTTTCCAAGGGAATAATCAATTATGAGACAAGTCTTCCATTGATAACAAACAAAAGATGCAAGATTTAACAAACAATGGAAAAAAATATAAGATATTTTGAGTTAAAAATTCTTAATGTACTAATTAAACCTATTAATCATTAAAAAAGGTTCATTACATATGTTTTCTTTTCTACTATTTTTTAATAGTGTAGATTAACAAATATCCTATATATATATATAAACACAATCTCATTAAATAAATAAATAATTATAAATTCTACCCAACAACCAATATATGTGCCATGTATTTTATTCATTTATTTTGTAATCTAAAGAAGAGTGTGCCCATTAGGCTTCGTTACATTTCTTCATTCTAGAATGTTCAATGATTCCAATTTTGTAATTAATAGCTTATCCTTATCTTCATTATCAAATATTTTTTTGCATTTGACCATTTTCATTTTCTTATCTTTTCACAAGTTGGCTTAGATTAAGAAAACCTACTTGCATGTAAATTATGAAAAAACCTATATATTTCTCATTCAATTTTTTTTGGATTTTCCTTCTTCGGTTCATTACTTGCAAGTTCTAATGTAAAATTTACAAAAAAGGTTTTTGGCAAAGGTATAGTTTAAAAAACCATGACATTTTTGTTTTTTGAAGTTGCAAGAGATGTAGGTGACATTAATGAAAAAGATTGTTTGTTTAACAATGAGTCAACGGGTTTGTGGTCTTTATAAGTTTTAGACATTATAAATGTAAAGAAAAAATATGAAATCAAAAATATTGTGGAGGTTTCATGGGTGCCGCAATTGTGAAGGATAAGAATAAAAAAAAAGAAAGGAATTGAAACTTGGAGTGTTAAAGTTCTAAGTTTTAAAGAAAATATAATAATGAAAGTGAGCTTTAGAATTCAAATGACTATTGTAAAAAAAATTTACAATGAAAATGAATTTTAGAGTTCTAATATTGACTATTGTGAAAAAAAGTGACATTTAAAAGCTTGAGAATTCTAACAATCATCATAAAAAAAAAGTGATAATGAAAAGCTTTGGAATTCTAACAACCATTGTAAAGAAAATGTGATGATGAAAACAAATATTTGAGTTCTAGCGAGTACCTTTAAAAAAAAATGTAAAATGTGTTTACGAGACTTTCAAGTTCTAACAAGTTGATGACCATCTTAACAAAAATTAAAAAAAAGCTTTCGTGAACTTTGATAACCAATTTAAAACCTTAGGAAAAAATCTTATACATGAACACCGCGCATTTGTAACAAACTAAAGCTAACTCAAAAGTTGGGATCTTTAAAGAAATTTGATAGTTTAAATTAACAATGGAAGATGAAGTGAAAGAACTTTAATAACGAATAATACAAACATGTAAGCTTGCATAAATGCAAAAAACAAAAAGAAAAAAAAGGAGTTCTTATGGGAGAAAAATTGATATACCTTTTTTGCATTCCATATGCTCATCTCTAGTCACCCAAGATTTTGCACCATTTGCAAGCTCTTCTTTAAATTTTTTAAAACTAACATTCTAAAATGAATCCTAACTTTGAATGCATGATTAACAAAAGAAACCCAAATCAAATTAAAAACTTCAAGAGATGCTTATACATTGATATTCTCCGAGCCATGTTACATGTACCTCACTTTTTTTCATTTCTTCCCATTTTCCATTTCACCCTTTCACCATTGTGTCTTTCTAGCTTCCACATCACTATTCACAACCAAATACTCATCCTACTAACATTACTACCAAAGAACCAAAGAAAATCTGCACTCAATACTAGTGACAATCTCACCTTGATTCCGTGTATAACTCTTGTGAGCTATGGTGAGCACTCACTGATGCAAGATGTGAGAGGGAGCACATAGGGGAGGAGCTCTTGGCACTCCCTGATGGTCTCACACCCGGGAATGTCGATCACTAGATGACTATTACTTTTGCCAAATGGTTGCATCTTGGCAACTTGTGTTGCATCCAAAGGTCATAATCCCTTTTAGCCAATTTGTAAGGGATTTTATTTATTTATATATTTTCTGTCACCGGGATGTGAAGTTTCGCCAGAAAAATAAATCTGTGAAGTCGTTGGGGCTTTATTTATCATCCTACGATTCCTGAACAAAGGAAAGGAAAAAGGATGAAGGAAAATCCGGCAGCCCCAAAAACTCTCTCTTTCTAATGGGCTGCTCCAAAAACCGTAAAGAACGGAGGAGGAATGCAACTGGGCCTTTCAAACCCTAATGCTGTCCAGTTGCGATTTCGGTTTTGGGAAGAACGAAACAACGAACAAGTGTGTCGTCGTCTGCAGGAGCTAGTTTGTGCATAGACCGATCGGAGAAGAGATAATTGCTATCACTTGGAATCCGTTTTGCTTCACGAAGATGGTCTGGTGCTCGGAGTAGTAGTAGTAGTAATAAGAGCGCATGTGTGTTGTTGTTGTTGTTGTTGTTATTGTTGTTGGTTGATTATATTACCAACAGGTGATGGCAGAAGACTGGATTGTTTCTCCCTTGAAACTAGTGTGGTAAAACAAAGGCAAGGAGAAAAATGCGTGTTTCGTTTCCTGATGAGGTGTTGGAGCATGTCTTGGTTTTTCTGACACGCCATCGGGACCGGAATGCGGTTTCTCTGGTGTGCAAGGCATGGTACAAGGCAGAAGGATGGAGCAGGAGGGAGGTATTCATAGGAAATTGTTACTCTCTTTCTCCACAGCATCTGGTTCGACGGTTTCCAAAGATCACTTCGGTGATCATGAAAGGCCGTCCCAGGTTTACCGATTTCGGATTCGTTCCTCGCAACTGGGGAGCTTACGTCTATCCTTGGATTCAGACCATGGCCATGCACTATCCGTGGCTGGAGGAGCTCCGGTTGAAGCGCATGACGGTATGTGATGAGAGCTTGGCAACGATTGCCCGATCTTTCTCAAACTTTCGAGCTTTGTCACTGACGAGTTGTGATGGTTTCAGCACCGATGGACTCGCAGAGATAACCAGACACTGTCGGTAAGCGCGCTTGCCCTTCCGTTAGTCAAGCATCTTTTTCCAGGCTCTATATTCGGAGTTCCACTACCTGATAGATTCGACAAAAAATCTGCGGAGCTCGAAGCTTTGACAGTTATAGCTGCAGTAAATATGCTCTCTCCCCGCGATTTTGTGTTTGCCGATCTGCTTCAAGTAATCATGTCTTGAAGCGAATAGTTTGTCTCCTCTCTGTCTGCTGATGTGGTAAAGGGTCCATTGTCATGCAGGAATCTGGCAGAGTTGGAGCTACAGGAAAATGATATCGAGTTCCGGAGCGGAGAATGGCTGACGGGTTTTCCTGAGACATACACCTCGCTAGTGTCTCTCAACTTTGCAACAGTTCGTAGCGATGTCAATTATGTGGATTTCGTTGGCCTGGAGCGTCTTGTGGCACGCTGCCCTTTGCTCAAGAAACTGAAATTGAACAAGGAGATCACCCTTGACCAGCTGCAGCGCCTCCTTCAGCTGTCTCCCAATCTGCTGGAACTGGGCACTGGATCTTACTCCCAGAAACTGTCATTGCCACAACTATCTGAACTTCAGACGGCTTTGGGCAATTGTAATAGTCTAAGAAGTCTCTCAGTAATCTGGGAAGTGGTACCAGTGTTTGTACATACGCTGTACCCAGTCTGTGCAAATCTGACCAGCCTCAACCTCAGTGATGTTCTTCTCCCTACCACTGACTTTCAGGAGCTCATCAGTCACTGTCCTAAATTGCAGCGATTACTGGTTAGCCCTTCTAAACTCTCTTGGCCCTTGGTAGATAGTGAGTTCTTTCATTGTAAGTAATGTGATGGGGTTCAGTTATACATGTAGAGATTTGCATCTTTTGGTTGTGCTTTCACCTCCATGTCTTACTGCTTGGTGTTACATGGCTCAGATTATGTCAAAGGGAGCTGCCTTGTGTTGTTGCCAGCAGATATGACACCTTTCTTGTCTCTTTGGTTGTGTTCAGAGTCATTTTCCTCAATGTCTTTATGGTAGTAGTGCTGCCTTTGATTTGTGCAAAATATCAATTGTCAAGTAGGTGCCTTGGTCATATGCAGCATATCTTGAGAATGTGTCTCAGATGCCATTGATGGCAAAGGCTTTTCTTTGCTATAACAACACAAACCTAACCCTAAGTGATTATCTCTTCTGTTTCTAAGTCCACTTGGTTTTAAGCTTGAGATGATTGTTATGAACAGCAGGCTTAATTTATACCTTCTTCTGATGTTGCCTAAATGGTTAAGGATAATTCTCAAAGTCACCTGTCAGGATGTCATTTTGATTGATTTGTATAGCTGACTAATGTGGCTGCATCACCAGGTCCAAGATGATGTTGGAGACAAGGGACTGCAGGCAGCTGCAATGACTTGCAAGGATCTGAGAGAGTTGAGAGTGTTTCCTGTTGGAGAGGAAGGCTGTGCAACTGAAGAGGGTCTTAGAGCAATCTCAGAGGGTTGCCCCAATCTGAGGAAGATTCTCTACTTCTGTAGGCAGATGACAAATGCAGCCATGGTGACATTTGCCAGGAATTGCCAGAGGATGACACACTTCCGCTTATGTATAATGAAGGTCTATGAGACGGACCATGTAACAAAGGAACCTTTGGATGAAGGTTTTGGGGCTATTTGCAGACAGTGCAAAGATCTAAAACGGCTGGCCCTCTCTGGCCTTCTGACAGATAAGACTTTTGAGTATATTGGCTGGTTTGCGAAAAACCTTGAAACCTTGTCAATTGCATTTGCAGGGGATACAGACCTGGGCATGCAGTATGTTCTGGGTGGGTGTACAAAGTTGAGGAAGTTGGAGATTAGGGACTGTCCATTTGGAGATGAAGCCCTGCTGGCGGGAGTCCACAAATATAACTCGATGAGGTCTCTGTGGATGTCAACGTGCCAAATCACACCATTGGGTTGTGAATTCCTGGCCAAGAAGAACCGACTTCTCAATGTGGAGATTATCAATGAGCATGAGCACTCTGATCAGCAAGTAGAGAAACTGTATGTGTATCGCACCATTGCAGGGCAACGTGCTGATGCCCCACCCTGTGTGGAAACATTGTAGTGGATATACATACATAACATATGTAGTTCTCCCTCCACCTTTGTGCTTTCACCAACTGTTGATTTCTGGTGATTTCTTTCAACATGTACCAGGGCAAGAGAGGATGGATGGGGATTGAAGGTGTTTCAAAATACAGGAGCTCAGAAGGGCTGGCTTTCACATCCCTGTGTTAGGATTTCTGTTGACAGATGGTCTTACTGTGCATCAAATAGACATGTCATGCAGTCTTCTCATCACTCCTTGAATTGAGCCCCATTTGTGGATCCTTTCTTCACCTCCACATCCTGAACTTTTATGCATGGCCTCAAATCTCTATAGTCCCAACTTCTTAGCTGCAGTTATTTAAATATTTGGTAGAGGAGTGTTATGAGTAAATTAGAATTTAGGAAACATCAATAGTTTGAATCTGGTGCTTGCAACAAAGTCCTAGAAGTGAGAGGTAAAAATAATATTGCTGAATTCCCCACGCTAGTGCCATAAGGACTAGCCTTTGTAATTCTTTCACTTGCAGGGTCAAGTTCTTTTACCGGCTCAGTTCAACATCTTTGCTTGTCCTTGATTGTTTCTGGGCACGAAATTTTGCAGGATTGCAGATGGTTGGTCAGGTGGCCTCCTGCAATGATCTTGTCCTTTAGGACTTTGTTTGTCGACCACAAATAGAGTACCCGAAAGACTTATAGATTGATCACCTATGGTCTAAACTTCATATGTTGTCTTGACATTGTAGCATTGGCAAGCAGGATCGTCATCTCGGACATTGTAATTTATGTACCGCTTTTGATACTTTATAGTGTTTTGAATTTCAGCATTATCCTTCAAACATCCATGGAGCACATCTGATGATGACCAAGAAGGGACAAGTCACATGAGGATAACTTGGGGCATAAGAACCATAAAGGATCACAGAATCTTCTTTGATTTTCTTAATCTTTTCACAATGCAATCTGTAGCTGTGACTTGTGAGTAAACCAGAGACCTGTACTGGTAGCATGGCAAAAACTGGGACAATTTTTTTGAGTTACTTTTAATAAGTTCTAAACATCCTTTCTATTATGTTCTGAGAGTAAATTGGGGGGTCTCTGAGTCCAGACTCCAAAGTCACCATTTCATACCTGGTTTAAGTTTAGCCACTAAGAGGCCTCACTGAAGAAGGTAGGGTTTAAGGGTTCACCCTGGTCCCCCAACAATTGCCAGCTCTTGGTTTCTACCACAGGTGGGTTAGGGTTGTCATATAGATATCTTGTTAGCCTTAACTAAACCCCCCTATTTTTTTTCATTTTGGTGATGGAGCACTAGTGGCCATCATCCCAAAAAGGATTTAGCATTCACGGCATCAAGTTATCGGAAAACTCTCAAAACAAAAGAAAATCTGGCAAAAACAACTTGACTTAACACTAGGAACAAGTCCAAATCTGGCGAACTCTTTTTTGGGGTGTGATCAAATTTGGCCAAACTTTCAAGAAGCTGTGAAAGAAAATTCTCCTTTTAACTTTTGTTTTGGGAGCAATTTCACACCAGTTCGCCAGGGAAAAGACAAAGGCTGGCCCTGAACCCAACAGCATGTCACAAGGACTATAATAAAAAAGAATGCTGCTAAGGCCAAAAATGGGTAGCTTTGATATAAATTTTGCTTGCAAATTTTTTTTGTCTTGTCACTCAATAAGGCAAATTAGGTTAGGTGGTGACTATTCCTTCTTGTCCTTGTTCAGCAGTTGGGTCATGGTTAGCCAGATCTGGACAAATAAGTTATCATCGTAGTACTATATGATACTAATTTATTTAATGGGTCCTTGATTTTTGTGTCACTTGTCCTGAAGTAAGTATTGGTGATTGATTGACAAGATATTGCACAGTTTTTTTTTTCTTTGCTTTTTCTTGATATCCTCAATCCTGATGTGTCCAGGTGATACTTATTTTGCATTCACACAAGTGTTGTGTTTGCCTATTTGATTTTGTTAATAATCCCCATTTTCCGCCTTTAGAAAAAAATGAATCCAAGAAAAAATTGGTTTGGTTATTGACAAAAAAGTAATTCAGAGGTGTTTTTAAGTTGTTGCGAAGGTTAATTTAGATGCCTTTTTTAAAAAACCTCCTTCGAGTAATATTTTAAATCCTTCAGGACACTAATGATAAGTTTAGGGTTTAAATGTATACGATTCAATACTTGTGGATTGTGTTGTTTCTATCAATGTGGCAATCTTTAGAGAAACTATTTAATATGTGGGATTGTTATCAATTGAGTAGGTGATTTGGATTAGCTCTCGGGATTATGGGTTGTCTTATTATTTTTCAAACAGTAGACTTTTAGACTCTTTTTGCTTGTGTTAGCGTCTTTTAGGAGGCATCATGCAATGACGACCAATGATTGAGAATTAGTTTTTAGCTTGTGGTGGGGACTGGGTTTGTATTTTCTTGACAATTTTTCAAGAAGGTTGAAATTGTTTATGTTGTTAGAAAGGGAGTTCCAATGAAGAAGATACAAATTCGAAACGAAATTTGTTGAGAAAAAAAAATGAAGCTTAAAGAAGAGGGCTTTCACTTACTTTGTCAATCAATCCCTTGCCCATTCAAACCTAGGTTGCTAGAACAAACGTCTCATAAATGCTCGTATGAGAACCTTGATATGACTTACAACATATCTTGCAAATCCAACAAGTGCACACTGCATATCTAGTACATATCCATCTTCTGCACAGTGCACACCTCCTGGTTCAAACATAAATAATTTCAATCATTTTTATTCAAGTACAGATAGCAAGCATATTTGCCAATGACAAATTTGACATTGATTTTATGAAATATTATGTTTAATCACTACTTTATTTGCCTTTTGCCATGGCTAAAACTTATGCAATTCAAAGAGCACCTGTCCTACACCAGGAGATAGGGTCTTTTTAGATGGTGGCTTGCAAATAGTATGAATGTTGGGTTTGTCACCCATTTATTTACCCTTTTCAAATTTCAACCCAATGTGCTTAATTTCAAAATCCATGTAAAATTTTGTGTAGGTATCAATTGCAACTCAGCAATGATGGTTTGGATCTGAACAAATAAGATTTCAAATGAATTAGAAAATGATGAAGGCAATTTTGAATTGAAGGCCACCAAAGTTAACGTTGGCTTTGGTTCCCGTTTTAACACTGGTTTTGGATTATTTCCAGTTCATTACCCTTGACCAACTTATTGAATATCTTTTTGGGGTTGATTGGAGCAATGAGTAAGTTGTAGAATTTGAAACCCTTCAAGCAATGGTCATTAAAGCATTGTTGAATATTCCCAACTTCAATGAGAAATTGAAATTCACTCAAAGGCTTGCTATTTTGTAATTGAGGGTGTTGTAGTGTGACAAAACTAAGAATTCAGGACTTGCATGTTCCTTGAAAGCTTCAAGCCACCATCATGACACAAACTTAAAAATGAAGAATTATAGCAACACTCACTTTGAAATATAGTAAAAGTTATTGTTGAAAAACAAGTAAGGTGACGAGACTTTTGGCTATATTGTAGTACCATGGTGGCTTCGGCACAAATTATATTATTTTTAGAAATGCTGGAAAATTTAAAATTACTTTTCTCAACGAAATTTTTTTTGAAGGAAAATGAAGAACATTTCAGAACATTTGATAATATTAAATCAATATTTTGACTCATGGTTGTACAAACCACTTCCTATTGACTAATGAAGCCTTACCAACAATTTAACAATAACTTTTATTCCAACTATTACAAACTTGTATGGGTGCCTTTTTTAATGAACGACTGGTCAAAAAAAAAATTGGGGCGTTGTGACAAGCTCTGAAAAAAGTGCAATGTCAAAGTTTCAATCATGCATGGCGGTTAAACCCATCTCTACGCAATCCAAGCTCTACATACATAGTACAAGAGATTATTACTCAAGCAAGGAAGGGGTGAACCCCCACCCTTCTTCACATCTGCGACAAATTCATATAATCCACAAAGCCAGGGTCATGTTTGTGTTGGTAGGGTTTTTTCTTGATAAACTGTGCCCTTCTATACCTGGCAAAGGATAGAATGAACTCATGTCACGTGGGATATACAGTGCGTATAGTGCACATGCAGACTAAACTTATTGCCTTTGCATGCAAGGCATCTGAAAGCCTTTTTTTTTGGGGTGGGTTTCTTTAGCTCTAATGAAACACAAATGAAAGCCCACTTATCACTAGAAATAAAAAATACAAAAAATACAAAAGAACATATCCATTTAGACAGTAATGAATCACAACCCATTTTGATTGATTCTTTGTCAATCATTGAGCACTGTGTTAGACCATTGACCCCTGGCAATCCAAGCACTTTGGATAAGGATGCATTTTCAAGTTTCCACTACTACTAGCCTACTGGCACAAAACACAAAACCCCAAAAACAAGACCCCCAAAAAAATCCAGCCTTGGAAAAGTCCCCTTTGGATTGTTCAAAAGTGGTGGTGTCACACACAGCTTGGGTATAATCAGTCTCCTCTTCATTCATGGGTGAGAGACATCCATGAGGAGGAAGGAGCCAATCCAGGTGTTCTCTGTCCATGAAGTTACTGCGTCTGACTTGCCCTTATTTTTTATGCAAGAGTTTGCAAAACCTTGGAGCTTCAAGTCTTTTTTTTTCTTTAATTTTTTTTTTTTTAGGGGCACAAATGAGGAAGAAATTCATTGCGAAGATTGAAGCATCAAGTTTGATTCACAAAAGTGTCAGTGTAGATTGTGGTGGGGAGGTTGCTTGACTGAGCACATGAAAACAAAAACAAGCATTATCCAGTACAGTTTGCACAGAGCTCAGTGAAATATGGACAGATGATATATTGTTATAAACTATAAGCAAGTAGGCCCATTGGGGATGGGGAAGGAAAGGGGGGAGGGGGAGGGAGGGGGCATAAATGCTCAAGGCCAAAGAAAGGGGTCCCCCTTTGCCATTGTTTACAAATTTCCCCACCACAACCCCATGCTTGCTCAAATAGATGCAAGTAGACAATAAGGCTCCAACAACCACACCTCAAAATTCTCATGCCTCAAAATTTCATCCAAATTGTGTGGGTCCTCCAGGAGGATAGAATGTCTAGTCGACTACACCTTGGCATTGTTCACATCCAGGTGGATGGTAGTCGTGGTTTGTTGTGCTTGAGCCAATGTTCCCACCTGGTGGTGAATTTCACAACGGATGTGGGACACTTCGATCAAGGCTGGAGAAAGAGTCCCCTGACCACAATTTTGGCAGTTTGCTACTTTCTCATTGTATGCCGACTTGTTTGCAATCCCACCACCACCTGCCCTGCCAGGCCACACAATTAATATGCAATTGCAACCAGGGGTTGAATACGACACAAAACAACCCCACCTCCAGTCCAAGTCTCACACCCAAATTATATATCTATAAATGGGTGGCCGGTGCCATAACAAAATGTTGTTAGTAGGTTGGAACTTGGAATTAGTGTTGGGCGGCAATTCTTCACTTTTATGAAGAACCTCCAGTTCCCATTCTGAAAGAAAATTTGGGACTGTTCCAGTTCTGGGTCCGGTTCTTAAAAACAAACATTCTGCTTTTGGTTTGGGAATTCAGACCCAGTTCCAGTTTGGTTTCAGGTAACCTGGACTACAACTGACAATTAACTGCTGGTTACACTCTCATTAGCCCCCATTCTACTCTCTCTCTCTCTCTCTTTTTCAAAAATTCTGGTTTCAGTTCCAGTTTTGGTTCTAAATGTAAATGGAACTGGGAACTGCACTGTTCCCAGTTCGTGAACCGGTTCTGAAATTTCGACCCGATTCCAGTTTGGTGCTTACTAACTGGAACTGGAACTGGAACTGG
>Ga0116229_10001323_pt1 | contig 38399 bp, 11 predicted proteins | sample S1TSphgellanicum_3_FD_87313 | JGI IMG/M metagenome (GOLD analysis project Ga0116229, IMG submission 87313) | Host-associated microbial communities from peat moss isolated from Minnesota, USA - S1T2_Fc - Sphagnum magellanicum MG | ecosystem: Host-associated > Plants > Peat moss > Unclassified...
ATTTGGTCTCATTAAATTTTCTACTACACTCTTCTGTTCCCACAAGAAGGGGCAACCACACTCATGAAAAAACATTTTGAGGAAAGGGAAAAACCACTACAAAAATCATTGCAAAAATCACCTCGCTCAGACTTGCCAAGTTATTGTTTTGGTAACAATTTTGGACTACTTAGTTAGTTTCTAGGTTGAGAATTTCATTGAAGTTATTAGATTAAAAGCATCACAATGTGTAAGAGATGGATCTTGGCCAGCCATGTTTTAACAGTTGAAAACCAATCCACCCTTTTGAGTGTAAGTTAAAACATGTTGAGAAGAGTTGAGTATAAGTTCTTATGCAACAAAAAAAGAATTTCATGTTTTAACTTACACTCAAAAGGGTGGATTGGTTCTCATGCACATTTCCATACAGGAATAGTCAAAAGCTCGAGTCATTGAGAGGCTTTTGTTTTGCCCATTGTATGAGTACTGTCCTTAATGTTGCTAGTCACGACCTTTACATGTATGTTCTAGGTAGGGCCTCCCCTCTTATAATGAGCTCATTTCTGATATGGTTGTTGGTTTAGGGATTTTAAGGTGGTCACGCATCCTACTACCTATTCTTTCCAGATCTCAACAAGTGTCAGTGGATTTTCATATCTTGGAGATAATTCTGGTAAGGTTTCTTCCATGTATGACATGTAAAGACCTGGAATGATTCTTGTAGAGTAAATGGAATGGGCTTTGTAGAGAGCAATTTCCATCCCACATACTGGAAAGGAAATTTCATTTTGACCCATTTTCGTTTGATTGGGGGTATCCAATAATTGTTGTATGATGGGATCTTAGACTTGATTCTTTTACAACCTCCAAATCCCACCACCCCACCAGGTCCACCATGGAGGGTGTTAAACACTCTCCCTACAAACTTTGTGGGTGTCAGTGCATTGGTCCATGCCAACATAATGCTTGTCATAATGCAGCTGCCCATATTTGATACCACAATCGACCAGATGGGCCAAGAAGCTACCATCAACCTAGATGGATCCAGCCACTAGTGAAATGCTCTTTGGGAGCACCCTTGTCTTTTGGCTCAATTGTACACCTTCTTTTGATAACGCCATATAATCCCTGAGCTTTAACTAACATGTAAAAAACTGAGGAAGTTTTCTTAGAGCATCTCCACCACAAAACTAAACAACTCCTTTATGTTCAAATAGAATAGTGTTTAATGATCACTGTCTCCACCCACAAACGTCATAAAAGTCCCTTTAACACTCAAAGGCCATCTATGTCGTTACATCTGGAGAGTAATACACTGTCCAAAACCATAGTAGAAAAAAGATTTTGAAGGGGTTAAAATGATCACTGCAAAAATGACATCAGTATAGGAGCGCAGCATGATTTACGCTATCCTGCTGCAAGATTTTATGAAAAGGGGTGCTTGCATATTGAACACTAAGATTTGTATTTTGAACACTATGAGAGATCATTGAACACTAAGATTTCTATTTTGAAACCTCGTATCTTCTTCTTTTCTTATCATTTTTAATAATATTCATGGCTATTGTTATGCCAAGTGGAAGTTTACAATACCTTTATTTGAACTCCAAAGGCAACAACAGAATGCCGAGGGACTTTCTAATACACTAATTGTTTGGTCACCAACATGTCTACCCAATTTTCCAATAGCACCATGTATTTTGACTGATATCCTTTGTCTAAAAGTGTGAGCTTGCATTATATATAGTTGGGTTAAAGGGAAGCACTTCCACAACCCTTATTTGTGGTAAAAGCTACTAATTGACAAAAATAAAAAATATTGATTTTTTTGGTGAAAAGGCCAATCAAAATGGCCCATTCCAAAATAACATTGAGATTTGGGATGCACCCATAACTAATTAGTATGAGTGTAAATAAGTATAGTCATTAAGGATATATGATGTATACATACATGTACATGCCCCAAAACATTTAGACATGACTTTATTAATGTAAATTGAAATTTTTTAACACTTTCTTTGTGTAAGTGTAAAATTGTTAACAAGTTGGTTAAGTGTAAATGTAAAAAAATAAAATTGTATAAGTCAATTTTTACAATTATTTGATTTTATATGATGGATATATGTGTGTGTTTACATGTACCACACCACATTACTTTAGACCCCTTCTTTGATTTTTAATAACCTACACTTGGCTCGCTAGTCCTGTGTCAGGTGCCTTGAATCACAGAAGGATTTAAAGATATTACACCCTTCTCATTACCTTAAATTTTAAATGTCAATGTAAAGTGGTCATTTGTTAATTTGTTTTTAACTATTTTTTGTCTAGTCCTAGGTACTAATTATCTGATCATCCCAACAAATCGGTTTTCATACCTTGGGGAAGGGTAGTGAGGTAAGGATTGTTCCACATCTCTCACTCAAAATTTAACTACCAATGTATGGTGGTCATTGTCAATTTGGCTTTAGCCAACTATTTTTTGATAGCTTCATGTCCTAGCTTCCATGTACCCCAACAATTTGTTTAGGGTTTAAGGGTATTGCCTTGGTGGTTAGTGGGTAGCCTAGAGGACATAACAATATTGCAAGTCATGAAGGGGGCAACACCGCCAACTTGGTTGTTGAATGGCCACTTTGGTATGAGTCACAATCCTACTTCTATGATCAACACATGTTTACCTCCTCTCATCAATTAAAGGAGCAAAAGTGAATACATGAATAGCTATGGAAGCTCAACATTGAGACTCAATTTTGTATTGAGAAGGGAATTATGATAGATTTTTGTGTGTTTTGACTTGGAAACCATTAGTGACTATGGAACAGGAATAGGAAACACTAGTTCAATTTTGAATATGCACTATCTTTGTGTGTGGTTTTTGGTCTGTGTACTTGAAGTTGCTAGTTTCCATACCAAGGCCATTTCCAATAACCATCAACCTCAAGCTGGCTATCAGATATGATCAGCATCATTTACATTCAAAACATTTTCAACATGTGGATCCATCACAACATGTGTTTGTATATGGACTACTTTTCATCCACAGCAAAATGATGTATAGGGTGCTTTAATATGCAATATAAATAGACACAGGTGTTCAATGAGAAAGAAACACATCAGCAAGGCTGCCCCCAGAGTTAGTTATGGTGAAGAAACCAAGTTGCATAAGTTTGCGTGTGTGATCCTTGAATCACGTTGGGTGAACTAGCACCTACACTCGTACCAACTAAGGATGGACAAACTTGCTAAATGAAGAAATTGAGGCAAATGGAGGGTAGTTAACCTAGCCTAGATAGGAAGGGGGTAGTTAGTTATCCTAACTTGATAGATAGGTAATTACATAGAATGAAATTTTCCTACCTGTCATTACTAAGTTACACAAAATAGGTCACATCACCATCATTCCCATAACACCATTGTTCTTGTCATTGATCTTGCAACACCATTGCATTCCCACCATTATTCTTGCAACACCATCACATTACAGCCAAGGTCAAATGTAGCATTGTCATCATGTTCATCATAGCCACTGTTGTGCTCATCATTGTTGAAGAGGTCACCTTACCATTGCTCCTATGTGAGCTCAAAGATGAGAAATCTACCTAAGGTCACCATTGTTATGGTCAACATGTCATTGGTCACCTAGGTTTTCATTTTCATCATTTTTGTTCACCATCGAAGGTTTTTAAAAGTGAGCAAGTGCACACCAATTTCAACTGCATGGTCATGTCATATTTTTTGTGATTGATTGTTTTATGGCACTTGTTTCAAGCAATTAAACTATTTTTAGTTGCATGTGTCCAATACAACTATAAATTAGTTGCAAATCCAATCAATGATTTTCAAATTTCTTCTACTGATGCACCAAAGCTTAGATAATTGGCTTGCAATATTTCACAAGGTGAAGCAACGTTTATAAGTTAGTTCCAATTTGGGTTACAAGGTGATGTGAAAGACTTGTTACTCACATTGTTAAACGCTTCAACATTAAGTCAAACCATTGCATAAGCTATTCAATGTGACAATAGGCTCTTTAAACATCGACCAAAAAGACAACACGAACCCACATTGACAAAAGGTTTCGTCCTTCAAAACATTTTTAAATAACAAAGTTTGGAGTTTATTTTTGTTTCTTTATGGGGAATGTAAAGTACAACGAGGTTGATGTATTGAATGCAACCATTTGTATTTAATGTCGATTGGGGAAAAAAAAGGTTCATCAAATTTATTATATATTTTTTTCCTTCTTGAGAAGAGGAAAAAAAAAGATTTTTTTCTTTAAAAAAAAAGGGATATGGTTTTTTTAATCATGGGTGGTTAAAAGTAGTCAAACCAACCACTTGATAAGAAAATGCATATATGCAATAACAACTTGTAATTGAGGAATACATAGAAGGCATCCAACAAAGAAAAAAATCTAAATTAAAAATTGTTTAGAAAGGCATGACACATGTAATTCCTTATATATACCCCAAAAATAGCAATGTCAAGCCCTCAAAACTTGTAGGATTTCTTTTGTTTATTTGTTAAAACATTGCAAGCCAAGAATCAAGAAGTAATTAAGTATGCCAACGAGGCCTTCTAATTGATTTTTGACTTACAATGTTCAAATGTTTAACACCTTATTAGGTTTATTATTATGTACTTAAGACAACCTTTATTTTGCAACATTTGATTTTGTCATTCTTATTCATGTGAAATATTGAATTCAATGTTCGTATTAACCTTAAATGCATAATATGGTAAACCAAATAGTGTAAAAGGATGAACAAAAATAGGAAAAAAAGGTAAAGTTGCATATTTTCGAAATTTAGGCAAAAAATAATGTGTTCATATTTTTGGGGAAACAATTTTAAATTATCCAAGAAAGCAAAAAAAGAACATTATTACTTCATGATTGATTTTAATTATACTTGATACATTTACCTAACTTGATTAACTTTTTCTAGAAATAATCCTTGTGGGTCCAAACATGGAATTAAAATCCATAATCATTTGTTTAGTGTTGTCCATACCATGTCCTTAAGGTGAAAGCACATTACCATAGGGCTCCTTGAACACTTTCATGACATATGTGGCAAAAGAGTTTTGCACCATTGACAACACAAAATAGTTTTTCACCTGCAATGCAAACCCAATCTTTGGCAACCTCACCAAAGGATGACCCCATGCAAATTGATAAAACAAGATTCAAGCCCCTCACAAAGCAAAAAAAATAATTCAGCATACAACCAATATTTGTTTATACTGTGGAAATTCATGTTGTTCATGAATGTCCAAAGAAGTGTGGACCACATGGAAGGTGAAAACACACTATGTAATCCTTTTCTAGGTGTCACACTTACAGTTTTTCCTCCTTTTCTTTGAAATTTAAATACAAAAACGTTAATATTTTCATTGAAATATTAAGAAAGGGAGTTACATATGTAATGTTAATAGAGTTGGCATTTAAAAAATGAAATAAAAAACATCAAAATCCTAAATATTTAAAGATTAATGAACTTTTGAATTTTGGCAACAAATTCTATCATCCATAATGTTCATCCATAATTTTTAATTAAGTCTTAATTAGCTCTCATTTAAATCTTAGTTAAATCTTAATTAATTTTTAGTTAAATATTAGTTAACTTTTATTTAAGTTTGAATTAACTCTTATTTAAATGTGAGTTAACTCCTATTTAAGTTTGAGTTAATTCTTAATTAACTTTTAATTAAATCCTAGTTAAATCCTATTTAATTTCTAGTTAAGTCCTAGTTAATTTTTAATTAAATTTTAGTTAAATCCTAATTAATTCTAATTAACTTTTAATTGACTTTTAGTTAATTAGTTCAAATTAAGTTTCAATTAAATTTCAGTTAACTCATAGTCGACTCTCAATTAGAAAGGTTTTCAAAAAAATTCCTTACTTGATGCACACATGGAAGCCTTCTTGAAAGCTTCGTTGAAATAGGTACCCAAAGGGGTATAAATAGAAGTACAACCCCTCATTTCCTTCAATTTGTTCAATATTAATTTTAAACATGATCTTGCATCATAACTTTGTCATGTTCTTTTCATGTTCATGTTTGCATATGTTAGCATAATAAAAATTTGTTTTCATTTATTTTGCACATTTCATGTTCTTGTTTTTAGTTTTTTAGTTTTTATTTTTTAATCACATAATCTTATCTTGTTCCTTACTTGAAAATTAAATTTGACCTTTTTTTTTAGCTTTTGTTCTTGTGTTTTTTCGTGTCCATGATAATCACACACTACAAAACTCATAGATATGGACTTTTATCTTACAATGCATTAATCTTATGTGGTTGAAACTTTGGATATTAAATGAATTATATTTTAAAAACTAAAGATTAATTGAATGAATGGAATGTGATTTTAATTTATTATGTTATGGACTTTTCAAAATCTCAAAAATTATAATTATTTTAAAGGCCTTTGAAAACATTTACAATAATGTTTTTTAAAAAAAATTATTGGCACTTAAGACTAACCAAAGCACTTTTGACTTTTCTATCCTTAACAAGTAGCCATATCAAACACTTGGACCTTGCCAAGACACTTATGACTCATGTTTGTCCTTAGGAAGTAATGCATCAAACATGTGGACCTTGCCAAAGTAATCTTGATTTTTATATGCCCTTAATAAGCAATGTGCATCAAGCACAAGTGCATGTTGTCAGAGCAGTACTTTTATCAAAGCACATTTGTCCTTACAAAATAAAGCCACTTTAAGCATTTCGAGTTTGCTAAAGCATTGTTAACTTTTGATTGTCGTTAGCAAGCACTAATTGGAACAAACAATTTAGCCAACATTGAAACAAATTAGATCAATCCCATTTTCAAAACATTTTCTATTGTTGAGGGTATTGGATAAAAGACCACTTCACATATGTAATCCTTATGGAAATTTAATTCCTATCAGCAACCAGTTACCTTCAACAACTACATCAAACTTTCAATAAGCTTCATTACCATTTACAATAGAAAAGTTAATTCATTGTAAATCAAAGAATAATCCTAAAATACGATAAGTTGAACTTACCATGAACCACAATGACTTGAAATATTGCTTGTATTCAAGTACCAAAAAAACAAGCAAAGTTACACTTGAAGCACCTATGTCAAAATTGTAAACTACTTGTTTTCCATGTATGTAATAACAAAAAAAATCAATTTGTATCAATGAATCACCCCATAAAAAAATAAGAAGTTTATGGGGTGATTCATTGATACAAATTGATTTTTTTTGTTAAATTTACCATGAACCATGAATCACCCCATAAGAAGTTCTCTTTCTTTTGCTATATGTTTTGCTTCTTCTTCAACAAGCAACTGAGCTTGTTAGAACTTATACCTTTCATTACTATAAATTTTGGGTTTTGCAACTGTCATTTACAACTAACATTTAGTTGTATGTGATACATGTAACTACAAATTTGTGTAGTTACCTAAGACAAGTTGCACATAACATTTAGTTGCATGCGACACTATGTATGCAACATGTATATATGGTGCTAATATACATGTTCATCCATACATACTAATCCAAATTAGTTGCACCTTATGTGCAACTACCCTTGCAACTACAATGTAACTAATAAAAATATGACATGTGTTTAAAAATTGGACAACTAGCTTGTGGACATGTGTCACTATTTAATTTTTTTTTTTCAAAATTAAAAATTCATTGGATTAATTTCAATCATTAAAGTTTCTACCACTAATATGATGACACATGGCAATTAAGGCCCACCTTTTTTTTAATTTTAAAATATTAATGAATGAAATTTAAGTCATCTAATTTATGGTTAATAAAATGTTGACATGTGTTGCTTAGGTAGGTAGGTAATTATTAAACCATATTAGGTAAATAGGTTTATTTAGGTATGTAAGTAGGTTCACATAGCAAGGTTTAGGTTACATAGGTAAAATTAGAATAATCTGATTTTATTTTTAAAATTAACCATTTCATAAAAGTGAAGTTTTATTTATTTATTCATCCCCAATGGCACTTGGTGTTAGGTTATTACAAAGTTATTACTCTTAGTTATATACTAAGCTAAATAGAATTGGAAGCCAAAGGATATGGGATAAAAAATTTCATTGCAAACTTCATGAACCAACTTAGTTGCACATTAGATGCAATTAATGTATTAGAGTATGACATCCAAGTGAGGGCTTAGTTGCTTCTGGTGTCCAAAAAGAACTTGAAGCCCTCCTCTTGACACATCTAACACACTAAGAATCGACCAAAATAGATAAGAAATGAGAAAGTTATGGCTCTCCAAAGTAAAGGGGGTCAAAAATTCAGAAAAAAGCCATTGAACACTACAAAGGCCAATTCTTCAACACCTAAAATGTTCCTTTTATGTTGTTTTTTTGCTATTAAAGTTCCAACATGATTTGTAGAACTTCAGATGGCGTTCTTATAGAATTTTAAATCATTTAAAATGAATAAGAAATAAGAAAGTTATGAGGCTTGAAAGTAGGAAGGGTCCAAAGAAAAAAAAAAAAAAGTTTTGTAACTTGGAAACTTTTTTTTCTTTTTTTTCTTCTTGTTAATTTTTCATTACTCCTTTTCTTTTACACTTCAAAAATGATTGTAGAATATTTTTAATAATTATGATTCTTAATGAAAATATGATTTTAACATTATTATACATCTTAAATTAGTAATTAGCTTAAGATGTTTGTATACTTGTAGGTTAATTTGCGTAACCTATTTACATTAATATTTTAACATAAATAATAAATTTAAATATATAATAGCCATTGATATCATATATATAACTGATTATTAGTATAATTATCATAAACATTTAATTGATAATTATGAATATTTATTGTAAATTTTAAGATTATCATATTAATCGATTTTGAATAATGTTTTTGTTTAATCAAATTTACATTTTCTGAAAAAGATTCCAAATAAAATAAAATAAAATAAAATAATTTTACTTGCCAAAACAAATATTTAAATATGTTTGGTAAATATAATTTAAAAACTTACAATATATATTTAAACCATGGTTTAATTTAACTTAATTTAATTTAGTATAATTTAGTTTAGCCATAATTAATTTAGCCATTGTCAGTTTTAGCTTAATTTATTTTAGCCATAAATAATTTAGCCTAACTTAATTTAGCATAATTTAATTTAGCCATAATTAATTTAGCCTAATTTAACTTAGCTATGGTTAATTTAGCTTAATTTTATTTGGCTATGGTTATTTTAACTTAGGTAGTTTAAGTTAATCTAAGTTGGCATGGGGTTAACCTTAGTATTAGAAGGACATAATATCATTATATATATAGCCAATGTAGATATATTAAGTATAATAATTTAAATATGTATAAGTTTACACCATCATTTTTATGACACATGTCCATGTTGTACACATTTAATTGCACGTTAGTTGCACACACAACCGTATGGCTGAAAATTTATACAATATCAAATTTATAGTTGCAAACATGATTGAGATAGTTGTAAACGACGACCAGTTGCATGCTAGTTGTATAGTGATTGGTTACAAACAATAGGATTCCTAATAGTGTTTGCTACCATACTTTGTTGTACTTTTGTTTTCTATGTATACAAGCCAACACTTTAAGATCTTTCTCATCATCATCTTTTGACACATCTTCTTTTACAAACCTTTCATCCCCCAAGACATCTTATCTCTCCAATATCTCTAATGTTTTCGATCTCTCAATGTCCTTAGTCCAACAACAAGGAGCATATTTTCTCTTGTTCTTAAATTCCCCATACTAAATCAACATCTACACTCAAAAGGAATCTAAGCTTTGTAAATGACATTACAAATTATCAAGACACTATCAACGTAAAAAATTGGATATAAGTTGGATGATGCTTATTTGAATTGCACCCCACAACATTGTTACAAGCATGATTCCATGGGAGGCTTTTGCAATGCCATCAAAACATCAAATGCGCATGTTGAACCACCTTGGCTACTATGTAGATCAATTGTAGTATTGTGTCCATGGTGGGCTTGCATGGTTATTTGAAGAATGGTAACCATGAGAATCTAAGCTCTTCAACCTTAAAAAGGTGGTTACAAGGTAGGGTGGTTCACTTTTTGAGTCGCAATCTAATTTTTTATACAATGGCATGCATTTACATGCTATTAACATGGCATAAAAAAATAATTTTCCAAATTTGTGGCTAAATTTAAATTTTCAACTTGAAGAAAAAGACATTTATAAAAAAAATTGCAACATATATACACCAAATATATAGTAATGGATTTTTGAAGTTGAAAAATATGGACTGGTTTGTTGTTTGTGCCTTTACATACATGCATTTTTGTGTATGAATTTTATTTGGGATATATTATAAGGACTCAATATATCATATATATTTTTTAAAACATATGTGCAAAAGAATTGTTAGAAAGAATTAACCAAAAAAAAGTTATGGACTTTTGAATGGCCTAAAATGAACCATATTTTCATAAATCCATATCATAATCATTTTTGGGTGGATTTTAATTTTAATTTTCTTAACATGTACATCAAAGAATTGTTTAGAATGGCTTATTTTCATATGGGTTTTTTAATTCATTAACCACCACTTAATCCCCCATTAAATTAATGATATCAAAATAGACTACGATTTTAACATTACAATATGGACTTTTAGGGAGTGGAACATCCACAGAAAATGAGCCACCTTAGAATGCATGCACCCAAAACCATAAAAGTTCTATTTGTTTCAATGAACCAAACATAAAGAAACTACCTTGATTCAAGTGTCAAGGTTTTGAAAAGCTCCATTGAATTTGTTCATTCACAACCTAATACATGCATCAGAAGGTTTTTCATCCACAACCTACAAGGATCAATTGTTTTTAATAAATAATATTTGAGGTGTTTTTAATAATTTATGACTCCAAAGTCCATTATCGATTATGTGCATAATTAGACTAATTTACGAGTTTTAATTCTAGTGACTTCTTGAATACACATGTATATTAATCCTTGAAAGCTATATTGTACATTAATTTCATTGCATTTAACCTTGTTCAACCATATACTTTGATAACATAATATATGTTTCATAATACTTTTAACTATGCATAACACTTCAAAAATTCATGGAAATGCAACCGTGCCCTTCCTTACAACATAAAAATCATTTTTTTTTAAAGGAGTTTTTTCAAATTATGTATTTTTAAAGGTCAAAAACATGTTCAAAGGTAATTCATGTAAAACGTAATGAAAACAACTTTTGAAATTTTTTCCAATGCCATGCCCTAATGATTATTAAAATATAACCTCCTATGAAATTTAAGAAGAAATGGTTTTGTTTCACATTGGAAAAAGGATGTTCAAAATCAAAAGCAATCTATGGCAAGTTGCTCATTGCTTACTGCTCACTTTTCAAATATTAAAACATCTCCAAATTACCAAAAAATCAAGGAAATGAAAATTCACAAGTATAATAACATTACCAAAAAAAATTCATTATTTTCAATATTTCACTTTTCTTTAATGATTTTTCAAAGTTGATTGGGTACAAGATTTTATGGCAATCAACATAATCCTTGGCTCCTTTTACTGCATTTTCACCCCAAGTGATATTCCCCTATCTTCATCTTTCTAATGGATGCCTTGTTAGCACCTTGGATTGGGCATGCAAACCTTCACTAGCCAAATTTCCCAAGGAACACTCCTAAAGGGTGTTTAATTCAATAGAAGGTTATTTACAATTATTTCAGCCTCTTCAAAAGAATGCAATTAAAGGAGCTCAAGCCTTTCTATCATAGTTAAAAAAATTTCATTACTAATAATATGTCATAAAGGATTCCAATCCCACTTTATAGCCTCAGTTTTTCTTGCATTGGCCATATTAAACTCTTTGAAATGTTTAACAACAAAGCTAAACCATTGTTGTTTTAATAAATCCTTGTGTTCATTCTTTACATCATTGAACTATTGTAGGCATTTTTGATACTCTAGAAACTCATGCAAGGAATTGGCCAATGATTGTGTGTCACCAACTTCCAAAAGGTCCATTGTTTAGGATATTGAAACAATAACCTCATCTCCATGTTTAGCTTACATTCCACCTAATAATGAAAACTATATTAACATACACATAGCCAACATAAAAAACATACAAAAAATGAATAAGAAATAATGATTAATAGGTTACTTAAATCAAGATTCTATGTTACTCAACCAATTTGGTTGATACATGTTATAGGCATGTTTTGGGTATTCATGGGGTTATAGAAACATGCCACTACCATGTTTTAGAATGCATGGAGTGGCTATGTTTCAGGCAATTGAAACATCGACCATGACACCTATTGAAAATTTAACAATGGAAAAAAACAAATGAAACCTAGGAAGAACATGGATGTGAAACAAAATGTGAATTAATATATTGGGAACAAATCTTTAGCCTTAAGTGATGTTGAAACACCAATGATGGAAAATTTCAAACATGCATCCGAAACATAGATATAGAATGAAGGTTAAATTAAATGATTGAAATGAATACGAATGCATATGTTAAAAATTAGATGTAAATGTGAATGTACTACAATGGATCAATATGGTAAGAGTAATTGAATACCACTTTGTTTCCTCACATGAACTTTTTGAATGCACAGTAAGAAATAATGTTGAAATTTGGATCATGAATAAAGGTACCCAAACTTTATGCAAATTCTTTTTTATTTTGCGCTTTTCAGTCTTAATAAAAAAGATTGCACTACAGTACATGCCAAATGTCTAGTGTTTCAACGATTTTCCCAAGAAACACTAGTTTTTGTTTCAAAAGTTCCCAAAACACAATATCAGTTTCTTGCAAGGCCTCATTCTCATAAAACACCTTATCAAACGTTAATTTTTTCTTGTTGTCCCCATCGACTTCTTCTAGTTTTTTGGGAGCTAATGTTTGGGTATGTAACTCATTTGTATCGGTACTCGAATTTTCTAATGTTAAAACTTTATCCAAAACGTTCCTTTGTTTCAACTCCTCACTCTTCAGATCATGATCTTAATGTAGAAACCTTGGTAAGTAAATGCATTTGGAGATGAAATATATTATACCACATGAGCGATGAACACCACTGAAACATGGCTATCATAAATTGCTAGCTTTTACTCTAGGTTTGCCAATTATGAAAGTCAACATAGGATTATATCCATGAATGAGTGATGAAATTTTTATAAACATGTTTTGAAACATGATAGTTGTTGAGGAATTTCTGTAATTTGTCACCAAAACATAAACTTACCTACTAATATCGTAACATGTTTTTTTGGAATAGATAGAATGTTGAAACATGGAATTTGATTCGGAACAATGATTAAAACATCATATTTTTGTTGGAAAAGTTTGAAACTTTTGGAATTTCAGGGATGGAAAGAAAATTCATTACATCGAAACATGTTTCACATGAACTAATATGGGCTATTTTTCAATTGAACACTGGAAATTTAATTAATATTTTGTGATCGCTTTACAATTGTTAATTAAATTTTGTCGAAATTTAAGGAATCATTACAATGTTGCATATTCAAATAGAAAAGGTGTGATCTAATACCACTGTGTTACGATTTTTCCCAAGTGATAGGTTTCGAGGACAAAGCGGGGTGCTTGAGAATCCTTTTTAGTTTTGAAATTTGTTTGATTGGTTGGCCTCCATATTTCGTGAAATGTTTCTTATGAACAACAACAAATTCCTTTACATTTTGTCATGAATCTCCAAGGGTGGGGTTTTTTCTTTTTTGTGCTTATGTTCAAACATTTGTACTGCCTATAAAATTAATGTAATTGAAAGGCAACTATTCCTTGGCTTCAACAATGTGAATGCTTTTGCCTTATATTCTAGAATGTTTCCACCCTTTACAAGATGCACACATTCTATTGTGTTTCATAATGGTGGGTACAACTTTAGTTTGAAAGGATTCTTTTCGGAATCCACAACTTTGTCACATCCCTTCTTTCTATGCTCATTGATCCTCATCTTTGATTTCTTTTTGTAGTGATAATAAACACAAATAAACTCCTTCTATCCTTTCGGCAATGACTATGGCATTCCTTAAGTAATCACAACCACTTTTTGTGAGTGTAGGTCTCCATGAAAATTGTTTTGTCTATTTTCACATTTTCTATTATCATGTCCATTGTGTCATTCTCATGTTTCCTCTTTTCTATTAGGACTAATTTGATTTTTACATTAAGAATAATGGAAGATTAAAAAAAGGAGCATTATGCTTGGATTGCCTTATGCTTGAGTTGGAAAAAGAAAGAAAGCTTGCAATTATGAGAAAACCAAGAAATGATAAAAAAAATTAAATCCTAAACTTGGGTGCGCTTATTTGTTTGTTGTGACGATTGACACACAATGCATCCCACTTGTAATCAATTCCCTATTTAAACTTTAAAACCTATTCCATTACTTTCATTAATAGTCTTCACAAAGTAGTTTGATGAAAGTTAAATGAAACGTGGGAAAATTAAAAAGGTTTAAAGTGTCATGGATGGGTCATGGGGTATGGATGGGGATTGCATGAGGGAACATGAAAGATGGGCACATGGGGTCAAAACATAGTTCTTGAAACTTTACATTTTTTGGTTGGCGATATGTTTTGAGGGCTCAAGTTGTCTAGGCATTGAAACACACGTTGGGCCGGCCGTCAAAACTTAACATGTTTTGATGGGTGGGAGGTTTTGAGGTTCAAGTTTTGAGGCTCATGTTTCAAGGTGTGTGATTTCAAACTAGTTGAAACTAGCACTGGGGCACCACCAAAACATGACATGTTTCTGTGTTGGTTTGCTCCAAATCCCACGATGCTCGTGCATGGAAACCCGCATTGGGCCACCTGAAAGCGATTGACACATTTATGATTTGTCATTGAAATAATGTCAGGGATATGATGTACCTATGCCTAAGAAAGATCCATAGCCCTAACTTTGCGAAGTTATCACCATTCAACTATCTACAAGTCTGAATGGACCTTAAGTATTTATTTACCTTCATACTTACATCACCTATTTCTTATCATAAGGTGCAAGCTCCTTGTTATAGGCCCAAGTGAAGGTGTCCTTGCCTAAATGTAGGGCCTGATAAACAAACTGGTAGTTTTTTTCTATGAATAATTTCTAAGACTGCCTGGTATGATCTGGGGTTTTACCAGCCTATTGTGCAAAAAATAATTTACCTTTCAACAAAAGACTCACAATATAAAAAGCCATTTGTTAGAATTGGCCTTAGGTTGAAAAGGTCCTTTACAGGTCCAGGCTTCTCTTTGGTTCTCTCTTTCGAGAAAGATCCTTGCAAAAAGGAATACTACAGTATACATGAACTTTGGGACCCAAGTCAATGGGACAAAAGGTATGAACCTTATCCCATGTCATTGTTTAATTAGTTTTATGAGAGGGGCTGGGATAGGAGAGGTACAGTTCATGGGCATGATGTTACATGATGTCAATTGTGCATTTGGCTATTTGCAAGAAAGATTCCTGTAGTTGAATTAGGCCAGAGTGAACCACCACTCACAAACACACTGCAATGGATGGATGGTGCATGGATAGGACACTTTTTTCATTAGGTACTTGTTCCCTAGCTACCCTCCTCATACCTAAAGGTTTTACAAGTGTGTCAAGGGTTCTAAAATTAAGGTTAATTCAATTAGATGGCCTAAAATGAGAAAATGGGGGCGATGCATTCAGTGGTGTTGGGTCATAAAAGCCTAACCTTGCATTCTATGTTTGAAAACTATTGATTGTTTTCAAATATAAGCTGCAATTAGACTTGGTGTTAGGCCTCATAGGGTTAAGTAGATTAACATTTACATAACATCATGCTTTTTAAAAAAAATTCTATGTTACCTAGCACTGACCTAAAAGTTAGTTAAGTAGATTAACATTTACATAACATCATGCTTTTTAAAAAAAAATCTATGTTACCTAGCACTGACCTAAAAGTTAGTTAACTCTTTTGCTACTTATTCACACTGAAGAAAATCATGAAAAGGCATTTTGTTAACTTAAAACCTCCTTTATGGGTTGTTACTAAACATTATTTTTTATTTGAAAATGTATGTTTTTTGAATATTTGATTTAAACTAGGATAGACACGCCTATCATTGAACATTAGCTTATCATTGAACACTTTGGCAAATCTTTGTCAATTCTTCTCCATTTTGAGTGATACTTTTTAATTTTATTTTTTCAAATTGAGCAATTTAAACTAGTCTGAAACCGCCATCTTAAGCCCTACAAATCATCTTCTAACTTTAAAGGCAACAGAGTAATATTTATAGATTTTTTAAAAGGTTCAAAAATAAGATATGAGCTGTTTGATCAAAAAAAAAATTGTAAAAGCAATCCCCCTTACTTTGGGGGCTGTAACTTTCTTGCCTCTAGTCTGTTTTTGTCAACTTTTAGTGCAACAAATGTGTGAAGAGGAGGTCATCATCTACTCTTTGGACGTCATAAACAATGAGGTCATCCTGCAAAAACGACAAGCAAACCTTACCTTAACTGTTCGGACACCGGCCTGCCTACCCTAACATCCATAGAACATCAACTTAGCATTAGTTGCGATTGAAGCATTATAAGCCCACCAACATAATTACATTTGTATTTGTGCAGGATTGGTTGTTTCTAAATAAGACCAGACCAAGTGGACTCTGTTTCATGTTTGTATGTGATTGTTTGTCTGGAAGTAAAAGTGTATTAAATGAATTGTATTAACATAATACCTTTTCAGCTTCAGCATTTGGGTGCCAAATAATTATTTTATTTTATTTAAAAATGATCTCCTTTATATTTTCGTTAAATTTTTACATTTCAAACAGATAATTTTTTTAAAAATTGAGCCTTCCAAACTGCCGAACTTGAAAAGGTATTACAGTATACATTTGGCTTGCTTTCCTTGATCTTTCGTAGCTCAAGAATAGTTACCATGGGCCACCCGCTTGCACCCATAGGTACCCATGGTTCAGCTAGAGTTGATTCTCATGAAATTTCCTTGGCTTCTTCCCCCTCAAAGCCAGTAGGAAGCTTGGGAAGCACTGACTTTTCACACAGTGACCTTTCGCTCTCTAAACAATGGAGTTGTGACAACTTCCTTACAGCCAGGGTGAACCAGCACCCACGTTGGTACCTTCACCATTGTGAGTGATCCCTCTTAGTGGCCATATTAAACCCAAAAAATGTTAGATTTGAACTAAGAGACCCTGATTTAGTCTTGGCATGAGATATTTGTAATATTTGGAAATAATTTAAATGAATTTTGGGATTTTTACCACAGCACCAACATGGGTGCCAGTTCACCCAAGGTCTTACCAACTATTAAGGATATGCTTGTGCATCTCATCCATTGTAAATCAAATGCTTGCAATGGGGTTGGCTACTACCTCCAATTCTTAAATTTCATTTGGGCTATGGCTTGAGTCCTTTCCTTTGGTGTTCTCATTTGGCAGCAAGTTTACATCATTCTGCTTCAGTCAAGACTAATCCTTTGGCCGTGTCTCCAACAACACTAAAAGATCCTCTTAAGCTGTATCACACACACACACACACACACACACACAAGATCCTCTTATTACACCCCCCCTCCCAAAAGAAACATCTTGCAATGGCTGCGCCTAAGTTCAAATTAGCAACAATTTCAAATAAGAAATGTTCCAACTTCCATGATGTTCAAAGAATGAACTCATAATTCCCAGTAAGACCTGTTGAACATTCATCATAATGTGGGATCAAATGAAAACTACATTGTTCCATTATTATGTAGTCTTTCCCTTACAGAGCAGAGAAAATAAAGTGTCAACAACATACTATCTTTAGTAGATAGGTCCCTGTAGGTAAACCCTACCAGCAGACCGACCAATCCACATCATGATAGCGTGTGTATATGATGACATAATCTGCTCTATCTAAGTTTTTCTGACTCTTACACCCCATTGATAAGCCAATGGAGTGCCACCCATAAGGCTATAGGTTTGATATCAGATTTGCATTGCACTCAGCCACAAGCACTAGGTTGTTTATCTTCTAACATGGGTCATAGCAAGCATGAAACAAGAGCAGCGAATTCAACGCAGCATTTCTTTCGACTCGGTTGCGGGACAGTGCCTAGCAAGGAAAAAACATTGGACTTTTTTTTTTTTGGACTATACTGAAACTATGATTAACATTTCTTTTCTTTTTTTTACGCAATAGTTTTAATTTACTAATTAGAATCTCTCCTTTCAACCAAAAGGTTTCGGGTTTGATTCTTTTTCCCAAGCTTGTTGCTCATTTCATGAATAAGGAGAAGATTTAAAATGGTCTTCCATTCTCAATTTGAGAAAAAGAGTTCAAGGTTGGGTGTCAAATTTTCAAGTGAAAATGTTTTCTCCTTAGCGGAAATTTTTTTCTCTCTTCTTGGGGAGAAGAGGACTCAGGTGCTCGGGGAAGAAGGGGTGTTAAAAAATTTGATCTTGAAATTTTTTTGGTCGTAAGTTTTTGTTCATAGACTCAAATTGGAAAAGAAAAATTTTATTTTAAATATTTATATTTCAAGAGCTTTTCAACAATATAAAAAATATTTGATTTGAACAACATTTGTCCCTTAAACTTTTAGATCAAACATTTGAAAACTTGCTTTCCTTTCTAAAGGAAATTAGTCTTCTCCTCCCCCAGAGAAGGTAATTCCTTTCTTAACTTAGTCCTTTTTAAAATTCTCAACTTCTTTTTCATTATAACTTTTAAGTCATAGATTCAAATAAAAAGTACAAGATCACTTTAAATATTTGTGTTTTGAGAACTTTTCATTCATATAAAATAAATTTGATTTGAACAACATTTGCATCTTGTAATTTCTTGTCAAACATTTGAAAACTTGTTTCTTGAGGAAAAAATTTCCTTCGTTGAAAGTTGTTTTTTAAGGGCAACTTAATCCTTTTCTTTCATGAGGAGGTTGCTCCAGGGGAACTTAGACCCTTAATCCTGGGGAAGTTGTTCACTTTCTCCCAGGGTTTCTTACAGTATTGTGTAAGAAAGACAATTAAAATATTAATTACAGTTTGGATGTAATCAAAATAAATTTAAATATTTTCTTACTAGGCATTATCCTGCAACTGCGTCACAAGCAATGCTGCATTGAATTTGTTGCTCCTTTTTTGTGTACTCCCCAAGTCATCATGTGCTGATGTTCACGAAAGACTAGTCCCCACTCCATAAAAAAATGCACTCTCTCCTGTAAGTGTGATATCTAGGTGTATAAGGTACCTCCAAATAGAGGAGGAAACTTCTCTGTGTACAGTAAAGCCAAGACGTTGGAAGGAGGGTTTGATGGAATAAAGGCAGGTGTGAAGGGGACCCAATTCTGGTAATCCCTATTGTTGAGGGCTTTAGCAATCGTAAAAACATGGTTCAATTTATTGTTTTTCCCGCTGTACCTCTCGTGAGTATCAAGGAAATCGAAATATAAAAGGGAATTTTGAAAAGTGGAATGCCTGCTCCAGTGGAACACGCAAGAGAGAGTTCTCTGTTTCAGACACCCTCCAAGAAGCAAAGAATATTAACTGCTCCTACCTTACCCTGCAACTTGTGTTGGGGTAACTAAACAACCTCGGAGCAGTGCTTTTTTTTTCAAATTCCTCAAGTAGGTGCACTGGCTAGTATCCTCAGCATTAATTAGCAGTAAATGGCGACTGTCCTGGTGGACTAGTAGATTGTTTTTTGGAATCCTGCCTAGTTCTGGCGACCTACAGGAACACACTCTCTAATTATGGCGACTTCTAAGTTTTTTTCAAAATATGACGATTTTTTTTTTAAGTCTCAAAAATCCTTTCGTTGTACTCGCCAGCCTTTTTTTTTGTCGCCACGTTGCGAAATTTCGCCCAAAAAAAAAACACTGCCTCAGAGAGAACTCTTAGTGTATTATAATGCAGATTACATTTAGTAATCAGGCTTATTAATAGAGCCCTAGGGCGGAGGGTGTGAGATTGTAAGATCCCTAGGGCGCAGGATGCAAGCCAATGAGATCAAACATTTTTTTTTAAACCATTGATTACGTTGGTTGTTATGCAGGGTAAGGCCCCGCTGTCAGGGAATTACTGCGTGGACCTCAGGCTCTGCCCTCAGCGCTCACACAGTAATTCCTTGATAGCAGGGCCTTACCCTATACATAATGCACGAGGACATGATTCGTACAGTTAAAGGAGTGTTATTTACAAAGCAGAATTTCCCTCCCAGAAATGTGGAGGGAATTCTGGTTTTTTTGCGGTTGGATTGTCCATTTTCAACGGGGATCGTCCATTTTCTGCCATGCAATGCCTTGCTCTTTAGGTCAGGTAATGCCCACGGATCAGGTCTTTACTGAAACTCTAGATCACAATTCTAGATCACCTTAAAGTATCTCCAACGCTGCTCAGTATGTGACTTGAGACAGTAAAATTTATTGCAAAAAAGTTAACATGTGGCAGTTTAGCTCTTGAAATTGGTTTTCTTGCATCAAAATCCTTGCAGCTTGCCGTGGCTGGTAAATGGCACAACACACTTGTGCACCTCCAAGAAAGAGTGTAATAAATTGGACCTGATTACTACCCAGTATTTCTGATTAGTCGATCATAATGATTGGTCCAGGTGGTTTGCTATTAGTAGTCCTCACGTAAGTGCAGTTCCAGTTACGGTTTTATTGGTGAGGTTGCCAAAAAAAAGGCTAAACCTAGACATTTAATTTTATTATCCAGAATGACATACTGAGCACCAGTGGACATGCTCTTAGGCTCTGGGTCCCTTTTTTCAGTAAAGCCCTGGTCCTGGGGCTTTACCCTACATAAGCCCCCACATACACTAAAAGAACCAGACCAGGCTGGTGCAAGTACACAAGTACAACAACCAGTGTTCATTTTACTCCAGAAATTTGGCCAAAAAGAAAAATTTTAAATTAAAAAATTGAAAATGAAGTGATTGGGGAGGTCTTCAGTCGCCAAAAGAGGGAAAAAAAAAAATTTAATCACCAGATTCGTTTACTTGGTTTTCATTGTGTAGACAAAAATATAAAACAATGATGAAAGATTTGTACTTTATTTCTGGTTTATAGCCAGATTTGGCTAAATCTTCCTATTGATGTTGCCACATTTTTGACATGTACCTATTGATGATGATCACCACTTCGGCTACAAACAGAAATTCCTTAAAAAAAGAACTGCTGATCACAACTGAGGCAAATTGTGGTTCCCGCAAGAGACCCGGGAAAAGCTGCACACACGAAGAGATGGGCGTGAGTCAGGTGACAGAAGCCAAAATGGCCTTCACATACAAATATAGGGTTTAAGGAAATTACAAGTGAAAATACGTAAACAGTAGGGATGCTATGCCTCTCTTGTCCGCACATGTGGTTCGAGTTTGTTTGTGAGCTCTATGGTACGTGTGCCTCGGCGGCGGACGCTGCTTTTAGCTGGTGTCCTTCTGGGGCTCTTTCTGTGCAAATCTGCATCTGTAGTCTAGACTTAGTCTGCCATCTCTTCTTCTTAGAAACACAGTTCAACACTCCCTTTTCTTTTCTCTCTTTGTGGAGGTGCTGGTTTGTTTGTGTGCGTGTGTGTGTTCTTCTTGCTTTTTTTTTTAATTGATAATTTTCCCCAACTATTTTCAGATGTTTTCTTGCTGGGAATACGTGGTTGCAAGGACGCCGAGTGGCGATGTAGCAGCAGATTCAGCAAATTGAGATCTCACGTTGAAGAGTGGGGATTTTTTCTTATTGGGTGTCTCAAGCTGCGGTTGTGGTGATCCTTGTTGGTCAAATTCTAGCGGAGCTGAGATCCTCCTGCTTCTTTTCGTTTTTGGGTGTATTGGCCATTCCAACGACCCGCGACATAAGTGTGTCCTATATTGGCGCAGTTCTGCAGCTTGGGATGCTTAGATTGGTGCCGGTAAGGCATAGACGATATTCCGGGTTTTTTTTATATGTTTTTTTCCTTTTGAAAGATACTCGCTTCAATATGCGAAGTCGTAGACTTGAGTGGATGGAACTTTTTCTTTTTTCCCCGCAACGACCCGTGTCTTCTCATTATATTTTCAGTCTGTTTTTTTATGTTCCTCGTGATGGGAATTTCGCTCAGATTGTGGTCATACAGAACTTGAGGTCTTTATATGATGCCAACACCAGAGCTCATAAAATGATTTCGATTTCATTCAGTTCGAGGTCTTGGGACAAACTCACGAACAATATTCTGAATGGGGCCCTACTAGAGTTTGACAATTGTTGTGTAAATGTGCCCAGGGTAACTTGATTTTGTACCGCCGGCCGCAAGTTTCACAGAAGAGGAGGAGGAATCATGACGAGCATGTTGAGGAAGAGCGGGAGCAACTCTGGAAGCAAAAGTTTGGATTATGAGCCTTCGTCACCTGCTGAAGAGCAAGTCAAGGTGATCCACCGATGAACCATATGATTTGAAGCCTTGAGGTTTGGATGTTAAATGGTTGCATTCTACTCCTCTCGCTCTCGAGTTAACAGTCTTCAAGTCTTGTACATTTTGAATGCTAATTGCTCTCTCTATTCCTGTTGCTTCTATGAGTTGATGGATCAGTGCTGTTGCCTGTATGGATCTTGGGGTTTAATGTTAGTTTTCATATAAGGTTTTGCAAGTCCAGCTTAGGTGTCGAGTGTGAGGTTTCTTCTGTAAGGGTTTTGGTTTCAAGATTATTCTTTGGTTATTGATATATGGATCTTCTGTAACATGAGGTTGGAATTACAAACATGAGATCTTTGAAACCACACTACAAATTCATGTTTCTGCGAATTGGATATTCTACTGTAATTAGCTAGTGGAATGGTGAGGCTGAGCATATGTTCATGGGAATGCTTTTTACAGGTCAATGAACTGCGAGCAGCACTCGGGCCCCTAACAAGGCGTGCAGAAATATTTGCAACAGATGCATGCCTTAGACGCTACTTGCGGGCACGCAATTGGAATGTCAAGAAATCAGAGAAGATGTTGAGGGACACACTCCATTGGAGATCGGTTTACAAGCCAGAAGAAATTCGATGGGTTTGTTTGTCCAAAACCCTAGAAATTTGTATGAAGAACATTTTTAGCTATTAGGGAATGGTTGACAAGTTTGCGGCATTTTTTCTGAACCTCAGATACCACTCTATGGTGGTCCATATCTTGAAGGAATTTGAATTTCCTACATGATTCTCATTTGTGTCATGAGATGTGTTTCATTCATCTCTAGCTAGCCTGCATTTAGGTCGACTTTTTGATCCATGCCACGACCAAAACACTCTTGGGAATCTGACTTCAACCATCAAGTGCGCAGTTTGCAATGTTTGCTTGCAGCATTTGAATATCACATGATGAATTCCTTGTCAGTTTTCATGTTTTGTCCACTCTGTGATTTTGCAGGCTGATGTAGCCAAGGAACATGAGACAGGGAAAATGTATAGAGCAAACTTTCTGGACAAGCAAGGGCAGACTCTCTTGGTTATGCACCCCATTAGGCAGGTAAATTTTGATATACAATTGGCTCAATGGGTACCACATCTGTGAGAGTGAAGCATTTTAGCAGTTATCCTCTTGCAGGATAAGGTTTTGGATTTTGGGGTTCATGAGGAACTTCATGAATTGCATTTTCAGATGCTCTGAATATATATAGAGTTTGACTTTTCATGCTTGATTGCTTGGATTGGTACAGAACACGAGTGAGATGGATGGGCATATCAAGCACCTGGTTTACTGTTTGGAGAATGCAATTTTGAACTTGCCAATTGGGCAGGAGCAAATGAATTGGTTGGTTGATTTCAGAGGCTGGGGCATGAAGTATACCATCCCAATCAAGACTGCTCGTGAAGCTACCAACATCCTGCAAAATCACTACCCTGAGCGGCTTCATGTTGCAGTCCTTTTCAGCCCACCACGTGTTTTTGAAACTTTCTGGATGGTAGGACTTTTACTCAGAATCCTCTTATACTTGCAGGATCAACACTTCCAGCTCTGTCTACTATTGCATGCATGTTTTAAAGCAATGTGGGTCATTTGTTTCTTCCTAGTGCTATTGCTGGTCTCCTTTTCAGCTATTTAGAGTTCAATTATTGGTCATCCACATGTACAGTGTTTGAAGGCTTTTAAATATAAAACTTGGTCCTCTCTCAAGAGTGATTTCAGTTTCTATTTTAGTCTTCTTTGTACACAAGCTATAAGCACATGTGTTTGGGAGATTGTAACTATATCCTAAGTAGCCATCTGTTGTATATGTCTCTCATATAACCCCTGGATTGGATTGCAGATTGTGAAGCCATTCCTTGACCCTAAAACATTTCGCAAAGTGAAGTTTGTATACACCAAGAACTCTGAGTCCATGAAGCAATTGGATGGACTCCTTCTCAAAGATAAATTGAAGGACATGCTAGATAATCCCACCGATTACAACCATGAAGAGTATGCTAAATTGATGGAACAAGATGACATGAAATCTACTGCTTACTGGAAGATTGGTGAAGGACAACCCCAAAATGGGGACCTTCCAGATCCAGGCTCCATGATCAAACTTGAGGGCTCCACAGAAGCTAAAAACCAGCATCTTAAGCCTGTCCTCGATGGTGAGACTCCTGCCTAGAGTCATGATTGGAATAATTATAGCTTTCAGTTGGGGTTGTGAGGAGTTTTCTGTCACTAGTTACACCTCTTATTCAGTGTAAGAGGAAGGTTTGTATCCTACAAGGGTATGCCAATCAACCTGATTTTATTCCATCAAATAATGAGGAGATATCAAATTGTCTCATGTTTCAGAACATGAGCTCCACTTGTGAATTTCAAGTTCACCATATTTCAATTCCAACAATTTGGCTTCTAAAGCATCTATGGACATACTTCTAGTTTAGTGTTCAAACCAAAACCTTATAGTGTAAAAACATGGCCATAATTGCTTGGTGTTGTACAGAAAAGAATAGTCCACAATGGCACTCAATTTGGAAGAATTACTGCCCTAGGGCTTTGGGTGTCAGATTGCCTTACCAAGGCATTTTGGTGTTAGGGATTATCATAAATGACAACCTTGAGTTCTATGTGGGACCTTTTCCTGGTTTAAGGCGAAGTTGTTAAAAATGATGACCTTAAATTCTACAAGTAACTTGGCCTTTGGAGTGGAAATTCCAAGCATTTCTAACACCCAATTTCGTCATAATTAATTTTTTTTACTTTTACTGAATTTTCAGTTGTGAAAATAATCAAAATTGAATAACTCTTCCATTGGAGGTCTAAACCCTAACCATTCCAAAATCACCTCGGTGCACCCTAACGCTGCATGGAGAGCTTTCCAGTAATACCAAGAACACGTCCAGGGGCAATGGAACGAGGCATCACAAACACGCTGGCCCTGCCAATAGATAATACGTTGTACATCTACCTACTGTGTCCACAGTCTGAACACCAAAAAAATCCGTTCTGATCTAAACAGTCTAGACACTTTCACCAAAGAAACCGGTTCTAATAAGGTAAAACTTCCAAAAGTTGGATCCAATGCGATAGTCCCTGTGGGGGCAGGGCCCATCAAATTATCAATTGTGATCAAACTATTGTGTGTACTCACACAATCTCCAACCTTGGGGCTGTGCGTATTCTATGTGCCAATAGATTGGAATTTGGAACCAAACCCAATTTGGAAATTCTTGGAACCAAACTAAAAAGTAGAACTAGAAGTGTAGGAATTTGAAGAACTCTGTTCAAAACCTCACCAGAGGTCAACAGCCAAAATGCTTAGGTTACAACAGAATGTGGTTAATATACATTATAATGTTGTATATGTACCACAATATACATTGCACAAATTTTAATTTGTGATGGCTGAACCCATAAAGCTTACCTCACACGTGCTGTACCATGGCCTACCACGGTAGAGAAACCCACATTTAGTTGTAACTTGTAACCTTTGGCCCATGGTGTATCACACCAAGGACTTAAATGAGAACAATGCATCAAGGAATGGCCAAGACACTTATGTTGAGGAAGGCGCCAAGTAAGCCCATTATCTTAATGGATTTGCATGGTGCCTTCCCCAACATAGTGGGCAATACGCAGAGCATTCCATGAAATTAAGTCTATGGCAGTAGATTCAATCTTTTTTTAAATTCATGTTCAACATAGATTTTGGTCACTATTACTGTTGTATGATCAGCACTGGAAGCCAGGTTGCCCTGAGAGGGGGGCAGGGAACTAGCTTAGGGTAATTGCCTCTAGAAAAGTTTATAAACATTAGTACATTGAAGACCTTTATTTTGAATACACGTTAAGGTATGGGGTGGCAAAGGATGTCATTTTTTTAACACATTATATGAGATAGATGGCTTCAAAGTGGTCTACATAATGATACAATTATGTTGTTCAAAAAAATTATTAATAAAATATACTTTCAAAACCTCCTCCTCATTTTTATTTCCCTCTTTCTCATAACTACCTCACTCCTTTCCCCAACCCACCTGGATGAAAAGGTTAAAACCTTTATAATTATTAGTATGTGTATATTTATTTATTTTTTGTATTGTGTGTGTCTTAGTATCTCATAACATGATATTAAAACAAATTTGAAATTGTATGTACAGCTAAGCAGAACCAACATTCTTCTACTGCTTGATTATTGTCCAACAACAACGATTAATCATGGTTACATGAACCCATACATTTGCAAAATCCTCAATTTGCTAATCAAAACTATTCCATTTACAATTGCTTTGCTATTCCACCAATTTTATTTTTAATTGTTGATGACATTGAAACCAATCCTCGCAATGTAAATTTTTAAATTGCAAGTTGCATGGAACAAATGTGCCCAAACATGTTGTGATCATAGACTAAATATTTGAGGTCGAGAAGTACAATCTACTAGAACATTCAAAACATCAACTTGTCAATTTGGGACAAGTTGTAAATTATTTATCAACAAACACAAGTAGTTAAACACAAGTCACATCTTACACAAAATTAATAGAAATTCACATGTTTGAAATGTAGATGTGATAGGATTCTTGAACAAAATCCAATGTCTTGTCAATTTTGTTGTTGCTAGGTTGGACATTCCACAACCTCAAATGCTCATCCTTTTATTAAAAGTATTCCCTTCTTCATGGCATGCTAAATTATCTTACACAAGGGAATCAAACCAACATGACATCTAAAACTAGAAAGCTCAAACAAGAAGCTTAAACTTATACTTTTCAACCCTGAAAAATAAGGACCAAAACATTGTGGTTTTGTTTGCCAAATTTCAAAGGAAGTCCTTCAAGGATCATAAGAACAATAATTGAAGTCATCAAAAAAAAATTGCATCAAATTGTAAATCCAAGTATAATTCCAGTGTGGCTTATCACTATTGTGGAAAAAGGGACATATTGCTCTAAATTGTAAAAATAAAAGAGGAGATAGTGCCAATGGGTTGTTCAAATCCCAAATTAATACTTTGTAACTTGAATTATAGCTAAAATATTTCAACTTTTGATCATTATCATTGTTTTAAAAAAAGCTTTTACAAATATCTCACATATATTGATAAGAGTGCAACTAAATATTTGACATCAAGAAGAGCAAAGAGAGTAAATCAGAAAATTTAGTACTTATTATTGGCTTGCAAGGCTTAAACTGAAACACAACACTTTAATATCTAAGTAATATATTTATAATCAAGTACTACATTTGAGTTTTAGATTGTGCCAAAGGACTCCCAAACAATGTGATTATATCAAACTAATCACAAATATAAGGTGTGGATCTCTTAACAAGATCAGGCAAAGGCACAATCTAATCACTAAAAATTCAATGGAAGCTTCCACTATAGTCCCATACTTGTCCTTGAAGTTAACTTCATTAGGGAAATTTAAACATGACCACAAAGGAAAGCTGGAATTCTCCCACACTAAAAAGTCATATAACATGGAAAGATTTTGCAATGGCCTTAAGCACCAAGGCTTACATTTAAAGTTTTTTACAAAGATGTGGTAGACAATGTACAAAACACAAGTGAGTTGAATATGGCTCCCACAACCAAACAATGATTCATCATTATTCTAAAATCACTTGAGATTGGTGTAAATCATATCAAGGAGGATTTTGATGGAATGTTTTTGATTGAATGAAAATTTTGTGTAGCATTTCTAACCTATGTATTGTGAAAAACTTGGCTTTTCTTGTGCAAGTAGTCGTTAACTAATTCTCTAGTTTTTACTTTGTGGACAATTAAGTCATAACAATTTATCCAATAATTTTGTGAATATATGGCTAACTATGTAGATATATTCATGAAATAATGAATATGCACTAAATATTTGCAAGATGCATATAGAATTGGCTTTTAACACACAATTTACAAAATCATTTAACTATACTGTTGATTTTTTTTGGAAATAATTCATTGTGCTTTCATCTTTCATTGATGTAGAAATTTTGTTTGAATTCAAATTCCATGTACATGAATCATGAGGTCATAAGGCCAAACATAGGAATGTGAAAAAACTTTCAAACAATATTTTGCATTATAGATGATAATTTGGAAGATGTTTGTGCATGAATTCAAAAAAGGTGCATGGGGGGTGGGTGGGTGGGTGGGTGGGTGGGCAGGTGGGGGGAACATGGTCAATATGAGGTGCATGGAATGTTGTCCCCACCTTGTATTGCACCCCAAATTGATTGTACATCCTCCCCTTACATTCGTACACCCCAAATAACAACCCCCCTTCGGATTCTTGTCAATTTGAAATTCAACCAAGATTTTTGAATAAAATTATCATCATAATATGTACTTAACTATTTAATGAATTTGTAAATATGTCAAGCTAAGGAGGGGTTGACTTTATAAATCCCTAAAGGAAAAAATGTATTTTGTAAATTTACATCCCACTTATAACTAGATGTTAATTGGAATGTTGGATTTCTATGTTGATTTTAATTTATGTAGCCATCAACATGGGCATATTGTACCCAAAAAGATCATTTAATGAAAAAAGGATTACAAAGGACTATTTTGATTTTTTATAATATTTATTGCCTTATAATTATAATGGAATGTTATACACCTATAATTAGAATGATGTCATGTTAAACTAATAAAAAAAATCTAAAAATAAACTAGATACCATATCAACGTCTTTTTGAATCCTTATCCTCACTACAATTTTCATTTTAAAAGAATAAAAAGGAATGCATTAAGTAATGAAATTGATTTAATTTTGTTTCATGGATAAATAATGTTTACATTTATGTATTATAATGTTCATTAAATGCATTTGATTAGATCATACATGGTATGAGAATTGTGAAGGTTACATAATTCATTTGAAAGCACTCTAAGCAAAATGATTATTAATTTTAGCCATTTGGGCATATTCACAATCAAGTTACCCAAAAGGATTGTCTAACAGAAAAAGGATAAATTACAAGAAACTATTTTAGATTTTTATTACATTTACTATTTCATGATTATAGTGGATTTGTATATGACTATAACTAGAATGATGTCATGTTAACCTAATAAAAAATACAAGAATAGATTAGATATAGTGTTGATGTCCTTTTGGATCTTTGTTTTAATTATAATTTTTGTTTTAAGAGAGTCGAAAGGAATGTATTAAAAAATGCAATTGACTTCAATTTTCTTTCATGGATAAGTAATGCATACATCTATGTTTGGCAATGTTCATATAATGCATTTGATTAAATAATGTAAGATATAAGAATTTTGAAGGCTACAGAATCCATTCTAAAAGGGCTACAAGCAAAATGATTCTTTTTTTCAATTTGGTTGATTTTTTCTATTCACTAGGCTTAGAATTTGTGCTCCCAAGTGCTAGAAAAATGTGCAGGAAATTTTCATGCAAGGAAACATGTTAAATTTTATATAAAAATTTGTGTATTCATTTTTTGCATTTTTGGTTTTTTAACAAAATATTTATACATATAATTACATACAAATGTGAAAAACCACCACCACCATGAAAATTATCATAATTTGAATTATTCAATATCTCTCACTTAAATTTATTCCATTTAGATTTTGTATTTGGAAGATAGCAAAAACAAAGTCTTTGAAACCTATGGTGAAAAAGTGGTACCTTGATTGTGAATATGCCCATTTGGTTGATTGTTTATATTTGCTAGACTTAGAATATGTGGCCCCAAATATAGGTTGCATGTGTAAGAAATAATTGTGCAAGAAAACATGTTAAATTATCTATAAAAACTTATGTACTCATTTTTTGCATTTCCAGTTTTTTACGAAAATATTAATGCATAATTACATACACATGCAAAAAAAATCACCACCACCATATGAATTATCATAATTTTAATTATTTAAATTTTCACATTTAAATTGATTCCATGTAGATTCTATATTTGGAAAAGAGCAAAAACAAAGTCCTTGAGTCATGTGTCCAAAAAGTGACACCCTCATGAATATGCGCACATGTTTTGATGAAACTAAAGTGGAGTGTGGATTCATGTGATGAAAACTAAACTTTCACTAGAGCATAATTTATGATTATACACATGGATAATTACAATAGGTATATTTGCACAAAATTTTACCACACTTAAGTTTTTTAAGCTTTATAGAGAGAAGTTGAATTGTTGTTCAACTACAAATGGGTGCCTATTTTTGGGACTCTTGTTGTACTCATAGGGATAAGCCATAGGTGTTAGGTGGAAAACAAGAGACAAATTATTATGGTAATATGTTCAACTACAAATGGATACCTACTTTTTGGACAAGTATATTCACAAATACAACCCATGTATGTTTATCACCTTCAAATGAGGGAAAAATCACTTGTGCATTAACTCATACATTAAGATCTTACATTTTGTCAAAATCATCTATTGATGTTGTTCAAACAATGAAGGATTATCCATAAGATCTTACTACCCTACCTACATAATCAAATCCAACAACACAATTTACAATTGAAAATAAGAAGTTTTCATGGTTGATTGAAAATTGAAGCGTTCACGAAAGTAAGGAATATATTGATTAGATCAAATAAGAGCATCCAAACATCCTTGTCATGTTTGTTTCAACAATTTTTATTGGTGAACTTTAACATGTAGATGTTTTCATACAATGACATCTAAAATATGTTTTCAAAACAAATTTCAATACATGGATTGTATTTGTTATCAAACAACAAATCTATAATAGAAAACAACCACATAATGATTTCAAGATGAACAACCTTAAACCTTGAATTTATGAGTGGCTCCACTTAGTCTAGACACAAATGTAAGGTATGGAGTCCAAGTGATAGTCAAAGGTTGGGAGAAAACTAAATTTTCAAGTAGCATCTATGGTCAAAGCTAATCCACCAACCCTCTTTTCACATTCACTCTAAAAGTAGAAGATAACAATGTAGAAAACAATGAAACAAATCTAAGGTGAGTGCACACTAAAATGGACCAAAAATGTCACAATAGAATTCCCTTAAATATATATTTTCTAGTGTATTTATATGGTGCAAGAAACATAGATTTGTCAAATGTTCATTTTCAAAGTTGAAAAAACCATCTTTTCCTAAAACTTAATATGGGAAACCATTTAATATATCCCAAGATACAATGTTGATGAAAACAATTATAGGAATTTCACAAAGATCATGTTATAAAGGACTTTGCAAGTTTGTTCAATTATGGCATTTTTAAAGTCCCCCAAACCTCCATGTCATCTTTAAATGGTTTGTAAACCAATATTTTGAATTGTTAATGATGTTTATAAAAGTTGTTCATTGAAAAATGGATTCATATTACAAAATATGACATAAAAGTCCTCCATTTGATGTAAACCATTATTTTTGAAATAATCCCATGATCTTACTTAACTAAACTACATAATAAGCATATACATGAATCCCTTTTCATAAAACTCAAAAAACATTTTATTGAGGAGGCATATATAATTCACAAGGGTGTAGAAAAAATTTCCCCATTACATCTTTTATGGACACTCTAACTTGTAAGTACCTTTAACAAAACCTAATTTGCGATTATGATCAAAAATTGTTTATAACTTAGTTTTACTATTTGTAAATGGAGGCACAACATTAGAATGATGCATAGTAATAGCTTCAAACAACTTGGTAGATTATCAAGATTAAAACATCAAGCTAAATGGGTTCAAACGTTTTTAAGGAGTTTCAAAATCAGGTCATCATGTCATCCTTTTTTAATTTATTTACAAGTTTGGACCTTTTTATTTTGAACCATACAAGTGAACACAAAGTGGATGATATTGATCATTCTAAATACATGATGGTTTTAACTATTATACTTCAAGATATTTGACATTTTTTTATTCATTAAAATTGATGGAAATAAAATATCAAAATGCATCAAGGAGTCTGCCCTTTTAGTCTTATTTGACTAGTGTACTTTAATCATTTTGGTCCCAAATTTAAGAGTAAAAAAAAATTGGGTTGGATTTATATTATACCAATAATGTATACAATTGGCTTTCAATATTGTGCAATGTGTCCATTATTTTACAACCAATTTACTCTTGATGATCAATGACCCTTCACATTATTGCCTATTGCCATGAAATTTAGAAATGATGTATGTAAGAAGTCACATTACACGTAGATTGAATTGATCAACATTGTCAACATGAGGTTTTTAGGGTTGCATGGTATTACACCATCCTTTTATAGGTTCTTGATTAAGATCAATGTCTTGAAAAACTTGATATGAAAACCTCTTTGCACCTATTGCGCTTGAACACCTTTCTTTATCAAGTTATTATATACACGATTATAGATATTAAGGGAGGAAGAGAAGATATGCAAAATAACAAATGAAAAACTTCATGCATTGTTGGAATAGTGAATGGCATGATAGAACTCATTATTAATCAATAAATGGCAAGAGAATTTGGAGGGGATTGACCAACAATTGAACTACAATTTTGGCAATAGTTAATGAACTTTGAAAAATTAAAAGTGGATAGAAGGACATCAGTAAGGTTGAAGGTGATCAAATTTGCATAGATTGGGTACAATGTTTACACAAACTTTGGGACCACCTCTAAGCTTCTTGAGAGACTTTTCCAACTTTTGCACTTTCCCAAAGTGCTTTAAAGTTCAAAAAAATTTGCCCATAACAAGTTAGTCCCAAGTTCTAACAAATTAGGAACCCATAAAAGCAGTTGTTTCATGTGTTTAAGGTTGATCTTTAAATTAATATAGTATAATCAAAAGATGACTCAATAATAAGGTTTGGAGATTTTTTATTTGACAACACATTAAACCTTGAATAATAAAATGGGTAATCTTTTCCATTTGGGAGGAAACAAAGATTGAAAAGATGACATCTTTGGCTTAAATTTGATATTTACAAAAATTAAAATGAAATATATTTTTGCTTTATGGGAAAATGAGCTTGAGAATTTATTAAGTTATAAAATGTGGCAAAACTTGAATACATTTGTATACCAACATAATACATATGAAAATTTGAAGTGAAGTGGAGGATGACACAAATGATATTGGTAGCCCAAACAAGTGCATTAGCAACAACACCAAAAACAATGTAAGCACTTCAAAATATGTTGGTTGAAGGGTAAACCAAGGCCAACAAGGTGGATGTTGAATAAGTAAAATTTTAGAATTGTGCTCATCCTCAACAAACCCAACATCATTTACATCTACTAAAAATTCCACACCTTTTTACAAAGTTAGTGATTGAACCTTGGTAGATTTTGGTGCCAAGAAATGAACAAGCATGCCATCTTGGAGGCAAATGTCATTGTTTAGTTTTCTATTTTCCATAATCTTTTTACAAAAGCTTAATTATTACTTGTGTTTATGTTAACCAAGGGGCAAATGTGCTCTTTGCTTGCTATGAGTTGTTTTAAGTCTTTCACATTAGAATTGATCCATTTAACTTTGAAAATTTGTCTATATTTTGTACTATTCATAGTCACATCCACCAAATCAAACAAATGCAACACAAGGTGAACAACATCCTTATTGCAGACACCATAATCTTTCATAAAATAACCATCATGGGGAGTTTGTGACCTTAGTAGACTAATTCACCTTTGTTGCTAATTTGTGTATGATATTTTGTACACTTGAATACAAGTCTTAATTTTGGATGTTATTGTATTAAAGATCAACATTGACATAAGTATCACACTATTGTTTGTGCCAATAGTTGCAAAGTAAATTTGGATGGTTACATAGTTTTATAGGTTTTTTTGAGTATTCCATATTCATTATATTCATTTAAATTTATTCAAATGTTCCCATAGTACATTAATAATTTTATTTTAGAAGTTCACCCAAAACTTTCAACATTTACTTAAGTAAATTTTTATCACAAACACAATTAAACATTAGTGATGGACTTAAGTGGTTCTTAATAGCTTGGACTACACCCATTAATGATGTACAGGTGCTAAAATAATTCAAAGAAAACAATCCAAGTCCATCAAGTAACAAAATTTGATAACAAACTATTGATATTTTAGAAATATAAATATTTTCCAAACCACATGACAAGCGAGATCCCTCTTTGAAACATGAAACTAGGGATTAACATCTACATAACCCTTAAAAACACTACTATAACAATTTTACAAGTTGCATATACATGTCTCTTAACATACATAGATAAAAAGGCAATTGCAAGTAAAACAATTAAAACTTGAATGTGAAGCCCAACAAGTACATTAAAGCACATTTCAAAAATCCATTACCAACATAAGATACTTCTCAACATTATAAATTTGAAAGCTTCATAGAAGAAAATTCAGCCCATGTTTTCCCATGCAAACCACAATGCATTCGTGAAAAACCAAATGTCACTCCCTTCCATAGTGCTTTCAAATGTTCATCATCACTTGCAATATGTGTCAACATTCAAAATTCATTAACTTCTCATATAGAAAAAATAAAAATAGGCCTCCATTACTTAGCTCCCATATTAAAATGTTAAATGCAATAAAAACCTATAATAAAAGTGCGACAAAACAAAAAATTCAAAAATCTTAAGAATCCTAAGCAATTTTTAAATTTTTGACATCAATGGCCAATAAATATGTAAACTTTTAGCATGAAGGGTAAATAAAATTTTAAAAATTCAATATTTTAAAAATCATCACCAAAATTGAAAATATAATATGGTTATGGTGAAAGATTAGATATCTTCTATCATTTGTTGAAAACACATTTGACGCATGGATAAATTTGTTGACGGATGAAATTCGAATCTATGAATGAAAAAATGTCACATAAATTTCACACCTTGTTACAAATCCATGTGTCAAATATGTTTTCAAGGCACGATATTAATGTGTGAAATGTATGAATTATGAATGAATGAATTTTGCACGATTTCCATTACTAAGTCATGAAATGCTAAGTTTGTGATGTTAGCCCAAATTTATCTATCTAATCTAAATTTCTTTGTATTTTAAAAAATAACATAAATCCAATCAAATAAATTACAACATGACATGGTTCCTTGGTTTGCATTATTTATCTACACACTCACCATTTGTATTTTTTATCGATGAAATTAATCCTTGTGTTCCATGGAGTTACAATAATTGGTTTTTTCAAGAAGAATGAATGTTTCATGTCTTCAATTAGTTACAATTTGAATGGTCTAAAGTGATAGTTTTAATATTGTTTGATAAGCTTTCTACCAAACCTCTTTATTGACCATTTAAGCAATTTCAATTTTTTTTCTGTAAGTTTCAATGAAAGCACAATAAGGTGGACATTTTGGATTGTCACAATGGTAATTCTTTGAAATATAAATGAACTTAAAATATAAAGGTATATTTAACACTAACATTGTGAAAATTTTAATTAACCATGTTGTAATAAACTTTAGTGGGAGTCATAAATATGGATGAAATATAAGAAAACATTGAAGGGTGTAAATTAAATAACATGAATCACACCTACCTACTTAGGGGACTATTTTTGGAGAAGTATTTTTAGAATATTCTTTAAAAAGTTTTCAAATTTTTTTTCAAAATTAAACTTTTTTTAATGTTATTATGTCAAGGTTTATGTAAAAGATTTCAAAATATATGTAATTTTCAAAAGTTTTGAAGTTTATTGATAAGTCCTTTTAGTGCTAAAAACACACGTTATGGTGCTTAATAAATGTTTTTGAGAGTTTATATTCATCGAATATTTTTCAAATTAATTCACATGTTCCAATGAGATATTATGAACTTTACTATATTAAAAAAATCTTATATTTTCAACACTAAATTAAATTAATGTTTCTAAATGTGAAAACTTAAACATTGGTTAGATTTGTTACAATACGTGTTAGTGTGACTACGCCTTGAATTTGTAACTTGAACTTTTAAAGTAACAATATTATTTTTATCATGAACACAAAAAATACACATGGATTATTAAAAAAAAACATAGTAATGTTTAAAAAAGGTAGGGCGTAGGCACCATTAAATCAAAAATTTAAGAGGAAGATGCATTGAATCCTTCTTACTATAAAAAAAATTTGATTTAAAAATTTTACTCTAATAATAATTGCTTCATTTTTTTCCATTAAGAGTCCATTTCACAATGAAAACTCTAAGTTTTTTCATGGATTTTTTGACCAATCATGTGATGTTTAATGATATCTATAATTTGGTTAACCTTCAAATGATAGAGAATCAAAAAATATATTGAAAAATGAACAAAATTGGTTCGCCTTGAAATTTAGAGGTCAACTAATATTTTAACCAAAAGCCCCCCAAAAGCATAAGGGCATGCACATTGGATGCATAATTTCCTAACTATCATTATCGCAAAATTTTCAACAAATGCGGACTCACAATGCCTGTTGTGAACCATTGAATCATGCTTTTACTTGTTTGTTGCAAAATAGTGAATGCAATTCATGTTTTAAAACTTTGATGTCTTGCAATATTCAAGGTTGACTTTGATGAGGTTAGTGAAGGTGTTAATGAAAGTGATATCGATACTTTTAATGAATGATTAATTATTAAAATGTGTGCTTGGAGAATGGAGACGTCATGTCACGACTTGCTTAAAAATGTGTACCATTTGTGAGAAGATGACTACTTGAATGGGGCAGTTTTAAAACCAAACATACATTGTGAAATCAATTATCATAAATGGTGAGCTATGACCTAATGGGAGGAAAGATTTTAAGAGCTTTGGTAGTGAGGTTAGAAAATATCACCACTAGGATGGAGATTAGATCCATTTGGTCTTTGAAGACTATTTGCATAATGATAAAGTTTTAACTGTCGCATATAATGGCCAATTAACTTCTTAGACTCTTGAAGCTAAGATCAAAGATGTTTGTGAAGGTTTTGCATGATGTACATTTAGTGCATATGTTTTCCATTGTTGAATTGAAATATGTACACAAAAATCTTGGATCATTCAATATGTTGAGTTATGAACCTATAAATTCCAGCCCTTTGTGCATGTAATCTACCTCAATTGTAATCATAATTTTTTTATATAAATAACATATATCAATGCCTCATGGGTCAAACCTTTGAATGGCTAAACAAGCCAAGTGTGATATTAAAATTCTCATTAAATAAGTCATCCAAAGTTCCAGTGATCAACTAAAAGCTTTTTATTTAAAAGGAGAAACATTTGAACAACCAAATGGATCACTAAATTGTCAAAAGTTTTAAATGATTCTCATACAAATTCAAACACAACAAAATAAAGATATTACGAATCATTGATAAAATTGGATTTGAGCCATTGAAAACACAAATACAAATATTTAGGATGATATTTCAAAAGATCTTCAACTACATTATCATTTTCCATTTTAAGAGATTTTCACAAAAGTTGGGTTGGCTTTACTTGTACATATTAATATATTCCTTTTTTACACCCAAAGTCACATTTCCATGCTTTTCAAATAATTTCAAAATCAATACATATAAAAAATGTTGATTCATATGTCTAGAAATTGATATTATGCTTTGTAATTTGGTGGCATTAATTGAAAATGTGAGATTAATTTTAAATACCAATTTGACATCTGATTCCCTTTACTGGTTGGTGCTGGTTCACTGTTGGCCAGTCACATGATCCAAAGAAAACCGCCATTGAAAAGGGTCAGAAGTACTACTAACAAAAGTTAAGCATTGCACGCTTGTACATACATAGCTAGAAACTGCTTGACTGGGTCCCATTCTTTTCCTCTACTTTTCTGGCTTCTGGTCTGCATGTCATACATGTTCCTTGCATAAGGCTCCAATTGAAAGTGTAAGAAAAGCCAAAGATTTGCGTGTAAGTTGAGCTTTGGATTGCATGCATTACATTCAAACTTTGGAATAAATTCTTACTGAGAGTTGAAAACCAAGTTTTGCATACTTATGAGAGTACGCATGTCTTGTTCCTTTGCATGCATAAAGTTCCAATTGAAAATGGAGTATAAAGGGGGG
>Ga0116229_10001325_pt1 | contig 38386 bp, 34 predicted proteins | sample S1TSphgellanicum_3_FD_87313 | JGI IMG/M metagenome (GOLD analysis project Ga0116229, IMG submission 87313) | Host-associated microbial communities from peat moss isolated from Minnesota, USA - S1T2_Fc - Sphagnum magellanicum MG | ecosystem: Host-associated > Plants > Peat moss > Unclassified...
CCCGGCCGTCTTTATAGGGAGCTTCGCCGCTGCGTAAAGCGCGGGGTCTAGGCTTGACCCGTGAGCGCGGCGACCTCGGCAGCGAAGTCGTCCGTGCCCTTCTCCACGCCTTCTCCAAGCGCGAGGCGAACGAAGCCCGAGATCGACACAGGATGGCCGAGGTCCTTGCCAGCCTTCTGGACGTACTGGTCCACGGTCAGCTCAGGCTCCATAACGAAGGCCTGCTTTAAGAGCACCACTTCCTCATAGAATTTGCGAATACGGCCCTCGATCATTTTTTCGACGACGGCCGGGGGCTTGCCGGAGGCTGCAGCCTGTTCGGCGAAGATCGCGCGCTCACGCTCCACGGCCGCCGGGTCGACCTCTTCGGTGGTCAAGGCAAGCGGTTGGGTCGCGGCGATATGCATAGCGACCTTGCGACCGATGTCCTGGACGCGATCGTGGGGTCCGGTTGAGGTGAGCGCAACCAACACGCCGATGCGGCCGAGGTCCGGCGCCGTGGCGTTGTGAATGTAGGCGGCGACAGCGCCCTCGGGGACGACAAATCGGGCAGCGCGGCGAACCATCATGTTCTCGCCGATGGTTGCGATCATACCGGTGATCATGTCTGACACCGATTGACCGTCGGACAAAGGCGCAGCGTTCAAAGCCTGCACGTCGGCGCCGACGTCGAGCGCTGCGCCGGCGACCTTGCGGGCGCCTTCCTGGAACAGGGCGTTCCTGGAGACAAAATCGGTCTCGGCGTTGAGTTCGATCACTGCGCCGGTCATGCCAGCGCCGTCTTCGCGCAGGGCCACAGCGACCAGGCCTTCCGCGGCGACCCGATCGGCCTTCTTCGCCGCCTTCGAAAGCCCTTTGGTTCGCAGCCAGTCGATAGCCGCCTCGATCTCGCCGCCGGTTTCCTGCAGGGCGCGCTTGCAATCCATCATGCCCGCGCCTGAAACCTCGCGGAGCTCCTTGACGAGTAAAGCCGTGATCTCGGCCATAGCCGACCTCCATCGGATAAATCGATCATGACGCCCGCGACACCGCAGACGCCAACAGTTCGGTTGTTTTAATCAGCCCCATGCAACAGGGGCATGGCACGCCCAGCTGGACCTAGAGCTGAGCCGGTTCTTCTTCTACCGCTTCCAACGCCGCTTCTGTATTGCTCTCGGGCGCCACTGAAGGCTCAGCTGCGAGCGGAGCCTTGGCTTCAACCGGGGCCTCTACGTGCTGGGCCGCCTGGCTGCGAAGCACCGGCTCAGAGGGGTCTGACGAGGCTCCAAGGTCTACCCCGGCTGCGGACTGGCCGGCCGCGAGACCATCCAGCACCGAATCAGCGACCAGGTCGCAATAAAGCTGAAGCGCGCGCGCCGCGTCGTCGTTGCCGGGCACCGGATAGGCGATGCCATCCGGGTTGGAGTTGGTGTCAAGGATGCCGATCACCGGAATGTTCAGCTTCCGCGCTTCCTGGATCGCGATCGCTTCTTTGTTGGTGTCGATCACGAACATCAGGTCCGGGATCCCCCCCATATCCTTGATGCCGCCAAGGCTGAGCTCCAGCTTTTCGCGCTCGCGCGTCAGCTGAAGCAGCTCCTTCTTGGAACGGCCGTGCCCCTCGCCGTCGAGGACGCCTTCCAATTCGCGCAGGCGCGCGATCGAGGCTGAGATCGTCCGCCAATTGGTCAGAGTTCCGCCGAGCCAGCGGTGGTTCACGTAATACTGGGCGCAGCGCTTGGCCGCGCTCGAGACCGGGTCCTGCGCCTGGCGCTTGGTGCCGACGAACAGAATACGGCCCCCGCCAGCGGCGACTTCACGTACCTTCAAAAGGGCCTGGTGCAGCAGCGGAATCGACTGGGACAGGTCGATGATATGGATGTTCGAGCGTTCGCCGAAAATGTACTTTTCCATCTTCGGGTTCCAGCGGTGGGTCTGGTGTCCGAAGTGGGCGCCCGCCTCAAGCAGCTGGCGCATAGAGAAATCTGGCAGTGCCATTTGAACCTTATTCCTTCTTCCGGTTCGTCCTCCGCAGGCAAACCCCCTTGCCACAAAGGGCTCGGGACCGGAACGGCGAGGGCCGGGGATTGACCCGGCTACACCGAACACCTGCGTGTGAGATGACGTGCGATGTAGGGCGGAAAGTCTTGAAAATCAAGGGGTGAGACAGGGCTTGCGCCGCGGGCTTCAGGAAGATGTACGCCCGTCCGGCCCACTTCGGCCGGCCTTCCAGCATAACAACCCGATTTGAGGGCTCGCCGCTTGGCGCGGCGATCCTCAGGCGTCGTGTCCTTAAAGCGCCAGGGGCCGGCGTTAAAGAACGTCTTCGCCGATCAAGCGGGCGTCGTCGTCATCGAGCGCCGTCCGTTGATCGACGAAAGGATGAACTCGGGCGCCAAAAGCCCCTGAGGGAATGCGATGACAGAAGGGCCCAGGATGGGTCCTGGGCCTTTCTGGCCTAAGGCTATAGATAAAGCGCCTGGGCTACTTGATCGAAACCGCAGCCCCAGCGTCTTCAAGCTTCTTCTTGGCCTCTTCGGCGACCTGTTTGGAGACGTTTTCAAGGACGTTCTGTGGCGCGCCGTCGACCAGGTCTTTCGCTTCTTTCAGACCGAGGTCGCCGCGCAGGCTCCGAACTTCCTTGATCACATTGATTTTCTTATCGCCGCCGCCGGTCAGCACCACGGTGAATTCCGTCTGTTCTTCAACGGCAGCCGCAGGCGCGGCGCCGCCGCCGGCGGGCGCGGCGGCCAAGGCCACCGGAGCCGCGGCGGACACGCCCCACTTTTCTTCGAGGAGCTTGGAAAGCTCCGCAGCTTCCAACACGGTGAGTTTCGACAGTTCGTCGACGATCTTGGTCAAGTCGGTCATATGCAGCTTCCTAGAGGTTCAGATGAGGATGAAATTTGAACTTGGAGATGGCTTGGCCTTCAGGCCGCGTCCTTGGTCGCGTAGGCGTTGAACACCCGGGCGAGCTGGGCCGCTGGGGCCTGAACCACAGCCGCGATCTTGGTCGCGGGCGCGTTGATCAGGCCGATGAGCTGGGCGCGGATCTGGTCGAGAGACGGCAGGGTGGCCAGGGCCGCCACAGCTTTCTCATCCAGAACGACGTCGCCCATCACTGCGCCGATCACGGTGAACTTTTCGTTCTCCTTGGCGTAGGCGGCTGAGACCTTGGCGGCGGAGACAGGATCTGGACCGTAGGCGATGGCGACGGGCCCTTTAAACAGGGCGTCGCCCTGTTCACCGACCCGACCGTCCAGCGCCTTCTGGACCAGGGTGTTCTTCACCACCTTGAGCGAAGCGCCTTCCTGACGGAGGCGGCCACGAAGGTCAGTCATCTCCGCAACGGTGAGGCCCATGTAGTGGGTCACCACGACGGCTCCGGCGTCAGCGAACACGCCCTTGAGCGTTTCGATCGACTGGGCCTTTTCAGCACGGTCCATTGCGGACTCCGTTACGGCATCACTCGACGTGCGCGGGATTGCGAACGCCGAACAACCCGTCGCCCGCAAGAGAACCCGCAGGGTCAGGGTCGTTTAGACTGTCCATAAGGATCGCAGGCCGCGCCGGCCTCCAAGGAGGGGTGACGCAGAACCTTTCATCCCCATCTCCCCACGACGCGGAAGGGCTCTTCCGCACTTACGGTCCGAATGGCCTTCGGACCTCGTAGTTCTTGGACAGGACCTGCAGGGCGGACCTTACAGGGAGGCGGCGCGTTTACAGCAATCCCCGCTTCATTGCAACCAGAGGCCCGATGACATATCGCCTGCACTATTGGCCTGGCGTTCAGGGCCGTGGCGAATTCGTCCGCCTGACCCTTGAAGCCTCCGGACAGCCTTATGACGACGTCGCCCGCGCGAACGACGATGGCGAGGACGAGCTGGTTCAGGACTGGATGCGCAACGACCGGCCAACCCCTCCCTTCGCCCCGCCATTTCTCGAAGATGGCGACCAGGTGATCGGTCAAGTCGCCGCGATCCTTCTTTACCTTGGACGCAAGCATGGCCTGGTTCCCAAGGACGAGGCGGCCGCCCTCTGGACCCATCAGATCCAGCTCACTCTGGCGGACCTGGTCGCGGAGGTGCACGACACTCACCACCCCATCGCCGTCGGCCTTTACTATAAAGACCAGACGCCAGAAGCCAAACGCCGCGCGGCGGAGTTTCGAGAGCAGCGCATGCCGCGCTTCGTTGGCTGGCTAGAACGCATCCTCGCCAACAATCCAAAAGGCGCAAGCTGGCTGGTCGGCGATGGCGTCACCTACGCTGATCTCTCCGCCTTCCAGGTGGTCGAAGGCCTAGGCTATGCTTTTCCGAAGGGAAGCCACGAGACGCTGGCGCTCGCGCCAAGGCTTTTGGCCCTTCGCGACCGCGTCGCCGCCCTGCCACGCATCAAAGCCTACCTCGCCAGCGCTCGGCGCATCCCGTTCAATGAAGACGGTGTCTTCCGGCGCTACCCCGAGCTTGACGGCTAAACCCTGCGCCTGGCCATAAACCTTGGCGGGGGCGGACATCCGGGCGCAAACCTGCGGCGCTCTGATGGCTGTGATTCGGAGATTTTTATAGTGAGCGCCAAGTCCCCCCCTGCCCCGCCTGGCTTTGGCGAAAGCGTCCCGTTTTTCACAGCAGAGACCGATGGCGTGGCTCGCTACTCCATCGACGTTGCTGCGGGCCGTTGGATCGTGCTCATGTCCTTTCTGAGCCTGACCCGACCGGGGGCCCAATCGGCGCTTCGCGCGGTCGACGCTCGACATGACCTCTTCAACGACGCGGACGCTGCCTTTTTCGGAGTGAGCACTGATCCGGCAGACCGGTTCCAGCGGGGCCTCTCTAACGCTGCATTTGGGCGACGCTACTTCTGGGACTTCGACGCGACCGTCGCGCCCCTGTTCGGTGCTGAGCCTGGAATTTGGCTGGTGGATCGTGGTTTTCGCATCGTCATGGCCGAATGCTTGGAAAATACGCCGGCTGTGCTGGACAGACTGGCGCAAGAGCTCGCCGCTGAACCTGCTTTGGAAGCGAGCCCGCACGCCCCCGTTCTAACCCTTCCTCGCGTGTTTGAACCTGAGTTCTGCCAAGTCCTTATCGACTATTTCAGGACCGGCGGGGCAGAAGTGTCGGGTTTCGCCGCTACTCAGGACGGTAGAACCGTGACCGTGGTGAATCCGCGCTTCAAGCGTCGGCTCGATGTAACGATCGACGACGAAGCTCTGGTCGCCGCTATTACGGATAAACTTAAGCGCCGCCTGTTCCCGACGTTGAAGCGGGTCTTCAGCTGGCAGGCAAGCGAGATCGAACGCTTTTTGCTCTGTCGGTATGCAGAGGATGATCAGGGCTTCTTCGCTGCTCATCGTGACGACGCGACGGCAGGAACGGCGCACCGCAAGTTCGCCGTCACCATCAATTTAAACGCCGGAGCCTATGAAGGTGGCGCCCTAAGGTTCCCTGAGTTCGGCCCTCGACCCTATGCGCCGCCCTCCGGCGGCGCGACCGTGTTTTGCTGTTCGCTGCTACACGAAGTCCTGCCCGTCACCCGCGGAGAGCGTTTTTGTTTTGTGCCCTTCCTCTACGACGAGGATGGTGAGCGCATTCGCAGACGCAACCTCGCCCTCGTCGGCGAGCGGACCGGGACATGGCAGGAGCGACGGAAGGGCAAGGCCAGGCGTTGACCAAAGGCGGACCCTCGCGGATCCGCCTTCGATGGCTTGACCTCTGGGGCGGCTCTAAGCCGTCGCGTTAAGCGAGCCTGTGTCGACCTTCACGCCCGGACCCATGGTCGACGACAGGGAGACTTTTTTGACATAAGTCCCCTTCGCGCCTGCCGGCTTTGCGCGATTGAGCGCCTCCATCAGAGCGCGGACGTTGGCCTGCAGGGCTTCGTCGGTAAACGAGGCTTTGCCAATACCCGCGTGGACCACGCCTGCCTTCTCGACGCGAAACTCCACCGCCCCGCCCTTGGCGTCCTTGACCGCCTGAGCCACGTTCGGCGTGACCGTGCCCACCTTGGGGTTAGGCATAAGGCCGCGCGGACCCAGGACCTTACCAAGGCGGCCGACCACGGCCATCATGTCCGGCGACGCGATCACCCGGTCAAAGTCCATGAAGCCGCCCTGAATGCGCTCGGCGAGGTCTTCTGCGCCGACGATTTCAGCGCCTGCCGCGCTCGCCGCGTCGGCGTTCGCCCCGCGGGCGAAGACAGCCACGCGCACGTCGCGGCCGGTGCCCGAGGGCAGGTTGACCACGCCGCGGACCTGTTGATCGGCGTGACGAGGATCGACGCCCAGATTGACCGCGATCTCTACGGTCTCGTCGAACTTAGCTGTGGCGTTCGCCTTGACCTGCTTGATGGCCTGTTCCAGCGGCAGGCTGGCGTCTTGGTCTCCGGAAAAGGTGCGGACGCGTTTTGTTGGCTTGGCCATGATTACGCCTCCACGACGCGAAGGCCCATCGAGCGGGCCGAACCTTCGATGATCTTGGCCGCGGCCTCGACGTCGTTGGCGTTGAGATCCTTCATCTTTTTCTCGGCGATTTCCCGCAGCTGGGTGCGGCTGATCGAGCCGATCGATTCCCTGCCAGGCTTTTGCGACCCTGACTTGATCTTCAGCGCCTGCTTGATGAAGTGTGTCGCCGGGGGCGTCTTGGTGATGAAGGTAAACGACTTGTCCTGATAGACGGTGATGATCGTCGGCAGGGGCGTGCCCTTTTCGACGCCTTCGGTCCGGGCGTTGAACTCCTTACAGAAGCCCATGATGTTGACACCCCTCTGGCCCAAAGCCGGCCCAATGGGCGGCGAGGGCGTCGCCGAGCCCGCCTTCACCTGCAGTTTTATATAGCCCAAGATTTTCTTGGCCATTGGCTGTCTCCGTTAAGCGGCCACGTCTTAGGTGACCTATGCGGCCGTGGTTCGGGCAGCCCCTCCCACGGGTTTACCTTAGGATGAACCTAAGAGCTGGCGCGTTTAGCAGCTCGCGGCGCAGGCTTCAAGTTCAGCATCCAGGGCGGCGCCCAGCGTTGGCGCCCTTCTCGGCCCTCGCGAAGGCGAAGCCGGTACGCCCAAAGACGTTCGAACCGGCTTATCGCCGGACCCGGATCCTGGAGTTCGCCCTTGAGCGCCGGTGAGCGCCGTTGAGGCCGGCGCTATCCTTAGGGACCTAGACGTTCTTTTCGACTTGGCTGAACTCGAGCTCCACCGGCGTCGCCCGGCCAAAGATCGAAACAGTGACATAAAGGCGCTGACGGTCCTCGTCGACACGCTCCACCTGGCCTGTGAAGCCGGCGAAATTACTGTCGGTGATGCGAACTGTTTCGCCAATGTCGAAGCGGATGGTCGCCTTCGGCCGCTCGACCCCCTCCTCGATAGCCCCGACAATGCGCTGAACTTCCTTGTCCGAGACCGGCATCGGTTTGGAGCCAGAACCGAGAAACCCCGTCACTTTCGGGGTGTTCTTGATCAGGTGATAGGCTTCGTCAGACAGGTCCATCTTCACCAGGACATAGCCGGGGAAGAACTTGCGCTCGGCGTTTATTTTACGGCCGCGGCGAATCTCCACGACCTCTTCGGTCGGCACTAGAATCTCGGAAAAGCTATCGTCCAGTCCGTGCTGATGAGCCTGCTCGCGGATACTCTCCGCCACCTTTTTCTCGAAGTTCGAGTAGGCGTGGACGATGTACCACTTGTGATTAGGGTTTGATTTTACGGCTTGTTGTTCGGTCATTGGGTTACTCGGGGCCCGCTCAGCTCTGCGCGAGCTTCAGGAGGAATTGCATGCCGAAGCCCAGCGCCTGGTCCACGGCCAGAAAAAAGACGCCGGTGATCGCCACCATGATGAACACCAGAACCGACGTAATCCAGGTCTCGCGCCAGGAAGTCCAGGTTATCTTGCGTGCTTCCTGCTGAACCTCGCGCCAGAACGTCACCGGATTGAACGCAGGTCGCTTGACCTTAGGCTCAGCCGAGACGGCCGCGGCCACCGCCGACTTGGTCGGCGTGGCGGCGCGCGCCGGTGCGGCTGCGCGGCGATTGCTTGGAGTTTTCACACCCTGTTTGGCCATGGGGGCCGATCATTCCTTTTCGCTCCGGCGGCGTCCGCCGGATATAGATCCAAATATGGGACTAAAAAGCGCCCGCGTCAGGCGCCCCGACAGTTCGACGCGGGAGACGGCTTGAGAGTGGCAGGAGTGGAGGGACTCGAACCCCCGGCCCTCGGTTTTGGAGACCGATGCTCTACCAGCTGAGCTACACTCCTCCAGACGACGATCGTGGCGCCGAGAGGCACATGCCCGCCGGCGCGCGGCCCTCGCCGGAGCGGAGCGCTTTATCAGCGCCCGGCATGGGAGGCAAGCGCGCGGCGCTTGCCCAAGACCAAGCGATGGGAACGGCGATCAACCCTCTCTCGCCGCCTGATCCACGGCGAGGGCCAGGTCCAGGGCGCGCGCCCCTTCCTCCGGTTCGGCCGCCAGATGACCCCCCTCGCCGCGCGCCGCGGCGAGGAAGGCGCTAAGAGCCGCGCCCAAGGGATCGCGCCCGATCGGTGTCTCGTTGAAGTTGGACTCGAGATCGAAGGCGGTGGAGTTGTGGAAGGCTCGGGTCAAGAAGTCGATGTCAACCTCGCCAGAAGGGAAGACGATGCGCATACGCCGTTCCCTAGAATCAGCGATGCGCGACGCCTCGAAAATCGCGACAAGCCCGTCGTCGAAAATCGCTTCTGCCTTGACCTCGTCAGCGTGGGGGCCGTGTAAAGTTCTGGCGTCGGCCTCGACGCTCACTGGCTCAGCGCCGGAAAGCGCCAGAGCCAGGTCGATGTCGTGGATCATCAGATCGAGCACGCACGAGACGTCAAGATTGCGCGGACTATAAGGCCCGCGCCGGATCGCCTCCAGGCGTAGCGGCTTTTCTGGCGCTTCGAAGAGGCCCATCGCCTTAAACACCATCCGCTCCTGGTGTCCGACGGCCAGGGGCAGGCGCGCGATCCGAGCGCGCTTGACCAAAGCCTCCGCGTCCTCGAGGCTGACCGCGAGGGGCTTTTCCACATAGGTCGCCTTGCCTGCGGCGAGGGCGGCCATCGCAGCGTCGGCGTGGGTCGTCGCCGGCGAGGTGATCGAGACGGCGTCGACAGCATCGAGGAAGGCTGAAAGATCGGAGAAGGCCCGCGCGCCGTGGGGTATGGCCAAAGCTTCGGCCCGATCAATGTGGGGATCAAAAACGGCCGCGAGACGGGCGCCCGGCAGCCTCACGTACTGATGGGCGTGATAACCGCCGAACACGCCTGCGCCGACGACGCCGCACTTGATGGTCTTACTCATGGGGCGATCTTCTAGCCCGGCTCGCCGGTTCGCCAAAACAGAACACGCCCAAAACCGAAAAGCGGCCCGTTCATAACGCCGCGCCAAACCGAGAAGACGGCTTCAAGCCGAGACATAGGCGCTGTAGAAGACGCGACTGGTAGCTGGAGAGCCCCCGTGGCGCGTCTGTTCAACGCCTATGTGATCGCCGATTGGAGCGCCAACGCCAAGCCGAAGACGGGCGCTGATTCCATTTGGATCGGCGTTCTGAAGCGCGATGTGCGCTTCCAGTTCACCTTCGAGAGCTTCAACCCGGCGACGCGGACGGAGGCCGAGGCGCGCCTGGCCCTGATCCTGGATGATCTCAAGCGGCGAAATGAGCGCACGCTCCTGGGCTTTGACTTTCCCCTTGGCTTTCCCAGGGGCTCGGCCCGGGCTCTTAAGCTGAAGGACGAACGCAGGACCGGGATATGGGAGTTTCTGAAGTCCAACGTGGTCGACAAGGCCGACAACACCAATAACCGGTTTGCGGTGGCCAATAAGATGAACCGCCTGATGACCGGCGAGGCGCGGCCCTTCTGGGGTTCCCCGCCCAAAGATGTCCAGACCTGGCTGAGCTCGACCAAGCCGCCCGAGCACGGGACAGATGTGCCGCCTGTGCTTCGCCACGCGGAGGTCGCGGCCAAGGGATCTAAGTCGATCTGGCAGATATTCGGCAATGGAACTGTGGGCAGCCAGGCCATCGTCGGCATCCCGGCCGTCGCGCGCATGAAGGCTATGCGCGGCGACGGGTTTAGGGTCTGGCCGTTTGAGACGGGCTGGAAACCCCTAAAGGAAACTGACCTTGACGGCGTCGAGGTGGTGGCGGCTGAAGTTTATCCGTCCCTCGTCAAGTCCGAGCCCCAGCCTGGCGAGGTCAAAGACCAAGCCCAGGTGCGCAGCCTTTGCCATCACTTCGCGCGCCTCGATGAGGCGGGGAAGCTCGCCGCAGCCTTCGGGCCGGCCAAGGATTTTCCCGCCGACGCTGTGGTGGATGTCGAACAGGAAGAGGGCTGGGTGCTGGGCGCTTGACGTTGATCCCGCCGGAAGGGCGAGTTGCCCGAGGCGCTTGGACCGACCGTTGAGGTCCTGAGGCGCCGACACGGGGTAGAGCCCGCGATTGCGTCCGCTCGGCCCTCTCAATCCAGTTGCGATCGCGATGCTGACAAAAGCCCATCGCGCTGCGACATCAGCCAGAAACGGACCAGAAGGCATCCTGCGGCGAGGAAGCTCGCAATGATCACAGCCTCCATCAGGCCGTTGACGCCCTGATGCAGGGGCAGAGCAAGGATCCAGGCAAGGGGCATCATGACCAGAACATAACTGATCAGATGCGTCGTCGATGGGACGACCACATCGCCTCGCGATCGCAGAGCCTGGCCGGCGACCGTTTGCAGGGCGTCGGGCCAGAAGAAGATGCAGGCGAGCGCCAAGGCGCCGGCCGCCATCGACCGAGTGGAGGGTTCAGCCGTGTAGAGGCCCGAGATGAAATCGGACGCAGGCCAGATCGCCAGGGAGACCGCAATGCCGAACACGCTGGCGACGGCGAAGGCGATCTGCCCTCCCCGCTTCACACCCTCAGGATCCACCGCCCCATAGGCCCGCCCAACCACAACGGCGGTCGCGGTTCCAAGTCCCAGGGGGATCATGAACACCAGGGAGCTTACGTTGAGAGCGACGGTCCAAGCCGCGACCGCGAATCCCCCGATCCAGCCGGCGAATAGATTGAGGCTGGCGAAGGCTGTGACCTCAAAAGCGTTGGAAGCGCCGGCTCCATAGCCCACCCGCCGCTGTTCGGTCTCGGCGACAAGGTCCCTTGGCGCGCGCGTGAAGACCCCTAGCCTTCGCGCGTCCGGCATAAGGGCGATCCAGGCCAGAAGCGCGATCGACAGAAAGGTTCGCGCCGTAAACGTGGCCCAGGCGCCGCCGAGCGCGCCCATGGGTGTCAGACCGAACCGTCCGGGCACCAGCACCACGTCCACCGCCAGGTTGATGAGGTTGGCCGCCCACATAATCCACATGCCGGGGTGCGGCCGTCCCATGCCCTCAAGCCAGAAACTCGCGGCGCATGAAATCCCATAAGGGATGAGCGACAGGCTGAACACGATCAGCACCCGGCTGCCCCCCCTTGCCAGGTCGGGCTCCAAACCGGCGTGCAAGAGACCGGGCGGCCCAAGCCCAGCGAGGATCGCCGTCGCGGCTGCGCTGATCCAAAGGGCGTAAACAAGCGAACGGCGCAACACTGCGCCCGTGATTTCAGGACGCCCCTCGCCGATCGCCCGCGCCGCCATCACCTGAGCCCCGGCTAAGAAACCCATCAGCATGGCGACGACGATGCTCGTCGGCGCCCAGCCGAGGGCATGATAGCCGAGCTCTCGCGCTGAATATCGGCCCACCACCACAGCGTCCGTCAGCCCCATGGTCATGACGCCGAGCCGCGCGCCGACCACCGGGGCGGCGAGACGCAACAGGTCGCTCAAATCTGATCGCCACAACGCCCGCCGATGCTGTGGGGCGAGCGGCGAGCGGGGCGGTAGGCTCCCGTCCATAGGTCCGCTCCGCAAAGGCTGGCGACCATGACGAGCTCGGGTCCCCCACTCAACCCCGAGCCTGATATTTCCTTTAGACCGTGGCCCGATTGCCAACTCGGCCGAGGCGGATCAGGTCAAGCGCGGCGACGGCTACGTGTCGCGCGTCAAAACGCTTAGGCGAGCCTACAGCGCTGCAGCGATCGGCTCAGCCTCGCGCCTCGCCCGCAGCCGTTCAGCCACCAGGAAGGCGAGCTCCAGCGCCTGGTCTGCGTTGAGGCGCGGATCACAATGGGTGTGATAGCGATCTGCAAGGTCGTGTTCGGCAAGGGCCCTCGCGCCGCCAAGGCATTCTGTGACGTCTTGGCCGGTCATTTCCAAATGAACGCCGCCCGGATGAACGCCCTCCGATGTGCTGATCTCGATAAAGCTGCGCACCTCCGAAAGAATCCGGTCGAACGGTCGTGTCTTATAGCCGTTGGCGGCTTTGAGCGTGTTGCCGTGCATGGGGTCGGTTGACCAGACCACCGATCGTCCCGCCCGCTTCACGGTTCGCATCAGGAGCGGCAGGCGCTGAGCAATCTTCTCGTGCCCGAAGCGGCCGATCAGGCTCAGTCGCCCGGGGATGTTCGCCGGGTTCAGCACATCGATCAGTCGAAGAAGCTCGTCTGGCTCCATGCCCGGGCCGCACTTCAGCGCAATCGGGTTTTTGATTCCCCGACAAAACTCCACATGCGCGCCGTCCAGCTGGCGTGTGCGCTCTCCGATCCACACAAGGTGAGCGGAAGTGTCGTACCACTCGCCCGAGGTGGAATCGATGCGGGTCATCGCTTCCTCGACGCCGAGCAAGAGGGCTTCGTGACTGGTGAAAAATTCCACCCTGTGTAGATCCGAATGCGTCGCCGGCGTCACGCCGACCGCCTGCATGAAGGACAGGCTATCTGAAATCTTGTCCGCAAGCTCGCGATACCGAGCGCTGTTGGGGCTGTCCTTTACGAACTCCAGGGTCCAGCGATGGATGTTGTAGAGGTCCGCATATCCGCCGCCGGCGAAGGCGCGCAGCAGGTTCAGCGTCGCCGCCGACTGGGTGTAGGCTTTAAGCAGTCGCTGCGGATCAGGAACACGCTCTGCAGCGGTGAACTCCGCCCCGTTTATATTGTCGCCCCGATAGGACGGCAGGGTGACGCCGTTGATCGTTTCGGTCGCCTCCGACCTGGGCTTGGCGAACTGGCCGGCGATGCGGCCGAGCTTGACCACGGGTTTTCCGCCAGCAAACGTGAGGACCACCGCCATCTGCAAAATCAGCCGGAACGTGTCGCGGATGTTGTCGGCGCGGAACTCCTTGAAACTTTCCGCGCAATCGCCGCCCTGGAGCAAGAACGCTTTGCCGTCGGCCACGTCGCCCAGCAGAGCCGTCAGCCGCCGGGCTTCGCCGGCGAACACCAAGGGCGGCAGCACACGCAGCTCATCCTCTACGGCCGTCAGAGCGGCCGGATCCGGATAGTCGTCAGGCACGTGGCGCGCGGGACGGGCGCGCCAGCTTGAAGGTGTCCAACGATCGGCGCTGGGGATGGGGTGGGAAACGGACATGGGTCTTCACTCGAAACGGCGCCGTATAAGGGAAAACGAACCGTTTGGGGAGCCGGTTTGAAGAATGGGTCTTAGCCGAGCGGCGTGAGCTCGCCATAACGCTCAGACGTGGTCCAGTGAGCAAACGCCTCGGCGAAGGTCCAGCAGGTGATCACCGCCAGCACGCCCAGCGCCAACCACCACTCCTGCCAGACCCCGAAACTCATGCCGCCGATCGACAGGTAGGCGACCGCGACGGCGGCATAAACCCCGCCATTGAACCGGTTCGCTTCGGCCGCGGCTCCGATGCTGGCCCAAATATAGGTCCAAAATAGAGTGCCGAGCGCCGCGCCGACCACTCCAAGTTCGAGCCAGAGTTGCAGGGCGGCGTTGTGCGGATGAAGCGGGATCGCGTCCCAAACGCGACTGCCGTCTATCCCCCACCCTAACCAGGGCCGTTCTGAAATCTTCGCCGCGGTGAAGCGCCAGATGTCGAGGCGGATGCCCCATGACGCCTTGGCCAGGCCCTGGTCTCCCTGCCAATGGGGAAGGGACTGGCCAACCACGGCGAAAAACGCCGGTGCGAAGGCGAAATAGAGCACCGTAAGGCCAAGCAGGATCCAGGCGACCGGCCGGCCGAACTTCTGTACGGCGAAGAGAACCACGCCGCCGAGGACCAGGGCGACCAGGGGGGAGTCCACGTGAAGGCCGATCGAGGCGATCACAAGCCCTAGGGCGAGGAGGAAAGCGCCGAGTATACGGCCGGTTCTGCGCAGCCATACGCTCGCAGGCCAGAACATCAGGGCGACCGTAAAACAGCCCCGCCCGGCGTTGCGCTGGATGATCTCGGGCTTGTTGGCGGCATGAGCGGATAAACGTAAAGCGCGGTAGATCGCATCGCCGCTCAAGGCGTCGATGGCCATCAGCAAGGTCGCCAAACCAAGTCCGACCGTCAGAGCGCCAAGGATGCGGCTGGCCCACACGCCGGGCGTATCGCGGGCGAGGACGATAAACGCCCCATAGAGGCCAAGCTCAAGCACCAGCTTCATGGCGGTCAGGCCCTCAACCTCCTTGTAGCGATGGAAGTTCGGATGGGCCGGCATGGCGACGCTCCAGGCCATGGAAACGACGCTCCAGACCGCAAGGGCCAGAAGTATCCCAAGGGCCGGCACGGGGTCGCGCCGAACCCCGAGCCAGCCAAGGCTGGCGATCCCGGCGGCGCCGACCACGGCCGCATAAGCGTTTTGTCCGAGGTAGCCGACTGGGCCGGTCAGGGCTGCGGCCGCCATGACCAGGACCAAAGCCCAGCGCGAGCGCCAGAGCGCCCAGTCGAGATTGACCGGGCTTGGGGAGAAGGCGACGGCCTGGTCTGTGGCGCTCATTCAGCGGCGGCCAGTTCAGGCGGCGTATATTTTTCGCGCAGGGTCACCAGCTCCTCCGAAACGGTCGGGTGGAGCGCACAGGTCTCGTCCCATTGGGCCTTCGTCAGGCCGGCCTTCACGGCGATCGCCGCAAGCTGGATGGTTTCAGGACCTTCCTCGCCGACGATGTGACACCCTAGGACCTTGTCGGTCTTAGCATCGACGATCAGCTTCATGAGCATACGGGCTTCGTTGCCTGCAAAAAGGGTTCGCATCGGTCTGAAACGGGTGAGGTAAACGTCGACCTTGCCGTATTCATGGCGGGCCTGGGCTTCGGTTAGTCCGACGACCCCAATGGGCGGCTGGGAGAAAACCGCGGTTGGAACGGCGTCATAGCTGAAGCGTGTCGGCCGATCATAGAAGACGGTTTCCGCGAAGCCCTGAGCCTCACGGATTGCGACCGGGGTCAAGTTCATCCGGTCGGTTACGTCCCCCACAGCCCAGATGTGAGGAACATTCGTCTTCGAGAAATCGTCGACCGCAACGGCGCCCTTAGCGTTCAGCTTCACGCCCGCCTTCTCAAGCCCAAGACCCTTTACGTGCGGCTCCCGGCCCGTAGCGAACATCACAACCTCGCTTTCGATCACCATGGATTCAGTCACATGGCTGACCAGTACGCCGTCGCTGCGCCTCTCGATCCGCTCGTGCTGGCAGGCCAGAGCCACACGCACGCCCCGCCGGCGAAACTCATCCGCCAGATGCGCGCGCACATCCTCGTCAAATCCGCGCAGCAGGTTCGAGCCGCGATAGGCCAGAGTGACGTCGACCCCGAGCCCGTGGAAAATGCAGGCGAACTCCACCGCGATGTAGCCGCCGCCGACGATGAGCATCCGCTTGGGCAGCTCCGGCAGGTGGAAGACCTCGTCTGAGGTAATGGCGTGCTCGATGCCCGGGACGTCGTCGGGCAGCTTAGGCCGGCCCCCAGCGGCGATGAGGATCTTGCTCGCGGAAATTTGCCGTTTGCCGTCCCGGGTATCCACCTCAAGGGTGTGCGGATCGATGAAGACGGCGCGTCCATGAAAAAGGTCAGCGCCCGCTTTGAGCAGGTTCGCGACGTAAATCCCCGAAAGCCGAGCGATTTCCGCGTCCTTCTTGTCACGGAATGCGCACCAGTCGAAACGCGGTTCACCGATATCCCATCCATAGCCCTTCGCCAGCTCGAACTGAGACCGGAAGTCGGATGCGTAGACCATGAACTTCTTGGGCACGCAGCCCCGGATGACGCAGGTGCCGCCGACCCGGCTTTCTTCGGCCACCGCCACCTTTGCCCCGGAAAGGGCCGCAAGCCTCGCTGCGCGCACGCCGCCCGAGCCTGCGCCGATCACGAAAAGGTCATAGTCAAAACCGGCCATCAAACCCTCGTCCGCATATGCGCCGCCCAATACGACCTTTTCAGAGCATCTAAGGCGTCAGACTCTCGACACCAGTGTCTCCTGCGACGAAGGCCTGGTCGGCCATATCCAGAAACAGTCCATGATCGACCACGCCGGTGATGGATTTCAGGGCGCTGGCGAGCTGCGCAGGCTCTTCGATCGCTCCTCGGCCCGCATCATAAATGAAGTTGCCGCTGTCGGTTACGACCGGCGCGCCGTCCTTGGTCCTGAGACGGGGCGCCGGCAGATCGAAGTCAATGAGAACGTCGGCGATCGCGCTCGCGGTATGAGGATGGCCGAAGCGGACCACCTCGATCGGCAAGGGAAAGCTTCCAAGGACCGCGGATACTTTGGACGCGTCAGCGATCACGATACAGCGCCGCGAGGCCTCCCACACCAACTTCTCGCGCAGCAAGGCTGCGCCACCGCCTTTGATCAGGGAAAGGCCAGGTCCGATCTCATCGGCGCCGTCCACTGTCAGATCAATAGCCCTGGCTTGGTCGAGCGACAGGGTGCGGATGCCAAGTTCATGGGCGAGCGCTTCGGTCGCCTCCGATGTGGACACGCCCTGCACATCCAGTTTGCGCGCCGCGAGAGCGCGGACGAAATGCGCCGCCGTGGTGCCCGTTCCAAGGCCGACCGTCATGCCGGCCTCGACCAGCGCCGCAGCCGCCGCGCCCGCCTTGGCCTTTTGAATATCGCTGCTAGACATGACGCTCATCGGGCCTTCAGGGCGCGCTTCATGTCGCGAAATCGCGCGGCCCAGCCAACCTTCTCCACCTGGTGTGACCGCTCCAGCGCCAAGGCGTCCGCCGCGACATCCTTGGTGATAACCGAACCCGACCCGGTGTAAGCCCCCGGCCCGACGGTCACCGGAGCGACCAGCGATGTATTGGAGCCGACGAAGGCGCCTTCACCCACGTGCGTCTGGTATTTTTCAAAGCCATCGTAGTTGCAGAAGATCGTACCTGCGCCGATGTTGGCGCCTGCCCCGATGCTGCCATCGCCGAGGTAACTCAGATGGTTGGCCTTGGCGCCTCTGCCGACCCTGACATTCTTCACTTCGACAAAGTTGCCGATATGCGCCCCCTCGCCGATGTCAGCGCCGGGCCGCAGCCGTGCAAACGGGCCGATGATTGCGCCAGAGCGAACCACGCAGTCTTCGAGGTAGGAAAAAGCCCGGATCAAGGCCCCGCCTTCGACCTTGACGCCCGGACCCAAGACGACGTTCGCCTCCAGGGTTGCGCCCGGCTCCACTGTGCTGTCCCACGAAAGCTGCACCGTCTCGGGCGCTGGCATGGTCACTCCGCCATCCATCAGGCGGCGGCGCATGGCGTGTTGGAAAACGGCTTCCGCCTCCGCCAGTTCCGCCTGTGAGTTCACCCCTCTAACCGTCGTTTCGGGCGCGCTCACGATCACCACCTTGAGGCCGCGTCCGCGCGCGAGACCGACCACATCTGTGAGATAGTATTCCCCCTTGGCGTTCTGATTGGTCACCTCGCTGAGAAGCTCAAACAGGATGATCGCCGGCGCGGCCAGCACGCCGGAATTACAAACATCAATCTTGAGCTCCTCCGGCGAGGCGTCCTTGGCCTCGACGATCCGCTTCAGGCCGCCAGCGGCGTCCAACACGAGCCGGCCATAGGCCCCCGGATCTGACGCCTTAAAGCCAAGGACGACCAAATCAGCGCCCTTGGCCCTAGCGTCGAACAAGGGCTCAAGCGCCTCTGCGCTGATCAGGGGCGCATCGGCGTAGGTCACCACGACATCACCGGTGAAACCCGTCAGGGCTGATTGCGCCGCACGGACGGCATGCGCGGTCCCCAAGGGGGGCTCCTGCAGCGCCGTCGACCCCTCGCCGAGCCGCTTGACAACATGCTCGCCCACCGCCGGCGAATGAGCGCCGACCACCACTATGGTTCTCGAACACCCGGCAGCTTCGGCCGCATCGATGGCGCGATCGAGCATGGTTCGCCCGCCGACGCGATGCAGCACCTTAGGCTGCAGCGCGCGCATCCGCGTCCCTTGCCCCGCGGCGAGAATAACAGCGGCGCGTCTCACCGAGAGTTCGGCCATAGTGATGATTCCCTACATGCCGCTTGGCAGCGCTCTGGATTTAGCCGAAACGGCGGACAAGCCAAAGGATGGGATTGGTCAGACCGGAATGCGACTCGACGGCGCCACCATAGCGTTCGATCTCGACGGCACCCTCGTTGAGACTGCGCCCGATCTGATCGGCGCGCTCAATCTTGTCCTGGCCGAACGGCGCCTGGCTCCCCTGCCGACCGAGGCGGCGAGGGCGCTGGTCGGGCGGGGCGCCAAGGTCCTCATTGAGCGCGGTTTCGCCGCAGCAGGAGAACCCCTCGATCCGGCTGAGACCCCCGGTCTCGTCGATCGTTTCATTGAGATCTACCGCGGTCGGATCGCCAGCGAGAGTCGGCCGTTTCCCGGGGCCGAAGCCGCCCTGGATCAGCTGGCCGCTGCGGGCGCGGTCCTGGCGGTCTGCACCAATAAGCCCACGGCGCTTTCGAACCTTCTGCTGGAGACCCTGGGCATGGCTTGGCGGTTCAAGGCGGTGATCGGGGCGGACCGGGCGCCAAAGCCCAAGCCCGATCCAAGCCATCTGATTCATGCAATCACTCAGGCGGGCGGCGATCCGGTGCGCGCCTTGATGGTCGGAGACAGTGGAGCGGACGCTGACGCGGCCCGCGCAGCCCTCGTGCCCTGCATATTATTCCCCTTCGGGTACACGGAAGTCTCGGTGCACGATCTTGGCGCTGATCTTGTGGTCGAGAGCTTCGCCGGCCTACCGGCCGCGGCCGAACGCCTGCTGCGCCCGCGGCTTGCTCCTGCGTGAGCCCTCGTCTATACGCACGCCCTTTCCTAGACTCGGACGCGTAGCTCAGCGGGAGAGCACACCCTTCACACGGGTGGGGTCGTAGGTTCAATCCCTACCGCGTCCACCATTCCGTCAGCCGCCTTTGACGGTGTAGCGTTATAGTCCCGGAAACGGCCCAGGCGTCCGTGAGGCGAGCAAACTCCCGAGGTCGTAAACCTGAGCCTGGCGCCGTCCACTCCCCTTCCTGCGGTGGGCTGTGGAGACGTTGCCGTAAGACTGCCGGCGTCACCATCCGAACGAGCGAGGCTCTCGGTTTGAGGTTGGTCCATTTCCAAAGCGCAATGTTTCCGCCGTGGATCACCTCCCCGTTCCCGTGCATATCTGGCGACCTCTTCGCAAGATAGAAGGCAGGGCGATGCGGTTTGAAACGGGAGTATGGGCGGCGGTCCTGGGAGGCTGCCTACTGGCTGGGCATGCGTCGGCGGCGACTGCGCCCCCATCATCGATCGTGCAGCCCATGCCCCTGCCGATGCCGCCGCCGATCCCGGCTCCGCAGGATATCCCCTACCCCGGGACACTGTCCGTAGCGGTCGACGCCACCGACCTGACGCACGGCATCTTCGCCATCAAAGAAATGGTGCCCCTCGCCGGGCCTGGTCCAGTGATCCTGACTTATCCGCGCTGGCTGCCCGGCGCGCACAATCCTGGCGGATCCATCGACAAGGTCGCCGGCCTCTTTGTCTACGCCGATGGAAAACGGCTTGAGTGGACCCGCGATCCTGTGGACGTTTTCGCCTTCCACGTCGATCCTCCCAAAGGCGCCAAGGCTCTGGACGTCGAGTTCCAATTTCTGTCGCCGGTTTCAACCCGTGAAGGCCGGGTCGTGATGACCCCCGAAATGCTGAACGCCGAGTGGATCTCTCTCGCGCTCTATCCGGCCGGCTATTTCACCCGCGACATTCCAACCCAAGTTTCCATAAAGCTGCCGGACGGCTGGAAATACGCCACGGCCCTGGAGACAGAGCGCGAGGAGGGTCAGTGGATTCATTTTAAGACCACGCCATTCAACACCGTCGCCGACAGCCCTCTGATCGCCGGAAAGTACTATAAACGCGTCGACCTCGACCCGGGCGGGCCGGCGCCGGTGTTTCTGGATGTGATCGCAGACGCCCCTGATGACCTCGACATCAAGCCTGACCAGCTTCAGGCGCACCGCAATCTGGTCCAGCAGGCGTATCGCACCTTCGGCTCGCACCACTATGACCACTACGACTTCCTGTTCACCCTTTCCGAGAAGATGGGGGGGAACGGGCTTGAGCATCATCAGTCGTCCGAAGACGGCACCCAGCCCAGCTACTTCACCGAATGGGAGAAGGGCTCAGCCGGCCGCGACTTGCTCTCCCACGAATACACCCACTCCTGGGACGGCAAGTTCCGCCGCGGCGCAGATCTCTGGACGCCGACATTCAACGTACCGATGCGCGACAGCCTGCTCTGGGTCTACGAAGGCCAGACGCAATACTGGGGTTATGTCCTGGCGGCCCGGTCGGGTCTTATGAGCAAGCAGGACACCCTCGACGCCATTGCGCTCACGGCTGCGACCTATGACCACCGTGTCGGACGCGCGTGGAAGGCCTTGGAGGACACCACCAATGATCCGATCGTGGCTCAGCGCAGACCCCTGTCCTGGTTGAGCTGGCAGCGGTCGGAGGACTATTACTCCGAAGGTCAACTGATCTGGCTGGACGTCGACACCCTGATCCGCGAGCGGTCCGGCGGTAAGCGCTCCTTGGACGACTTCGCGAAGTTGTTTTTCGGTGTCGACAACGGAAGCTTTGTGACCCACACCTACGTGTTCGAGGACGTGGTCAGGGCGCTCGACAAGATCGAACCTTACGACTGGGCGAGCTTCCTTAAGACCCGCCTTGACGGCCATGGACCCGGCGCCCCCCTCGATGGACTGAAACGCGGCGGCTATAGGCTGGTCTACACGGATATTCAGTCGAGCTACGCCAAGAGCGCCGAGGCGCGCAGGCATAACGCCGACTTCATGTATTCATTGGGCTTCAGCGTGAACCGGGAGGGGCAGCTTTCAGACGTCCAATGGGACGGCCCGGCGTTCAAGGCCGGCCTAACGGCCGACACCCAGCTGATCGCCGTCAATGGCTTGAACTACGATGGCGACCTGCTGAAACAGGCTGTGACGGCCGCGAAAAACGATAAGGACCCAATCGAGCTCCTGGTAAAGATCAATAGCCACTTTCGTACAGTGAAGATCGACTACCACGACGGGCTGAAATATCCCCACCTCGAAAAGATCAGCGAAACTGCCGGATCTTCCCTCGACGCCATCCTGGCTCCACGGACAAGTTGAGACCGCGCATCAACCTCGCCTCAGCGCCGTGACAGCTATGGCGGTCAAGGCGCTTTGGCCTCCAGACAAGGCGCATTGACGAAGGGGCCGTCAGGGCTTTGCGCCCGCCCTCAGCCAGACTAGGTTGCGTCCAAGGTTTTCGAAGGGAGGGTATTGCGTGCGTAAGGACATGTTTTCGCTCGAGGGGCGGGTTGCGCTGATCACGGGCGGATCTCGCGGCATCGGCAAGATGATTGCTGAAGGCTTCATCCAGCAGGGCGCCAAGGTCTATATTTCAGCCCGCAAAGCTGGTCCGTGCGACGCCACGGCTGAGGAGCTCTCGAGCGGGGGCGGCCAATGCCTCTCGATTCCGATCGACGTCTCCACGCTCGAAGGCGCACGCGCGCTTGCGAAAGAGGTGGTGAGCCGCGAGGGCGGGAAGCTCGATATATTGGTCAACAACGCGGGCGCAGCCTGGCTGGCGCCCTTCGACGAATTCCCAGAAAACGGCTGGGACAAGGTGATGAACCTCAACGTTAAGTCTCCGTTCTTCCTAACACAGGCCCTGCGTCCGGCCTTGAAGGCTGCTGGCACCTTCGAGAAACCTTCAAAGGTGATCAATATCGCCTCGATAGACGGCCAAAGACCCAATCCGCAGGAGACTTATTCCTACCAAGCCTCAAAAGCGGCCTTGATTCACCTGACCCGGCGGCTCGCAGCGACCCTTATCAAAGACAACATCGTCGTCACCGCGATCTGTCCTGGAGCGTTCCCGTCGGACATGAACACCACGGCGCGCGATCAGGCAGAAGAGGTATCCAAGCGCATCCCCTTCGCCCGCGTCGGGGAACCTGAGGATATGGCCGGTCCTGCGATCTTCCTAGCCTCTCGCGCAGGCGACTACCTTGTTGGAACCGCCTTGACCATCGACGGTGGCATTGTCGCATCGGCGATGGCGGTCTAGCGCCAAGCTTCAAAAGGGATTGGCAAAAGATGACCCTATGCGCCCTCCGTGTGGCGCAAAGGGCGTCTTAGACCGTCACGCTCTGAGATCTCGCCCGAGCGCATGCTGACCGCAAAGTCGACGCCCGCTCCGAATTTGGATCCGGCTAACTCTTCAATCTGTATCCCGTCTTGAAAATCCATCGCACCGCCAGGAGGCATGAAAGCATGACCACGAGGGTCATCCCGAGGCTGATCCCCACCCCCACGTCCGAATGGCCATAGAAACTCCAGCGGAAGCCGGAAACCAGATAAACCACTGGATTGAACAAGGTTATATTCCGCCAGATCGGCGGGAGCATGGATATCGAATAGAAACTACCGCCAAGGAAGGTCAGCGGTGTGACAATCAAGACCGGAACGATCTGCAATCGCTCGAATCCATCCGCCAACACCCCGATTATGAATCCGAACAAACAGAACGTCAGCGATGTCAGAACCAGGAAGCTCACCATCCAGACGGGGTGGACGATGTTGAACGGTACAAACACCCTTGCTGTAGCAAGGATGATGACGCCGAGCAGCACCGACTTCGTGGCCGCCGCACCGACGAAGCCGAGCAGAGCCTCAAGCCAGGACACGGGCGCTGACAAGAGCTCATAAATGGTCCCCGACCATTTTGGCAGATAAATCCCGAACGACGCGTTGGAAATGCTCTCAGTCAAGACCGACAACATCAGGAGACCGGGTACGATGAAGGCCCCGTAGCTGACGCCGTTGATGGGCGCCATGCGCGAGCCGATCGCCGAGCCGAACACGACAAAGTAGAGGGCGGTGGAGATCACCGGAGCCAGGATGCTCTGCCCCAAGGTGCGAAACCAGCGCGATAGCTCAAAGGAGTAGATCGCCCGCACGGCGTAAACGTTCACGACCGCGCCTCCACAAGGCTGACAAATATGTCTTCCAGCGACGACTGGCGGGTCTGAAGGTCCTTAAACTCCAGCCCTGTCGCCGAGAGCTGGCGCATCAGGGCGCTGATGCCGGTTCCCTCGTGCTGCGCGTCAAAGCCATAGGTGATTTCCGTCCCGTCTGCGGAGAGCTGAAGCCCGTAGGACGACAGGGATTCGGGTATGGCTCTGATCGGCGCCTGTAGCTGGATTTTCAGCTCTTTTTTGCCAAGCTTCTCCATAAGGGCGCGCTTGTCGTCCACGAGGATGATCTCCCCCTTGGAGATCACCCCTACCCGGTCGGCCATCGCCTCAGCCTCCTCGATGTAATGGGTGGTAAGAATGATGGTGACGCCGTTCTCGCGCAGGCGTCTGACCAAGGTCCACATGTCGCGGCGAAGCTCGACGTCGACCCCTGCGGTGGGCTCATCCAAGAACAAGATGGTAGGCTCATGCGACAGGGCCTTCGCGATCATCACCCGCCGCTTCATTCCGCCGGACAAGGCCAGAATCTTGCTGTCCCGCTTGTCCCAAAGGCTGAGGTCGCTGAGGACGGTCTTAATATACGCCTTGTCGGGCGCGCGGCCGTAGAGACCACGGCTATAGCTCACCGTCGCCAACACCGTCTCGAAGGCGTCGGTCTGCAGCTCCTGGGGCACAAGGCCTATGCGACTGCGAACGGTGCGATAGTCAGCGACAATATCGAGCCCGTCCGCCGTAACCGTCCCTGTTGAGGCGTTGACGATCCCGCAAATGATTGAGATCAGCGTGGTCTTACCGGCGCCGTTCGGACCCAAAAGCGCAAAGATCTCTCCCTTGCGAATATCAAGATCGATCCGCTTCAGGGCCTGGAAACCACCTTTATAGGTTTTGGTAAGCCCCTTTACCGAAATCACGGGCGGCGTTGAAGGCGGAGCGGGCTGCATACGCAAGCTTATCTGGCGCATGGCTCCTATCAAAGACATCCTAAGCGGCTTATCGAGGGATTCGTCGCGCACCCCGCCGAACGCCCACATTACCCCGAATTATATTGGCCTGATCCGCCGATCGGCGGAAAAGGCGGCTCGGTCAGGCTTTGGGACGGGCCTGCATTGTGGAGAACGACCGTGCTATCATTGGCGTTAGCGGCCTCCATCTTCACCGCGCCAACCGCGCTTCCACAGATCCGGCGTGATCCGCAGATCCTCTATGTCGACCGGAGCGGCGCCCTCCTGGGCGTTCGTGGCGGGCGGGCGGCGGCGCCGGTCGAGCTCGACCGCCTCGCCCCCTACGTCCCGGCGGCCTTTGTCGCGATCGAAGACAGGCGATTTTGGGAGCACTCCGGTTTTGACGCGGTCGGCATGGCGCGCGCCTTGGTCAAGGACCTCACCACGGGCCATCCGACCGAGGGCGCGTCAACCATTACCCAGCAACTGGCCCGAAACCTGTTCTTGAGCTCAGAGCAGACCCTGGAGCGCAAGACCCAGGAATTGGTCTACGCCGTTGAGTTAGAACGTAAGTTCACCAAAAAGCAGATTCTCGCCCTCTACCTCAGCCGTGTTTACTTTGGGTCTGGCGCCTATGGAATCGAAGCCGCCGCCCACCGGTTTTTCAACAAGCCCGCCGAAAATCTAACGCTCCGCGAGGCGGCGACGCTGGCAGGCGTATTGAAAAACCCATCCGGATACAGCCCGATCGACCAGCCAGAACGCTCGGCGGAGCGCACGCGGCTGGTGCTGGACGCCATGGTCGAGACACATGCGATCAGCGAAGCGGAGCGCTCTCGCGCTTTGGCGTCCCACCCGCGGGTTTACGACCATGATCCTTTAGAGACCGCCCAATACTTTATCGACTGGCTGGATCCCCAGGTCCGGCGAGACGTCGGCGCGTTCAACACCGACCTTGTGGTCGAGACCACCCTTGATCTGGCGATGGAACAAGCGGGCGGCGCTTCGGTGTTGGATGTGGTGGAGCACGACCGCACGAGGGGCGAGGAAGCCGCCCTGGTCGCCCTCGACGGAGAAGGTCGGGTGCGGGCCATGGTCGGGGGCAGCGACTACGCCGCCAGTCCGTTCAACCGCGCCACCCGCGCCCAGCGTCAGGCCGGCTCCTCCTGGAAGCCGTTCGTCTATCTGACGGCGATGGAGCAGGGCCGCACGCCCGACGTCCTCGCCGTGGACGAGCCGGTGACCATTAACGGCTGGTCGCCCCGCAACCATGACGACCAGTTCCTAGGACCGATCACGCTCGAGACGGCCTTGGCCAGGTCGGTCAACACGGTGGCCGCTCGCCTTGCGGACGAAGTGGGTCGCGAGCATGTGGCCGACACCGCGCGTCGGCTTGGCATAACCACACCGATCAGCACCGATCCGGCGATGGCGCTTGGCGCATCCGAGGTCAAGCCGATCGATATGGCTGCAGCCTACGACGCCTTCTCAAACGGGGGGCGGCGCGTGGCTCCCTACGGCGTAGAGCGGATCCGCACCGCCTCAGGCCGTCTGGTGTTTCGCCATAAGAGCGACCCGCTTGCGCAGGTCATCGGCAACCCCGCCCTCAGCGAGATGAACCGGATGCTGCGGGCCGTCGTGACCTCCGGCACAGGCACAGGCGCCGCGATCCGAGGGTATGACATCGCCGGCAAGACCGGCACGACCCAAGAGGGTAAGGACGCTTGGTTCTGCGGCTTCTCGGGAAATTTCACCAGTTGCGCTTGGGTCGGCAAAGACGATGCGCGGCCCGTACCGCACCTGGCCGGCGGCGGGTCCGCCGCCCGGGTCTGGCGCGGATTCATGATCGCCGCTCTGCCCCGCTCCGGCGCTGTTGCTATTCCCGCAGGACCCGACGCCCCATCGACGATTGCGCCGATCAGCACGCCGGTGTCGAGCCCTGCGCCATCGGCGTCGGGCGTCTTGCGTCCAGTCATGCCTGAAGCTGATCCTGTGAAGGCGCTTTTGATGGAGAGGTCGCTTCCTTCACGGCCAACCCCGCCGGCCGTAAAGTCTCCTAACAGCGCCTATCACGCGCCAGCGCCGGACGCGGACCGGTAAGGCGAAGGACACCGGCTGCGGCGACCCCGTCCGAAACCGAAGTGGCGAGCCTTCGTGAGCCCCCTGAAAACCCAGGGCTCAAGGGTGAACCGCGACGTCGCGGCCAAACGGCGGTCTTGAGGGCGGGCTGATCGCCCCGCGCGTTGACGCCCGACCTCAAACCTTCCCGGCCCCGGGGCCCTTGCAAGCCTGACCCGGCCCCAGGGGTCAATTCAGGTCTTTGGGATCTGGAGGAAGGGGCGCGACGGCGACCCCGTCCTCTTTAAGCGCGCGAACCTCCTCCGGCTTGGCTTCGCCGTATATGCTGCGGATCTCACTGGTCCCTTCGTGGATGGCGCGGGCTTCCTTGGCGAAGCTGTCGCCGACGTAGTCGAAGTTTTCTTTTACGTGCTGGCGGATACGGCCCATGGCCTCCATCAGCATGGTGCGACTTGGGCCGGTCGTGCTGGGCCCGTCGCCGCGCCGGGTTCCCGCGACGGCGGGAGACATGATCTGTTTGCGGATCTCGTGCGACCCGCATTCGGGGCACTCCACGAGCCCGCGGCTGGCCTGGTCGTCGTAGTCGGCTGACCCGCCAAACCAGCCTTCAAACTCATGCCCGTTCTGACACGCCAACGCGTAACGGATCACAGGGCGGGCCCACTGAAGACGCGCTCGTTCTTAAGCGCCGGTATTGCGGTGCGCGCCTTGGATGACGCATCAAGGTCGATGTCGGCGAAGAGGACGGCGGGCTCATCATGATCAAGCCTCGCGACGACCTCGCCCCACGGGCCGACCACCATCGAATGGCCCCAAGTGCCGCGGCCATCGGCATGCAGGCCGCCTTGGGCTGGAGCGATGACATAACAGCCGCATTCGATAGCGCGGGCGCGAAGAAGGATCTCCCAGTGCGCCTCGCCGGTGGAGCGGGTGAAAGCGGCGGGGACGGCGATAACCTCAGCGCCCGTCCGGGCCAGGGCGCGGAACAGGCCGGGAAAGCGCAGATCATAGCAGATCGTCAGGCCCAAGCGGCAGATCTCAGCGTCGACCACTGACGCCCGCTCGCCCGGCGTATAGACCGCGCTCTCCCGAACGGTTTCGCCTGTAGGTAAGTCGACGTCGAACATATGAATTTTGTCGTAGAACGCTCGGATCCCGCCGTCCTGACCAATGAAGTACGCACGGTTGGCGGCGAGGCCGTCGGGCCGGAGCACGAGGGCCGAACCGATCAGGATCTCGACGCTGAGCTCGCGCGCCAAAACCCGCACGCCCTTGATCACCCCGTCGTCCTCGGGCGCCGCCAAGACCGTGCGCAGCTTTTCGCGATTGCGCTGCAACAGATTGGACCCCTCTGGCGTAGCGATCAGCCGGGCGCCGCCCGCTGCCGCATGGCGAATCGAGCGCTCGAGCGCGTCCATGGCCTCGGCCTGGTTGTCGGGGGTTCGGGTCTGAATCAGGGCGATGCGGTGCATCTACAATCTAGACGTCCAAGAGCTTATCGAGTTCGCCGGCGCGGTCGAGCGCCATGAGGTCGTCACACCCTCCTACATGCGTCGTGCCAATAAAGATTTGCGGGTAGGTTGTCTTGCCGTTGGATCTGGAAAGCATCTCCTTGCGCTTAACTGGGTCCCAGGCCGCCTCGACCTCCGCGAAGTCGACGCCCTTATGCTTCAATAGGTTCATCGCCCGAGCACAATATGGGCAGAGCGGTTTGGTGTAGATCGTAACCGGCGGCATGAGGTCATCCAGAAAAGCGGCCCAAGGACCGAAGCGCGCTCATATAGGCCCTGTTCCCCTTTCGCGCACCCAGGCGAAGACGGCAAGCTAAAGCCGCGGCGCGCGCCGCGGCAGTATGCGAACGGCGCGCCTAGCGCACGCGTAGAGGCCCTCGCCCTTATCACACCGGCTGGCTTCGGTACGCCCTTAAGCTCATCCGCCGCAGCTGACGACGTGAGGTCGGCGCGCGGCTCCGGGTTGCGCTCTGGCGGGCAAGGAGCGCATCTAGGCGCAGTATGTCCGATCCGCCTCTTCTGTTCGACCGGCGCCTTCGCCGGCGACGCCTCGAGCGTACGGCGGCCCTTTGGCCTGCGGCCGACTTTCTGCACCGGCGCGCAGCCGAAGACATCGCTGAGCGACTGTCCGCCGTCATGCGCCGCTTTCCCCTGGCTGTTGAGCTTGCCGCAGCGCCCGGGCTTGTGGCGGAGCGGGCGGCGGCGGACCAGGTTGGTCTTTGGGTGCAGTCAGGGCTCTCGGAAAGACGGCTCCATGGGGTTGCCGGTCCAAAGATCGTCGCAGACGAGGAGCGCTTGCCGTTCCGTGACGCCAGCCTCGATCTTGTCGTCTCAGTGCTGTCGCTGCATTGGACCAACGACCTTGTCGGCGCCCTGGTGCAGATCCGCCGCGCCCTCAGGCCAGATGGCCTTTTTATTGGAGCCCTCCTCGGGGGCGCCACCCTCACGGAGCTTCGACAATGCCTCCTGATCGCCGAAAGTGAAGTCGGTTCAGGCGCGGGTGCGCGGGTCTCGCCGTTCGCCGATGGGTTTGACGGCGCCGCCCTGTTGCAGCGCGCCGGCTTCACCCTCCCTGTCGCCGACGTTGACCGGGTTGCGGTTCGCTACACCCATCTCGTCAACCTCGCGGCCGACCTTCGGGCCATGGGCGAGACCAACAGCCTTTTGGACCGGCCGAGGACCGGTCTTTCGCGCGCCACATTGGCGCGGACGGCGGAACTTTACGCCGAACGCTTTGCCCTCCCAGATGGCCGGATTCCTGCGACCTTCGAAATCATGACCCTGACGGGTTGGGCGGCCCACGAAAGTCAGCAAAAGCCCCTCAAGCCTGGCTCGGCCAGGATGCGCCTCGCTGAGGCCTTGAATGCCGTCGAGCACAGACTTAAGCGCGAGTGAAGCCTCGGCGATTGACGGCCGGCGAGGCGGCGTTGGCGCTGGAGGTGTTCGCAGACGACCTGGACACGGCCCGGCTCTGGGTCGTGACCGGCGCACCGACGGGCGGCTGGCCATGGTGATTTTCAGACCATGCTGTTTCCGGACGAGGTGTCCGACTTCACCGCTGAGCCGCTTCAGCGCCAAGCCTGGTTTGTCCACGAGCTCGCCCATGCCCGACAGTTCCAGATCAACCCCTCTTTACGCTGATGAGCTGGGCGCGGCTCTCTCTCCGCGGCGGCTACTTGACCCGCCGCGCCTACGCCCTTCCCCACCGAGGGGCCGGCCTGAACCTCGAGGAGGAGGCTAACGCAGCAAGGGCGGCGTTCCTGCGGGCGCGAGGAACAGCGGCCAGCGCGCGCGACATAGCGCTTTGACCTCAGCCCCATGGCGGCCATGCCAAGCCCAAGGGGCGTGCGGCCTCCCCCGTTTAGGACGCGACGGGCGCTAACGCCCGGTTGGCGCATCCTTGAACGGGACATCCTTGTCGACCCGAATGTCTCCGGGAAGGCCAAGGACGCGTTCAGCGATGATGTTCTTCAAAATCTCATCGGTTCCCCCTGCGATACGCAGCCCCGGCGCGAACATCAAAGAGCTCTGGAACGCCGCCTTCAGGGGCGAGGCCCCCTCGTCCCAGATGACGCCATATTGGTCTTCCATCTCGACGGCGGCGTTGGCGAGGTCCTGCATCTGAGTGGCCGCGATGACCTTCCCGATGGAGCTCTCGGGACCCGGGGTCTGACCGCGGGAGAGCGCGGTCATGGTCCTAAAGCGAGTCAGTTTCAGGCCTTCGGTCTGGACGAACCATTCGGCCAGCTTCTCACGGAAGGCGCCGTCCTTGAGGGTCGGCCCAGCTGCACCCATGACCTCCCGCGAGAGTTTCAGAATGTCGCCATACTGAGCGCCGGTGGATCCGCCCACGGCAAGCCGCTCATTCATCAGGGTGACAAGGGCGACCTTCCAGCCATCGTCCACCGCTCCAAGGCGTTGGCTGTCTTTCACCCGAACATCGGTGAAGTAAACTTCGTTGAACCCTGATCCACCGCTCATCTGGTGGATGGGCTTCACCTCGACGCCAGGCGCATGCATGTCCAGCCAGAACATGGTCATGCCCTTGTGCTTAGGCTTGTCCACATTGGTGCGGACAAGCACAATCCCGAAGTCGGAGAACTGGGCGCCCGTTGTCCAAACCTTCTGGCCGTTGATGATCCAATCGTCGCCGTCTCGGATCGCTCGCGTACGAACCGCCGCCACGTCCGAGCCGCCAGCCGGCTCAGAAAAGAGCTGGCACCAAATCTCCTCGCCCTTCAGGGCCGGAGTGACGAACCGCTTTTTGGTCTCGTCGTCGGCGAAGGTCATGACGGTCGGGACGCACATGCCAAGTCCAATCTGGAATGGATTTGGCGGGACGTCGAAGTTTGCCTCTTCCTGATTGAAGATCACCTGCTGGATCGGTGTGCCGCCGGGCCCGCCCCAGGCTTCAGGCCAGGTAATCTGGGCGTAGCCGGCGGCCGCCTTTTTGGCCTGCCAGGCTTTGGACGCCTTCATCGAGCTGTCGCCCTCGACCTCCATCTCCTCTCCGCCCTCGCCTAAACGGCGCTTGGCGTTGGCTTCGAGCCAACTGCGGACCTTGGCGCGGTAGGCGGCCTCTTCGTCGCTGTCTTTGAAATCCATGCTTGCGCTCCTTGCGACCCCATACCTAACAGCGCGCTTCGCGAGCTCAGGATGGGACTTCTCGTTTGTTCGAGCCGCCCCTAAGGCGCCCCGCATGCTGAAAGCCTAAAGGCGTCAGGCCGCATTCCTGCGCTCAAGCTGACTGACGAGCCGCTCCTTCCAGACCTTCGAGCCGCCCGCGACAAGCCCAAGCTGTTTGGCGCGCCGATAATAGAGGTGGCAGTCTACATCCCAGGTGAAGCCCATCCCCCCGTGGGTCTGAATATTCTCCTTGGATGCGAACCAGAAGGCGTCGGAGGCGGCGACCCGCGCGGCCGAGGCGGCGAGCGGGAGCTCGGCTGCATCCGTCGCGAGGGCCCAGGCTCCGTAGTAGGCGTTCGAGCGCGCAAGCTCGTTTTTGACGTACATGTCAGCCAGCTTATGCTTGATCGCCTGATAGCCCCCGATCGCGCGGCCAAAGGCGAAACGCTCGAGCGCGTAGGCCTTGGCCATCTCCAGCGCACGATCCGCCCCGCCAAGCTGTTCGAAGGCGAGATAGACCGCGGCGCGGTCAAACACCTGCTCCATGAGCGCGAAGCCCTCGGCCTCGCCGCCGAGGCGCCAGGCTCCGGCGTCGGTAAAGGTCAGCCTCGCCGCGCCGCGCGTGGGGTCAAGGGTTGTGAGGGTTTCCCGCTCAACCCCGCCGTCGTGCAAATTGACAAAGAACAGACCTGGCTTGCCGTTTTCGTTCGCCAGGACCAAAGCGATGGCGGCGCAGTCGCCGTCGGTGACCGGTATCTTAGTTCCAGAGAGTTTTCCGTTCTCGACCTTGCACTTGATCGACGCCGGGGTCACGGCGCCGGGCCCTTCGGCCGTGGCGAAACACCCGATCCATTCGCCTGAGGCGAGCTTTGGCAGGACGAAGCCTTTGTGCTGGTCGCTGCCAGCCAGCATGACCGCTTCAGCCAAGAAATAGACCGTCGAGGCGAAGGGTATGGGCGCCACGACACGGCCAAGCTCCTCGGCAATGGCGCAGAGGTCGATCCGTCCGAGGCCAAGACCGCCGTACGCCTCCGGAATTGACGCACCGAGCCAGCCCATCTCTGCGACGGCTTTCCAAAGCCCCTCGTCATAACTGCGTTTTGGATCGTCGAGGACGCCGCGCACCAAGGACGGCGTACAGCGCGCCTCAAGGAATTTGCGCGCCTCGCCTTTGAGAAACTTCTGATCGTCGGTGTAATCGAAATTCACGGTGTTGGCGGCTCCCTACCGCGTGATGGGATCACCATGGCCCAGGCGAAGGGCGGAGGGAAGATTGACCTCGCGTCAACGGTTTACCGTCATAAGGCCTCCGTCAAGCGATGGGACGCCCGGTGGCTAAAGCTCAGTTCCAAAGACATCAGAAGGTTTGGGTCGAGGCAGTCGGCGCCTGGGCGATGGTCGAGCGCGTGATCCCGGTCTGGGTCCGCGATTTCGATGAACCGATCAAAATCACGTACGACGTCGGTCTTGGACGGGAGTTTCGGGGCGAAGAGCTTAAGGCCGAAGAAGCGACGGCGCCGAGCGCTCCTGAGATTGATAGCGATTGGCGGATCCTTCGGGCGCGCAACAAGTGGCAGCAGCCAGAGGACTGCGCCCACCACCCCTATCCTGGCACCTTCCCGGTCGTGGTCACCGACTCGCAAGACTGGGGCGGCTGGCGTACGCCGGGCGCCGAATACGACCGTGCGCCTGAACGCATTGAATTCCAGGGGCGGCTGATCGCCCATGCGCCTAAGCTTATGGCGATCGCCCAGGCCCTGAGGGATTTCGTCGCCGAAGCGCCCCATGACGCCCCGGCCGAGCTGCAGACCATGGCGAGCGCCGCTGCGTCGATCCTGCGTAGCATCGGAAACGACAAAGCCTGACATCGCGCGCATTCGCGGGCGCGGCGGCTCCAGTTCACGCTCTCCGAAATGACGAGTCCCGAAGGCTGAGGTCGGCACGCCCGCTAAAGCCAGGTCCAATCTCCCCCGTCACGCCCTCCGTCACGCCCTGGCGCGTGCGGACGCGGCGGATTACATCGCATCCATGCGCACCGACACGCCCCAACCGATCCGTCTTGTTGACTATCGTCCGCCCGCTTACCGGGTGGACACCATAGATCTGACGTTCGAGCTCGACCCGCATGCGACCCGGGTGAGCGCGCGGCTTGGCGTTGTCCGCGTCGGGGAACACACCGCGCCCTTGGTGCTCGACGGGGAGCGACTGAAGCTGATGTCTCTCGCCGTCGACGGGATCTTGCGTTCAAGCGATGACTACATCCTTACGGACGAGCAGCTGACTATCCCGGATGTGCCGGCCGCATTCACCTTGGAGACTGTGGTGGAGATCGCGCCGGCTGAAAACACAGCGCTTGAGGGCCTTTATATCTCAGGCGGCCGGTTCTGCACACAATGCGAGGCCGAGGGCTTCCGAAAGATCACCTACTTTCCTGATCGCCCTGACGTGCTTGCCCGTTATTGCGTGCGGATCGAGGGGCCGAGGGCGCTCCAGCATCTGCTCTCCAACGGCAATCTGATCGAGCAGGGCGAGCTTGGTTCAGATCGGCATTTTGCGGTCTGGCAGGACCCCTTCCCCAAACCCTGTTACCTGTTCGCCCTTGTGGCCGGCGATCTCGACGTGCTCGAGGGCGAACATCTAACCACAACCGGCCGCAGGATCGCGCTTCGTCTTTACACCGACCCAGGACAGTCGGAACGCGCGAGTTACGCCCTCGACGCCCTGAAACGCTCGATGGCGTGGGACGAGGCGGTGTTTGGCCGTGAATACGATCTCGACCTCTTCATGATCGTCGCCGTGCGCGATTTCAATTTCGGGGCGATGGAGAACAAGGGGCTGAACATTTTCAATTCCAGCCTTTTACTAGCCGATCCTGAGACCGCGACCGATCTCGACTACGAACGGATAGAAAGCGTCGTCGCCCACGAATACTTCCATAACTGGACGGGGGATCGAATTACCTGTCGCGACTGGTTTCAGCTCTGCCTGAAGGAGGGACTGACGGTCTTTCGCGATCAGGAGTTCTCATCGGACATGCGTTCGCGCGCGGTGCAAAGGATTAAGGATGTAAAGGCGCTCAGGGCGCGCCAGTTCGCTGAGGATGCGGGCCCCCTCGCCCATCCGGTGCGTCCCTCGAGCTATCTGAAAATCGATAATTTCTATACCGCCACGATTTACGAAAAGGGCGCGGAGGTGATCCGCATGTTGAAGACCCTCCTCGGCGACGACACCTTCTCGGCGGGCATGGATCGCTATTTCGAGCGGTTCGACGGGACGGCGGCCACGGTCGAGGATTTCATCGGCTGTTTTGCGCAGGTGTCAGGCCGCGACCTTACCGGCTTTTTCGGCTGGTATGAACAGGCTGGCACCCCGAGCCCAGGGCAATCGGGTGAATTAACGGGTGACAAAAGGCGGGAGTGCTGAATCAGTCGGGATCCTCTGAGTCGCAAGAGGGGGTCTGGGATGGATACGGTAGATCACGAGGGCGGCTGCATTGTAGATGCTGTTGTTTTTCTGGAGTATTTTAGAGACATTCCAGATGACCGGCAGAGCGCCAAGGTTAAATATCCGCTCGAAGAGGTGCTACTCCTATGCCTGATGGCGGTCATCGCCGGGGCGGAGACGGTCACCGACATTGCGCGCTTTGGGCATGCAAAGTTGGAGTTTCTGCGCGGCTTCCGGCCGTTTAGGGAGGGGACGCCGGCTCATGACCACCTTGGCGATATCCTGGCGACGCTGGATCCGGAGGCCTTCCAGCGTTGCTTCGTGGCGTGGGCGGCGAGTCTGATCGGGGTCCCTGAAGGGGTCATAGCGGTAGACGGGAAGACCGTGCGCCGGTCCAAGAGCAAGACCGATTTGCCGATCCACATGGTCTCCGCGTTCGCGGCTCGCCAGCGGCTTGTGATGGGGCAAGTGAAGGTCGCGGAGAAGGCGAACGAGATTGTCGCCATCCCCAAATTGCTGGACATGCTGGACGTCCAAGGCGCCGTGGTCACGATCGACGCCATGGGCTGCCAGCGCGAGATCGCCCAGAAGGTCAAGGACAAGAAGGCCGACTATATCTTTGCCCTCAAGGGCAATCAGGGGACCCTTCGCGACGATGTCGCGCTCTTCGTGGCGGAACAAAAGGCCAAGAACTTCAAGGACACCGAGGTCACGCACAGCCGAACCGTCGATGCAGACCATGGACGGATAGAGACCCGGGAGGTCACCGTCTTGCACAAGGTCGACTGGCTCCAGGAGCGCCACAAATGGCCCGGCTTGAACGCTGTCGTGATCGTTGAGAGTACACGAGAGATCGGCGACAAAATCGAGCGCGAGACACGCCTATACATTACCTCGCTCACCCTCACGGCCGTCGTCATCGCCGCCTACGTCCGAGATCATTGGGCGGTGGAGAACAGTCTCCACTGGATCCTCGATTGCGTTTTCCGAGACGATGAATGCAGGCTGCGAACCGACCATGCCCCCGCCAACTTCACCACCATCAAACACATTGCGCTGAACTTGATCCGCAGGGCGCCGGGTAAGGACTCTATGAGGTTGAAGCGAAAGGTCGCCGCTTGGGACGACGCATTCCTCGCGAGCGTCATCACCGCGTGATTAACTCACCCGATTCCCCTGACCCCGAGCCTCGATTTAACCGCCTCGTACGACGCTGACGCAAAAACTGTCGCGCTCACCTTTAGCCAGAGCACCGCGCCGACCCCGGGCCAACCCGACAAACACCCGCTCCCGATTCCGGTCCGCCTTGCCCTCCTGGACCAGGACGGCCGGCCGTTGGGAGAGGAATGTTTGATCGTGGTCGAGGAAAGCCAGCGCACGATCAGCCTGCCCGCAGCCTCGCGGCCGGTCGTCTCGGCGCTCCGCGGCTTTTCCGCCCCCGTGAAGCTTTCCGTCGATGCCCATCCTAGCGACGCCTATGTGATTTTGGCCGCCGACAGCGACCTCTTCAACCGCTGGGAGGCCGGTCAGACCCTGGCGCAGGCCCTGATCCTCTCCCGAGCCGCCGGCGCGCCGGATGAGGTTGGCGAGGAGCGCTTTGCTGAGGCCGTGCGCCGCGCCCTGTCGGACCAATCCGCCGAGCCGGCGTTCAAAGCCCTCTTGTTGTCGCTGCCGACCGAGAGCGATCTCGCCCTTGTCATGCAGCCGGCGGACCCGGCCGCGCTCCACGAGGCCCGTGAGGTCCTTCGCACCCGGCTTGCCGTACATTTGCAGGCCGACCTCCTTGAGCTCTACACGAGGCTGCAAGATCAGGGCGAATTTTCCCCGTCTGCGGAGCAGTCTGGACATCGTGCGCTCCGCAACGCCGCCCTTGACCTGCTTAGCGCCAATCCGACCGCCATCGTCCGCAAGTGCGCCTGGGGCCATCTGGCCGCCGCGCGGACGATGACTGACGCCATGGGCGGTCTCAGCGCTCTGCTGCAAATTGGCGGCGAGCCCCTGGAGGCGGCTTTGCTTAGCTTCTACGATCGCTGGAAGGATGAGCCGCTGGTGATCGATAAATGGTTCGCGCTTCAGGCCCGAGATCCCTCGGAAAACGCCCTTCAACGGGTCAAGGCGCTCATGGGTCATCCCGCCTTTGAGCCCAGGAACCCGAATCGATTGCGCGCGCTCATCACCACGTTCGCCAGCGGCAATCCGGCCCGGTTCCACGACGCCTCTGGCGCGGGCTACCGCTTCTTGACCGAGCGCATCCTCGAGACTGACGCTTTTAACCCGACCACGGCGGCGCGCATGATCGAGCCCCTAGGCGGTTGGCGACGCTATCGCCCAGAACTCGCAGCGCTGATGCGAGGCGAGCTCCTGCGTATCATTGAAACCAATGGACTTTCGAAGAATGTGTTCGAACTCGCCGAGAAGGCTGTGAACGAGGCGAGCTAGGGTTGCGCGATTGAATCCCGACCGGACGAACCATCCAATGAATTCCACCTTTGTGCGGGTGACATAGCCTTAGCATGACGGATAGACTCCCTGGGAGATTCTAGGGGCCGAACAAGGAGACGCCGGCTTGTCCACCCGCACGACGCGGCGAGCCGGACCGACAACATCGCAGGGCGATGGGCGTCATCGTACGCTGGGAGCGGGCTTGAGGGCGACGGTGCTCTTCGCCACCCTGCTCCTCATCGGATACACGGTGTTCGCGGGATTTCGCCTCTGGCAGGTGATCGGGCAGGATCCGGAAGTCAGCGGCCCTGAGCTTCATGCCAAACTCACGGCCGCGCAGGTCGACGCCGCCCTGGCTCCGATCCGCGCAGGCCTGAATGATGCGAGTCAGCAGCTCTTTGTCGACCCCGACCGCCTGATCGATGCGGCTGAAGCCGCCATGCGCGCCTCTGAGGGCAAGGCTCAAGGCGTGGCTGTCGTCTCCTCAACGGAGGTGCTTGCAATCACTGGCGGCGTCCCGGCGAGCGAATGGCGCGCGGCCTTGTTCAAAGGCGCCATGCGCGCGCGCGTCGGACCCCTAGCTTCGCACGGGTCCGACGGACGCATTTTTGTCGCGGGCTCGCCGGTCGGCCGCCGTCAGCTTGAGCTCGTCGCGGCGGTGGACCTAAGCGCCCTCTTGGCGGACAGGCTTGAGAGCCAGGGTGAGGTTGTGCTGGCCTCGACCGGGGCGACGCTTGCGTCGGGCGCTAAGTTCGCTCGTCCGATCGGCCCGGCTCTGATCTCCCGTCTTGTTCGCGGAGGAGTGGTGGAGGTCAGATCCGGCGCCGGCCGGGCCAGACTCGCCAGCGCCCCCGCCGGCGATGGCGCCTTGCTCGCCGTATCCGCAGCCCATGGGCCTGCCCCGCCGGGCCCCTTTGGGGTACGACGATGGGCTGACGCGCTGATCAGCCTGCTTGTTCCCCTCGCGGTGAGTCTCGTCCTTGCGCTGGTGCTCGCGCGCCAGGGACGAAAGGCGGAACAAGCGCGTCAGGCCCAAGATGAGAGCGAGCGGCGCGTACGCCGTGCCGTTGAGGCCGCCCACTGCGGCATCTGGGAATGGCGGCTCGACGCGGATCTCGTCACCATGTCTGACGTCACAGCTGTAATGCTGGGTTGGGGCGGCGGCGGCGTAGCGAACGCGGCCGATGTTATCGCCCGTGTGGCGGGCGAGCATCAGGAGCGGCTACGCCAGGCTCTGCGCGCAGCCGCCGAGTTCGGAGCCTTCGACGTCTCCTTCAGGGTCGATAAGCCCGAAGGACGCGGCTTCACCTGGGTTGACGCCCGTGGCCAGGGTTTTGAACGAGGTCCGCAAGGCTTCGCCGCGATCATCGGCGTCGCCCTTGATGTCACCGAAGAGCGATATGCTGAACACCGCGCTCGCCAAGCGGAGCGCAGGCTTTCAGACGCCATCGACAGCGTCTCAGAGGCCTTCGTGCTTTGGAGCCGCAATGGTCGGCTCTTGATGTGCAACGACAACTTCCGAACCACATTCAATGTGGAAGCCCGCCTTCTTAAGCCCGGGTCTCCGCGGCAGGCGGTCGAGGA
>Ga0116229_10001327_pt1 | contig 38353 bp, 26 predicted proteins | sample S1TSphgellanicum_3_FD_87313 | JGI IMG/M metagenome (GOLD analysis project Ga0116229, IMG submission 87313) | Host-associated microbial communities from peat moss isolated from Minnesota, USA - S1T2_Fc - Sphagnum magellanicum MG | ecosystem: Host-associated > Plants > Peat moss > Unclassified...
GATATAGGGGGAAAAAATTGAGTTTGGCCGAATTATATTTTTTTTTCTAAAAAAACCTTCCGAAACCATTTTTAAATATTTTTTTATATATTTTTCCGGGGTTTGTGTCTACCCCCCCCCCCCCCCCCCCCCCAATTGTTGTCAATGACATTATATATGTAGTTTGTGGAAAACTAAGGTACCTTCAAAATAAATAATTATTAAAGAAAACTGCATTTTCATCTATGATAATAGGTTGTTTGAAGAAAACTAAATAAGGTGCCTAAAACTGAATTTTTGTTTATTTTTTAAATCCATTGTCATCAATGAAATTATGTAATTTTTAAAAATCTAAACATTAAAAACCCATCATCCTCAACAACACTAGTTACATTTGGAAAAAGTTTTGGCACCCCCAAAGAAAAATGAAAAAAAGCCTCCCATTGTCATCAACAACACTTATAAATAGGTTTGAAGGAAGTTGTGGCACCTTGGGAAATGCAAAAAAAAAACTTTGATTGTTCAATGACATTGGGTCAACTTGCTTGGAAAAAATAATATAAAAATAATGTAATTTTTTAAAAAATTAAAAATAAACAATGACCATGGAGTTAACATAATAATAGTAATATAGCTAAGATGTATTGAAAATAATGGCATTTAAAACCATAGTGATGAAATAAATTGATAATGGAATTTACAAATTATATTATTCAACAAGTGTTATATCATGTAAAATAAAATTATATTTCATAAATTTCTAATTAATTAGAATTATGGGAAGAAAAATTCATCAATAAAAAATAATTAATGATAAAATAAAACATTCATCCATAATTTGATGGAAATTTTATTTATTAAAAACATGTAAATTCAATTATTATTTGGGAATATTCACAATTAGGGTACCCAAAAAAACAATCTAACAAAAAAAGGATTGTAATGGACTATTTTGGATTTTTATTACATTTACTATTTCATCATTGTAATGGATTGGTATATGACTAAAACTAAAATGATGTCATGTTAATTTTATAAAAAATCCAAGAATAGATTAAATGTAATATAATTGTCCTTTTGAGTCTTTTTAAATAATTTGAATCCTTGTTTTAACTACTATAAAACTTGTTTTGAAACCATTATGCACCTCCACCCAAGTAGGCCAAGTGGAAAGGAGCTCATCCAAACCACTAACCCTTGGTTGTTCAATGGACCATTTCCACTTGAATGTGTACATAATGGATTATTAATGGAAATTGATAGACTTGAATGGATGGTAATGGTGCATGGTGGAATCATAGTGGACACCTTGCCATTGGTTCCAAATCACTCATGACTTCCACTAAGAATCCACATGGGTGGAATTGGGTCTTTCCCATTCAATGTTGGGTGGAATGTCAAATGGAACAGGGACAAGTTCTGTAGTAGTATTGTAATTTTCATCATTAAGGAATAAAAAAGAATGTATTGAACAATGCAATTGATTTCAAAAAAATTCATGGATAGGTAATACATACATTTATGTTTGGCAATGTTCATATAATGCATTTGATTAAATAATATAGGATATAAGAATTTTGAAGGTTAAAAAATCGATTCTGAAAGGGCAACAAGCAAAATGATTCCTTTTTTTCACCATTTGGTTGATTTTTTATGTTCAATAGGCTTAAAATACTGGCCCCAAGTGTCAACAAAATGTGAAAAGAAAATTCATGCAAGAAAACATGATAAGTTGTATATAAAAACTTATGTGTTCATTTTTTGCATTTCTAGTTTTTTACCAAAATATTTATGCATAATTACATTTGCATGTGAAGAATCACCACCACCATGCAAATTATCATAATTTGAATTATCCAATATTTTTCACTTAAATTTATTCCATTTAGATTTTATATTTGGAGATAACAAAAACAAAGTCCTTGAATCTTATGTTCAAAAAGGGGTAACCTGATTGTGAATATGCCCATTTTTCATCCATACATTAGATGAAAGGGTTTAAGTGTCATGGTTCACATTTTCAAGTTTTTTTTAAAAAGTTAAACTTAATGTTAAGGTTTAAATCTGATTTTTATCACTTAAGGTTAAGGTTTTCAAATCTGAATTTGAAGGTTTAGGTTTTATTTTTGTTGCTTGGCATTAAGGTGTAGGTTTTAAGGTTAGGGTTTTCAAGTTTGAATTTTAGGGTATGGGAGTGACTTTTGTTGCTTAGGGTTAAGATCTAGGTTTTAGGGTTTAGGGTTAGGGTTTTCAAGTTTGGATTTATGGGTGAAATTTGACTTTTGTCACTTAAAGTTAAGGTTTTAGGATTTAAGCTTTAGGGTTAGGGTTTTCAAATTTGAATTTTATGGTTGAAATTTGACTTTTGTCACTTAAAGTTAACTTTTTAGGATTTAAGCTTTAGGGTTAGGGTTTTCAAGTTTGAATTTTATGGTTGAAATTTGACTTTTGTCACTTAAAGTTAAGTTTTAGGATTTAAGCTTTAAGGTTAAGGTTTTTAGGTTTGACTTTTGGTTCTTAAAGTTAGGGTTTAGGTTTTTGGCATTAGGGTTAAGGTTTTAAGGTCTGAATTTTAGGGCTTAAGTTTCACTTTTGTCACTTAGTGCTAAAACTTAGGTTTTAAATTTTAAATGTCAAGTTGGATTTTTTATTTTGCATCATCATTGGTGAGGTTCCAATTGTTTTGAATAGGCCATCAAAGTTGATGCTTGAATAACATTTCCTCAACTTCATTCTTTCATGAAGCATGACAACATCACTACGTATGATGCCTTCATGTGGAACTAGTTGAAATTTGCATTGTGTGATGATGCATTGTTCATCACATCATGCATCTACCATGTACTTGCAAATGAAATCTAATGGCGCACACTTGATAAAAAAGGTTACCTTGGTTAGAGTTGCCAAAGTCTATTAAGTTCATTGATGACACATTGATCAAGGTCTATAAACCTTGGTAGAATGAAGCACACCATACACGGTTTAATCAATGGAAAAAAATCTATGTAATCAACAACACTATCATTTTGAACCATCATAAGTTGTTCATAGACATTGGGTACTTTGGCTAATAACTAATGTTTTTTTAAAAGTGAACAAATTCTACCAAATTTTGCATTTTATTTTGAAAAAATTCCTAATTTCAAATTATATGAAAATATGCTAACTATTTTATGTTTTATTTTCTTGTATCATAAACTACAACTCAACATTTTAATGTCATGTACATTACACCCCATTTACTTGTGGTAAAGGACTTTTGAAATTTTTAAGTTATATTCATTAAATTTTTTTAATTAAAAATTTTCAAATTCTACAACTTTCAAACTATGAGTTTTTTTTAATGTGGGTAATAAATTAACATTATCTCAATTTTTCCCCATCAATTTTTCTTTAAAAAAAATCTTTAATTTAGCAATATACAAAATTGATTGATTTTGATGCAACTGTTGTTCAAGTTCAAAAGTTTTTTTTATTAAAACCAAAACCCAAAATAAAATTAGTTGAATAGTTATTTTGAATTCGTAAACACTCATATTAATTATTTAACACAACTTCCCATGATTAACCTAGCATTAAAGTGGCACCATAAAAATATCTCTAACAAAATTATAGTTTTGAAAAAGTTTTGGTAGTTGTTTGACATGGTTTTTGATTCATTTGATTGTGACTACACCTTGTTCCATGTTTCATGACTAGTTTTACAACATTTATGTTTTTACATCAATTTTTCATTGTCATTTTTAAATGGTGTAGAATCCAAAGATGGATTAGGGTTAGATGCAAGACCTACATGTTCTTGAAAGTTAGATGACAAGGTTGATGGACTAGGTATAGGTGCCCCATCAATCAGATTTTGATGTCTCTTCAAGATGTTCCATGTTGCATCCCCATTTATAACCTTCCATCACTTTAGCACTTGATCATATTGTAATGTTTTTTTCTCCAAGACCTTTTCATTTGAAATTCCTCGTTCTAATTCCTTCAAGGTGTCTCACCAATAATCCTTCAAAGGTTCTTCTACAAAAATTGAATCAAGATAAATTACTAGATAATTAATGTAAATTTGCTTCCACATAGGAATGAAAATAAGCCAAATCATTGTTTCTTACCTATGCTATAGTTCTCAAAATATAAATTGTAGGAAGTAACCATGGTGCTAAGTTGGACAAACTCCACAATTTGCCTTGGTACATTTTCTTTCCAAAGGGCCTTGGCTTTGTGTACGGAAACATATTTAAATTGTTGCATCTTTAATACAACTCCAATTTTGTGTTTGACCAAAATTCAACCATCCTTAGAAACATGCAGATAAGACAAAAGGATCATTCACACAAGTTAAAACCACAATCATTAGCTAACAATCACTGGACATAACCAAAAGCAAACAAGATGACACCAAAATAATCATTAAATCTCAGTGACAAAAAAAAGTCATTAGACTTTAGACCAAAACAATGCCTAGAAAAACTTAGTGTATTTCAATTACTAGACAAAATTATGAAGAAAATTTACTAGATTTTAGTCACTAGAGACAATTATTAAATTATAGACATAAGAACGAAACACTTGATTTCAAACCAACACAATCATAAAAACCAATATGAATCATTGGATTTCAAACCAAAACAAACCAAGAATAAATTAGATAACCATTTGCAATTTTAATTAGAAGTTGACCACTGTTTCACTACTACACAAATGAAGATCACCAATAGTAGGGGCTAAATAAGGAATGTTTCACTTAAGTTTAAAAGAAGATGGTTGACAATAAGCAAAATATGACATAACCAAGACCATGATAGGTATGGTTTTGTAATGAAGACCACTATGACTAAGGATTATTTCATTAAAATCTAAAGAAATATCACTAATAATAATGGCTAATGCATAATCAAGACCATGATCACCAACTACATTTGTGCATAAATAGGGATTGTCTCTTGAGCTACATACCATAAGGAAGAGGTTTCTAGTTAATTGAATACCCATACTCACCAATGCAAACAAAATTATGTTGTTTTAGATGTTACAATTTAAAATTTTGGGTTCACATGCATATGAAAACCAATACACATCAATGCTAACAAGTTTATTGAGCTACCACTTAGTTTCAAATGCATTTGAGTAGCCATAGACAATAAAGCCAATTGATTCAAATGTTTCTTGAATTATAAACCCTACAAATTGGTTTTGAGTTTCACCTTAAACCCATAGTGGTTAAAACCACCTTTATTGAATACTTTCATGAATTTTTTGGGTTAAGATTAAGATATTGGTTCAAATAAAAACTCATACAACCATAATGAAATGGTTATTTCTAAGATTGATGAGCTACAATCCCAAAAGAAAGGTTTTGTAGTTCATGTGAATACCCATACTCATCAAAACTAACCTAACCATCAATTTTTTTGAGTTGCACACCATACCACTTGGTTTCTGGTACTTTTAAATAGCCATACACATCAAAGCCACCAAAAATTTCAAGATTATTGAGGTGTACATGTAGACTTAGAAAGGGGTTTCAAGGGCATATGAGTAGCCATTCAAATCAATTTCAACAATAATTCAAAGTATATTGAATTGCAAACCTAAAAGACAGTTTTCAAGTGCATTTAAGTACCCATACACATCAAAGCCAATAGAATTTTCAACAAAATTAAAATTATAAACCATACACCTTGGATTCTAATTCATGTGGATACCCATAGACATCAAAACCAACCTAATTATCAAATTTCTTGAATTGTAAACCATACCACTTGGTTTTAGGTGCATATGAGTAACCATACACATTAAAACCAACAAATTTTCAAAATTATTGAACTACAAACCTTAAAGAGGAGTTTTAGATGCATCAAAGTACCCATACACACCAAAGCCAACACAATTATACCATTTTTTTGAGCTATAAACTTAAAAGGCTACGATGTGGATGCATATGAATACCCATACACAACAAAGTGAATAAATTTTTTGACTTTCTTCAATTGCAAATCAAAAAATTGGTTTTAGGTTTACCCTAAACCCATATAGATAAAAACCAACCAAATTCCAAGTTTTTTTGAGTTTCCACCCAATTACAACTTGGTTTTTAAGTTCACCTTAAACCCATAATCATCAAAACCAACCTAAGTTAATAGTTTTATGAGTTGCACACCTAGTTTGTTTCAAGTTCAATTGACTACCCATACAAACCAAATTGGATCAAAACAACAATATATGTACAGTATGGTTGTATTCAAAACTAAAATCTTAAATCATCATCTAGGATGCAAAGCTCTAAATAATTCATTTCAAATTGCAAATGTTGTTTTAAAGATTACCTTGGAAGTCCTTGTTGGGCAATTGTGTGGTAGTAAAAGATGTTGTGATGTTTCACAATTTCTAGAGCATGCCATTCAACGGACCCACCCACAACTTTATGCAGAACATGGTTTACTTGGCATCACATCATAAATGGGTCCATAAGAAATTTTGGTAGGATATGCTCATCATGAATGCATCCATTAGAGGAGGGAGAAGACTTTTAAGGTATTCAATGGGTTTTTCATGGTTATGGGGATGTTTTGGGGTTACGATTTGGGGTAGAAGACACAACTTCTAGAGTTTGTGGACATTTCAAAAGGTCTTTGGTTTTTGGAAATAAGACAAGGTGTTTTGTTTCTAGTCTTGGAGGTTCAAAGTTTCATTATTTTAAGATTTTTTCAACCACCCACCAATTAAGGTTTGGAAAAAACCACAACCCTTACAACAACATATGAATACTCATCACAAGATTAGGAAAAATGCTTGCCGAAAAAAAAAGGTTAGCAACACAATAATTTCTTATAATGCCTTAGGTTGAGCTCCTCAAGGTTGCACAAGTCCAATAAAAATTCTTGTTCCATGTTGTGGACTTCCAACACAAGCAATTTTTAATGTTTGTCTCTCTCTTCTTGTCTATATCCTATCTTTGCTCTAAACCTCTAAATTCTTAAAGATGCATTTTTGCATTTTAAACTCGAGGCTAGAGGAAGCTTATGCTTCATAAAAACTTTGTGAGATATGAGACATGGGCTTCTCTAGGTGACACACTAGCAAGAAACTTAGCATGAACTTAGTTCATGTCAAGTTTGAGGGTATCTTTGAGTCTTGGGCCACCATCTTTTTAATCCTGTCCCATGAATCTGGCAACCACAAGCTTCCAATGGTGTGTTTGTTGGACTTGACAAATAACTTTATTAGATACTAATTTTCAATGGATAGTGAACATTTGAAATTAATTGCTTATTGTAACATATACAACTTCCTTCACAATCCCAACCCTTTCACTTCGACATCAACTTATGTTGCATAGTCTTATTTGACACCTACAAAATGGATTCATATTCTCTTTTGTATTATTTTAATCAAATTAAAAATTGTGACTCTGCTATTGATTCCATTAGTGCACCAACACTCTCCTAAGTTGCTAGTTTAACAGTTTCCATAAGCCCATTTTTCTTGTTACATAATTTACATGCTTGAATTTAGGTAGATATCCTCTCATCAACTTCCTAACTTTAAAGTGAAAACCCATGTTGAAAATAAATCTGATATGACTTTTAATCAAGAAGGTCAAGCATACCCCTCTTACTGGGACTGCATCAACGATTCATTGAGGGGGTTGTAGTCAAAATGGCAATCATCCATAGAAAGGCTCAGCAAATTCAAATATAAACTAGATATGAAAGGTTTTTTAAAAAAAACATTGTTCTATAATTTGGCTACCTACACAAAAATCCACCACCAAAGAAGCCCTACCTCTAGATCAAAACTTGAATCAGTTATTGGGATTTTGAGATATTGGAACCATGTCATGAATGCTTAAAACCATGCCAAAGATGAATATTGGGCATGTTATGTAAATGCTGTAACATGACATGCATGAACAAACGATATAGTTTTTGTACTATGTTTTTAAATCCTATTGTTCACTTTTTGAAACCCAGAAGCTTAAAACAAATCATTCATGAAAATACTAGGATAGGCATGTCCTTGCTATTTGTTTTCCAAAATGCTCCGTATCTTCTTATTCTATGTGATGTTTAATGTGTGCATCCATCAAGGCAGTAGCCTTGCAATGAAGCTCAGAACATAAATGCATGAAGGTATCATGCTGTAAATGTCTTTGTCCCCAGGGAAACAATTTAGCTGCTGGTGATTTGCATTGCCAATCTATCATGGACCATGATTGCCAACCCATACAAATGTGCAAGAGCAAGAACAAATACTTGGATAGGCAAGAAGGAAGCATGAAGCTACATTGACTTGGGTTAAGGTTGAAAGCCTGTTAACCTTGTAAACACCCCTTGGTTGAGTACATTGATGTTCAACAATGCAATTTTTAGTGAATTATGTTGACAAAAGGCTCAAGATGTTTGCTACCATAACCTTGAGATTGTGAAATTTGCTAACACACAATTTGCCAATATATTATTGGGCTAGGGTACATCATGCCAAAGTGCAGATGACTTTGAAATGAATTTGGTTGTTCTATTTTCTTGAGTACTTTGAAAGTGCTCAAGATAATGCAAAATGGATTTAAATTGTATAGATAAAAAGAGAATTTTGGTTTTGATCGATTGAGGCAATTATCTATCAGTCCAAATCAATTCTACAGCTCATTGATGGAGAGGAAGGAGGATTGTACTTAGGCACCCTTCTTTAGGCATTTCACAAAAATTGGGAGAAGCATTCAATTTGCACACTATATTTATATAAAAGAAAAAGAAAAATGGGCAACCAAGGGGCTTGGTTTCAAAAGCCTCTTCATGTCATCAAATGTTTCAAATCCAATGCAGATGGACAAACATCAAGCTGAGGATGATGAGTTAAATGAAGGGTGGAGTTTTTTTGGTGCAAGCTTTTCATCCAAGTCTTCATACACAATAATAGTAGGAGGATAAGTTGTAGATGATCAGAAATGCATTTTGGAAGGCTTGTAACACAACCTAAACCTTCCTCAAACAACTCTATCAGATACATTGTGTGTTCTATGAGGAATTGTGCCATATGGGTGGACTTGATCTTGTAACTTCCTGCATCCTTCTGCTTGACCATATTAATGGGTGGAAAAGGAATGAATTCCAAAACCTTGTCCAAGCTAAGGAATCGCATTTCTGGAAGAATTGGGTGCCTCTGACCAAGTACAGTGTACTTCAGAGCTTGTAAGTGGAACAAACCAACCACTAAAATTCTGGTTTAGTTAGATCTGTACAGGAACCTCTTAATTTCCTATTCTAGAGACTCGTTTCATGGTTTGTTGGTTCCCGCAAAATTGCATGGGCCAGGTTGTGAATGAGCTGAAGATGTAAACTTGCAGCCAAGACTTGAAAGCAATGGACCAGACACATATTTTGCAGAGAAGACAACTAAAGATGTGAATAAAAAGAGGAATTTAGGAAGAGAAATGGGGTTTATAGGCCTATGAAGAACTGCAACATCTGAAGACCTTGTGCAAGAGGGGAAGCCGGCCAGTGTTGATGATCTGTTGGGTGCGTGCTGTAGTCTTAGCAGCTTTGTCCTGACGATGGGTCTCAGCTGCAGCCCTCATTTCTTGTGCTTTCCGACATGCTGCAGCTACTCGCTCTTGCATCTTTTCAATTGCATGCAACCGCTTTTTCTCAAGCTTTACCTGTGATGGGGAGAATCAACATCATCCTTAATACTATTGTCATCATCTGCAGTTTAGAAGCACATTCGCAGCTGCAACAAAACTCTTTTCATCAAGCCAACATGGATTGCTTAATCACAAGTAACTTCTGTAGCTCCAACAAAAACATTAAGGTCTGGCGTAGCAGAGATTGTCACTTTCTTGAACATATTATGTGATATATTAATCTTCTGGTGATGATCATACGCTCATAAAAGCAACCAAAATGTCTGCTCAGCATGAATCTTTTAAAAATAGTTGAATTTGTTATCCCAGACCTTAATTGGAGTGGCCTCACCCTTGCCCATTGAGTTGGGTTGGGTCACCTAGCTTGCCCTAACAGGCTTGTGTGGAGCCTTACCCAACATAATGGACAGGGGCTTCACCATTCCATAGTACAGAATAGTCAATGCATGGATTGATCATCTCCAGTAAATGATACATGTGTCATCAGCAAGGTTGGTACCCCAGCTGCAGGAAGGTAGTTTTCCATCTCTAAATACGGAGGTAATGATTTGTAGCTTACCTGCATCTTCTTCAATTTACTGTCAGCCTTGGACTTCTCAAGAGCCTCCCATGCAAGGATTTTGGCCTGCTCATGGTTGTATCTGGACAAATGAGAGTAATGAGACTCAAAATAAGTTGGGTTCTTCAACTTGCAGATAGATAAGGTACATGCAAGCTAAGGTGGCTCACTTTTGGTAGATACAGAAGTCCATACAATTGTAATCAAGTCCCAATTGACATATTTATCATTATGTTCCTTGCCATAGGCATTTAAATGATATGTACTCAGCAAAATAATCACCAGTATGGCACAAAAAGTGATACACCTTAGCTTACAGTTACCTGATAAGGACTTTGGGAACACATATCCTCTTAATTCTCTCAATTGTGGACTTGATCTCATCATCATGCAAACATTGTGTTGGAGATTTGAAGTACCTAGTGGTGCATTTGGCTAGCTCAACCTGCTTCCATGCTGTGGCCTTAGACTCCATGGCTCCCAGATCATACTGGCAAAGTTTTGTAGTATGCTCCAACTTGTCGTCTTGTTCAGTGTTCCAAGTTGGGTTCCTATCAATCATGGGATGCTCATCATTTGCTAACTTGTGGAGCTCCAGTTTTGCAAGGTGACAGCTTTTGAGTCGAAGCAAGTCTGAAAGCCCGGGCACTACTGTGCCCCCCATGGGTCCAGTACCAGATGGTGTGCCTAAGCAAGCAGGGGAATTGTTTCCAGGGGATGTCACAAACTTTGGTGTTGTGCACATAGAATTTCTCTGGCTCTCTGCTGGAGTCATTTGTGTGCCCATGTCCCTGTGACCCAGCGAAGGTCGTGGGGTGTGGAAGGCATGAGGAGTTGGTGGGTCAGTGCCAATCTCGTTCATGGCTACCGAGTGATCATCATGTTTTGATATGGAGCTGGAAAATTCATCTGTGCCAATCCCACATAAACAAACCCATTAGAAAATACTTCTGTGGCGGAAACTGTGAGGCATCCAGTTTTTTTTACTGTCAAGCTAAGGGGAAAACCTGCGGACTTTTGTGGGCACATTAGGTTTCAGTTAACTAGCTAACCATAGCAGTTAGCTCTATTGCCGTCTTTACTACCAATCTACTAACAATCCACTACTAGCCTTTACCCATGTACTAACCATCTACATGCATCTACTTTACCTAGGTGCCTCACAGTCCACTGATTGTCCTACAAACCTACCTACCTAAAGAATGCACTTTTTACAGGATAAATTACCTAGGTGAAACCAGACATCAACCCAGTTGCAGTCAATGGACTGTATGCTGGTCACTGTTGGTTCACTCTGGCATAATGTTTGTATTTAACAATTGGGTCCAAGTAAAATTCTGTGGAATGTAAATATCTCACCTCTGGTACATGGATCAAAGGAGGAAGGTGAACTTGGCTCCTTGGTACTACTGTCACAACAATGGTGTGCAGACTTGTCTACTGACTTGGGCATTTGAAGTTGTATGTTTAGTGATCCTCCTTCAATGGCACTGCCATCAATGACCCTGAAGGAAGAAGAAGTGTGAGCTGGGAAGGAGGAGACCTTTGGCTTATCTGCCAACTGTCTAGTATTCCCTTCAAACAAGAACTCATCATATCCTGCTGCATAGGAACTTATAGGTTTCCCAGCTGCTTGAGAGAGATCAAACCGTTTTGAAAGGTCACCAAACGAGAGTGTTTTGGTATTTTTCTTTTGCATGGTGGCACTGGGAACTCGTCTTTGACCCTTGCCAACGCCAAACTTTGGCTCAATAATAATTGGAGACAAAGACTTCTCCATGTATGAGGTTGGATATTTCTGGCTGCTTGCTCCATCATACAATTGCAGCCCTTGGGCACTTGCAATGGAATGCCTTCTCCCTGCCAACATCAGTCAGAGGTACATTGTCATGTTACTTACACTGGATTTGGAATTTCAAAGGGTTCACCCCAAATTTCAGATTTTCAATTTCATTTGTGAAATTCATATTGAATGGTTATAAGAAATTGGATTTCAACAGCTTTAAAATTTGCAATTTATTTTTGGCTACCTACCTATTTTTCAGGCAAATTCTGATAGCATTCATTTTCTATTTTAGAAAATTTCTGCAAAAATGTGCCACCCACAACATGAGATTTGTGAGCTGATTATTGTCTGTAGCACTACAAGAGAATGCAGTTTTTCACACAAACCATTGTATTTAATGGTAATTTCAGGTAATAGCACATATTACACATAAATTGTAACATACATCACAATAAACACCGCATATTGTACATTGTAATGGATGAAACAACAAAGTTTACTCACACGTGACATGAATCTCAGCTTTTTGTGTGAGAAAAACTACATTCTCATGTAGTGTACTATTTGCATTGGTTGGATGGGAGGAGGTTTTCAGGACTAGGAAAGGTTTACCTGTTTCTGAGCCCATGAGAACTGGCAGATGCGAGAGCTGTGGGTGGGCTGGTGATTGCTGATGGCCAGGGCTTCTAATCCATTTCTCAGCATCATCCCATTTTGATGGTATTGGCTTCGGGACTAGAGGTTTCAAGAGCAGACTTGACAAAACTCTCTGATGAAAGTGACCAGTGCTGCCACCTTCACTGCCTGTGTATTTCTCTGCAACCATACCAATTCAAAGTAGGAGTTCACATACATATCTATGGCTTGCAGAGGGAAAAAAAAAGCTCCACAACAAATTACACTGAAGATTGTCAACTCAATGTCTGTCAATTCTAGCAAAACCAAAACAAAAATGACAAAAATTGGGTATGGTCATAACCTTATGAGTGTCACTCACAAGGTGTCAGACCATCACTGCCCCACCCTTCATCATGAAAAAAAATCACAGTGATGAGCTGCTGCTCTGAGTCCTCACTGACTTCATCAGCTCTCAACAATGACAGTGACATGGGGTGTATATACATGTAAGCATATACGACAATAACCCACCCAAAATTTCCTGCAACCCATGATACAAACATGATCTGCATCCTGTTTTTCCACTGCATACCCTAAACCCTAAACCCCAGAAAACCAACTTGAAGCATCATGATGAGGCATGCTGTTGTCAGTCATGCTGTTGGCTAGACCATGTCTCAAGAGACACACCTCCATTGAAAAAAGACAATCAAGAGGTGTAAAATCCTCATTCAAGCTGCAACATTCAAGCCTGAACTCAAGCAGGTACTTCAGCATTAATGTACTCTTGATGTGGGTGGGGACAGATTCTAGATTCTTGCTGCACTGTAGAGGAGGACAACAAAAGGCAGCAGTTGAAATCAGACAAATCCAGGGGGAATTTGCAGCATGATGGATGCATAGGATACCTGAAGCGCCTGCTGCAGGACTGTAGAAGAATCCATAATTTCCATGGCAGCTAGCTGCAGCTCCAGGGCTCCCGGCAGTTAGGTTACCATGAGCTGCAGCTACTGGAGAACTTGAAGAATCAGAAAAAGCAGCAGGTTCATGATGCTGCAAAGTTGCTGGAAAGAATCGTTGTGGTGTTCTGTGACTGTAAGCAAAGATATTATGGTCCATACTTGTTGCTGAATACTTAGGGACCCAACTGCAGTTGGAAGGATGATCTGCAGCTCCTTGCCTTAATGTTGTTGCCATGGCAACATTGTCAGATTGTTCTGTTGTTGCAGAAGCTGTAGATTCAGACTTTGCTGCAGAAGACATGACCTTGCCTTGCAGTAATCTAGTGTGAGCTAGACCACCACCACCTGCACCCCAATGGGTGCTTCTCCTAAAACAGGATAGATTTCTGTTAAACTCTGCAGAATAATCATCATTAGTGTTTGCTGCTGCTGCTGCTGCTGCTGCTGCTTCCCACCGATCACTGGATTTTGTTGAAGCTCGAGTGTCAATTTGCACAACATTTGTAGCAGGAGATTTTCTACTTGGTGCTGCAGTAAGAGATGACGATGCAGGGAGAAGAGCATGCAGATCTCGGGGTGGTCTGAACACAGAAGCGTCCAGGGCCAAAGAGTGCATCTCTGGTAACGACTCTAATGCGCCAATCTGTTTGCAAGAAAAGTGAAAGAGATCAAATCCAGTCAAGAAAAACACAAGCACAAAGCAAGTACCCATGACAACTGAGCACCGTAAAGGACTCTCACCCTGCTACACATTCTGTCGCAATGTATCCTTGGCACAAGTATATTACAGGACGTTACCTTTGCGGTCGCGAGGATCTCCTCGCTGGACGAAGAGGCATTACTAGAATCGAAGAGAGAAGAGCTCTGATCGGAGGAGTCGCTCATGATTTGATCTTCTCCATCGGAGATGGAATAGCCCCGATCATGGCGCGACGGCAACAACCACTTGGTCCTCCTAGTTCTCCTCCTACTAGTACTAGTACCACCATCTACGATCAATGCTGCTGCCCCCGCTGCTGGCGCTGCGGTACTACTCACCCCGTAACAATACTCTCTTCTGCTGGAAGATGAGGAGGAGAAAGAATCCGGAGACTTGCTTACCAAGCTGCGAATGTCCGTGATCACAAACTTGGGACTAAGCTGTGGTACTCCTCGTTCTCTTCTTCCTCCTCCTCCTCCTTCTGCCATGATCAGCTCGCTCTTCTTATCACTCTGAACTAGATTCATCAGCTTGTGGCTTGTCCCTGGCAACTGCAAATCACTCACTCTCCTGGACGGATTTGACACAAGATTCTTAGACTCCGAGTCACGATATTCCTGTAACGAAGAATCGTGAGCCATTTTTCTTGTCCACTACTGCTAGCAGTTGTTCTTTCAACAATGCACTAGGCTCCTTCCCGCAACAACAACGACAACATCACCAAAATATCGAGACTCCCTCGCACCAATTGCACAAATCCACAAAAATACGCGCGCGCACTCTCTCTCTCTCTCTCTCTCTCTCTCTCTCTCTCTCTCTCGGTGCTATTAAACCGCAAATCTGCGAATATTCATGTCTTCAAGATCTTCTTACATGCAAGACTTGCAACAACGCTTCCAATTGATGAAACGACAAGGAGCTGCTGCTGCTGGACCTGGAGAATTCCCTACTACAAAGTCTACTAGTATTTTGAGTTATCCAAACTAGGAGAAAAACAATTTCTTCCTTGTTCAGCTTTTGGCATCGTCGACCACAACCGAAACCCCCCCCAACCAAAAAAACACAAAAAAACAAAAGAACAAAAAGAACTTGCGTTGCAGAGTGAGAGGTGGACTACTACACAGCCAACTTCTTAGCTAGCTCTAGCTAAAAATAATATTTTGTAGCTGCACTAGTTGTGGTCCACATTGAAAGTGTGAGCAGCTAGTTTCCTTATAGCCGAAGATGATCATGTCTCCAGGGATCATGAGTAGACTAAAAAACTGATTGAAGAACAACTTCGAGAGTCCATGTGCAAGAGAACTTAGTTGAAGATCATAACAACCTTCTTGGAACTAGCGAAGGATGTTGTTGCTGTCGGGGTACAGTAATGATGGATTTTCGTTATAACACCAAAAACAAATCAGGAGCTGACAAGAAGAAGAAGAAGAAGTGAAGATTCGTGACAGGAATTATGTACATTCTGTAAACACCAAAGACTCTTCTCTCTCTTGTGTGTCTTCTCTCTCTCTCTCTCTCTCTCTCTCTCTCTCTCTCATGAAATAGGCTCATCACTTATCTCAGAACACCGGCAAGTGATGAACCCTTTCTCATAGAGAGAGACAGTTAAAGATGAATGTCATCAAGTTAAATATCTCATAAAACTGGGAAGTAATTTTGTTGGCTTTGTTTGTTTGTTTTTTTTTCTTTTTCTTCGGGAGGAAACAAAAGGTTGCCGAAGTTAGAAGAAGCTTTGCTTGCACTCATCATTTGTTTCTAGAAACAGAGAGGCAAAAGTACACATTTTTCCTTCTCTCTGGCTTTATTTTTCCTTGCTTTCCATTGCCAAGAGGCTCATAAATCAGATTGGCCATCTCACAAACATCCATTTTCTCTCACTCATTGTAAGTAGTTGATGACCAAGTTTATTGAAGCTACTCCAACTCTCTTCATTCCTCATGATTTTTTTTCTGGCACTCACTCATAGAAGCTCAATCCATAGAATCATGTTGGTTTTTTTTTTTTTTTTCCTCTTTCCAAAATTTCTGATATGATGATTTGTTGTGTTGTCAGTCGTAGATGCTCACTCCTATCCAGTGGTTTTTCTCCCTCTCATTTTTGTGATGTAGCTAACTTCCTTCTCTCAACGCAAGAGAGATTTAGAGAATTTCTCTGTTGCAAGATACCCTTATTTTAAGAAAAAATTCGTCACATTTAGAGATGTTTTGAAAGGATTTTGTCATTGTGCGATCCAACTTTTGGCCACATTTGGACAATCCAGAGTTAGTGTTGGTAGTTAATGTGAAATCTTTTTTTGGGATGCACACAACTAATGCTAAATCTCAAAAGTGAAGAAAAATAAAAAAACATTTGTTGGAGATGGGGTGGGCATCAGTGTTTTTTTTGGCGAAATTCGTCAAATTTCTCCGAAAATTCAGGGCTGGCCAGGTGTAAGCTTGGATTTCAAGGGTGAAATCTGGAACTTTTCGTCTAAAAGTATCATGATGTCCTAAAAGGTCGCCAAAAATGTACACAATTTGGAAACTTTTTGCCTTACAAGCGAGTGCGTAACAACGGCTAGTTGCCAATTTGCCCTAAAAGCAACCTTACACTCGCCTATGTGTCTACCTCAATCATCAAATCATCGCCACTTTTTCCCTCCTTCAGTCTGAGCCGTTCATCAAACCTTTCCCCTCTTGCCTTAAAATTTTCGCCACACTTCATCCCATTTACTATTCAGATTTGCCAAAGGATTAGAGGCTCATATGTTACAAACTTACACTCTATGATTTTGCAGTGGAAGACTCTAGAGTTTGGATCTTGATATTAAAACTTACACTTTGTCATGTGTTTATGAGCAAATTGCATTGAAGTTTATTGGTTTCATGAGTCTTGATTTTGGGTATATCATCTTTATGTTGCAACTTGCAACTCACAATAGTCCTTGAACTTTCAAGATTTAGAGTTTTGTGTTCTTGATTCCTTAGTGCTTGCTCAAGAGTGTTCGAGCCTTACATAGCATGCATTGCACTTTTGTCTACTACATTGTTTGTTTTTGTGGTTTCACTGTGTTTTTGTGCAACTTCTATTTAAACCATATTTTGCACTTGTTGTGAACCTCAATGTGTATGGACTTTTTGTTTGAAGATTCATCCTTTTAAATCACCCCCAAATTTCAAATTCAAATATTTTTACACTTTTCGCAACCCTAGCAATGGCACCCCTCTTGCTAACTCTAATGTGGCTTCTAGCAATAGAGGTGAAACTCAATCCAAATGTGAACTTGATACCTCAAAAGGTAAGCAAGATGTCATTGATGTGCTTGTGATTTATTCATGTTCAAATTTTCCTACAAACAATCCAAGTCTTGGCATTGATTCACTAGAAACACCTCAAGTTTTAATAGAGGTCTTGGAGTAGAAAGTTAAAAAAACACATGATTATGAGTCAAAGAGGAAATTTCAAGTTTCTTAAGCAACTAAGCTACCTTAGGCTAAGTTGCATATGGGTGTTGATGGTTGTGTGCAATTTGTGAAGTGCAAAGTATGCTCAAAAGTTGAGCATAAAAATAAGTTGTTGGCTCCAAAATGGGACTCACTCCAGAAACATGCCGATTGGAAAAAGGCTGAAAAAAATATGAAGGGAATGAAGAAAGGTGAATGGTATACTAGCAATGATTGTAAGCACAACAAAAATGTAACTACTTATGCTTGCAAAGGGAGGGAATCTGTTTTGCAATAGGTTACTATTGGGTTGGTTAGTGAAAAACACAAAAAATTGGTTCAGTTTGCCACATTATTCCACACACTGAAGCATGGTCAACCAATGCTTAAGTACGAGGCTCACAAGGAGTTGTTTGATTTTTTGAATTTTGAAAAGAACCCAAAAATGCATTGGACATATTCATTAGGTTGGGCTATGGCTCAACACATGCATGGCATTGTCTTAGAGGCCACCAAATCTATTATTGGAACAACCCAATTCATTTCATTTATGATGAGGTTAATACCATCGACAATCAAAGCTAGTTTTTAATTCATGCTTGTGTGGTTTAGAATTGCTTGTGGATACCAATCCTTCTTTCCTTTGAATGTGTGGTGGCAAGATCATGTGTTGATAACATCATTCAAATCCTCATGCAAGCCTTGATGCATGAAGGAGGTCTAATGAAATATTTGATTGGTAAGAAGCTAATGACATTCGGTGTAGATGGAGTTCTATTTTTCAAGGCATTAAATCAAATGTTACTCAACAAATTTTTAATGGGTGGGCTCCACATTCCACAAGGGTTCACTACATGGCTCATATAACCAATTTGGCGGTTTAAACTTTGTCGCATTTGCAAATGGTGAACAAAATTGAAGGATTATTCCAAACGTTGTACAATTACTTCTCCAAAAACCCTAAAAGGCATTTGGAATTTATAAAACTTGTGGAAATTATGGAAATAAAGGGGGCAAAGATTTTGAAAAATGTGAAAACCCACTAGATATCTATGTTGTCCCCTACATGGTGTGTGATGGTGGAGTATAGGATTTTGTTGAAAAGATGGCCCTTGATGGTCATACTAATGACAAAACCAAGGCAAATTTTAAGTTTTTTTTGTGATGTGCAGATTTTACTAGGGCTTGTTACCATTTTGCCGTTGTTACAAGCAATCCACAACCTAATTAAATTTAGCTAGTTGCATGATGTTTTTATATATGATTTTGTGGCAAGAACAAATGTATGTCAAGGGGAGATCTTTGAATTATACATAAACCAAAACATGTTACAAAACTTTATTGGCTTTTACACATGATTCCATAATCATGCGTTGGATGCCAAACTTGAACTTTGGTGTGGAAGATTTGACCTTTCATGTGAACTAGTAACACATTTGGGCTACTCATCTTGATTTTTACATTAGTGTGGTTTCATATGTGACCAAAAAGGTGTATGTTATAGCCATCATACAGGTGGAAGCAAAATGTGCAAGTTTAACCTTAACCTTTTCTTTTTTTTCATTTTGTTTATTTGGAATTTGGAAAAGGGTAGTCTAATTTGCATTGATGTGGTGGTTATTTAGGTTGTAGGGATTGTCGATCGCCTTGCTAGAGAATTATAAAGGGGATTCCTTGCTCTTAATGTCATGGACAGTTTCGGTGTGATGTACCCATAATATTGGCTATAATCCGATGTAGATGAAAACTTCAACAAGCATTTAAATGTGATAAAAGTTACATTTTGCAACCCCAAAAAGCTAGCCAGTAATGATGTATGGGTTCCTGAGGTTATGTCAACATCTTCCCTTGACATTGAACAATCTATGTTCAAGCTAGCCATGAAATCAAATGCATGTACTGCAATGGCGAAGCCAATTGATGTGAATCCTTTGACGCATCTTTGGCACACTCTTTCAACATTGAAATTATTTGCTTATTTTTTTCTAGAGTGCTTCAAATTGGCGAAGATTGCCATGGTACAAATCATTGGTAATGTAGAAGATGAATAATGTTTTATTTCCTTGGCATTTGACAAATCCAAGTTGCGCAATTAACTACCAACCAATTTTGGGATTAGTGGTCAGAATGTTCTCCCTGAAGTTTTACACTCTATAGAATTTTCCATATGCAAAAGCATTCGAGTAGTGGTGAGCTAAATGCCTTCGATACAATGTGGGAACTTAGGCTTTCACTTCAACAATTTATTGATGCAAAAGTTGGAAGTTGGAACTATCCTTGGGTTTTGGCAACTTGCAATTTGCAAAGGTTTGTTGGTATTTTTTTGTATGGGAATTGGACAGTCCATAATGGACACCAATGTCCACTTTTAATTTACAACTATACCTTTTATGTTCATTTGTTTGCGGACTTTGGACAATTTCTGGGTTTTTGGGTAAGTGAAATGGTGATCCCAAATGGATACCACTTCTTATTCAACCTTCTATTTCCAAGTTCTATTTTGATTTGAAAGTTGAAGGTGGTTATGTGTTGAACTAATGTATTTGTTTTTGTAGGTAGGCCACTTGTGCTACAATGGGTAGTTTAAAAGGTTCAATCCCTTCACAAGTGATTACTAATTAGATTCCTACTCTCCATGTTTTAGTAGAAGGTAGCCTAGATTTCTCCTTGTGAGAATTGGCAATTACCAAAACTCTTACAATAATTTGACATTTATAGCCAAAATAGCCACATTTAAACAGATTAAATCACCTAAATAAACATCATTCCCTTTCAATTTGTAGCCAAAAAATTCATTACAAAAAAAAATTATAGCTTGTTGGGCTCCAACTCATTCCAACCAATGGCCAGCCTAGCAACACAAGGGTTGAAACAATAGCCAAATGTCATATTTTTCCAAAAAAAAAAAGAAAAAACATTGGTGAGCATTGGGGGATTATCCATAATTAGTCAAATTTGGCTTTAAATGAGATACGAATGTAAAAACACTTAAACATGTACAAGTTAGAATCTTACATCAAAATTTGATGATCATAACAATTTCTTTCCATTATTTTCCTGGCAAGTAAAAAACCCAGAAAATCTCTGACTTCTCACAAATTTTAAATTTTTCCAGGAAAAAAACATTCCTATCCCCCAAAAACAAATTAAAAGCGGCAGTAATGGCTGGCATTTTTGCTTCTTTTTCCATGGGAATATGCACTATATTTATGTGAAAGGCGAAGACTATTAATGAGGGAAAAACCACGAGAAGGGCCTACACAGTATATCAAGTGCCTTAACCTATGCAGATAACGAGGCATAGGAGGGGAAGGTTTTTACACCTACTTTCTAAGAGTGGGAAGGACCTTTTAGGTGGTAGGCAAGGCCCAAGGTGCAGGGCCTTCTGGAAATGAGGACCCCCTGCCTGAGGTGACAGCCAAAGAGCAAGCCCTTCATTTCCAGAAGGCCCTGCTCTGAAGGACTTACCTAGCCGTAAGATTGACTGGCACAAATTCATAAGAGAAAAACCCTTGGATAGCAGGGATGCAACTTAAAGGAGTTCATAAGGGACGGAGGTGCATTTTGTTCTGAAATGCACCTCCATTCATTTGGAATGTCCTTCCATACCACAAACGCCCAAGCGCAGATAAATTATGACAATTTCAGGTGCCCTGCCAGCACACTAAAAAAACTATGGAGGACTTTATGATGACTCTTGAGCCTGATATCCCTCCCGCTTTTGAAGTGTAGGCTTTCATAACCCTCCTCCTTTCTAAAAGGGGTATTCATGGATACCTACATATAAGGTGCCCTCCAAATACACTAAGAAATTTTTCTCACTGCTTTACATTCTCTAAGACTAATGTAATTTTTGGGAGGTCTTTACAAGTTTGGACTAAATCATTTGCTGCCATAGGCCCTCCAGGTTACATGCCATTCCCCCAACTGGGGATTACCTATGACTATTATTGTGTTGTCAATCATAAAGCTCATCAGTACCCCTTTCAAATTAGAGAGCAGTCAGTAGTTGGGAACTATTGATTTTCTTTAGGAAGTGGCTCTCGCTCTCTCTCTCTCCCAGTCTCATTATTTCCAGCCAGAGCAATCTGTTGCTTGATGTGATGGTAAGGCATTTTCTCAGCTGGAGATTATCATTGTATTGGTTGTCCATCATAAGCTTGCTCACTCCTTTCAGATAATTGGGTGCCAAGAGTTCGGCTGGCTTTTGCTTTCCACTGGAGAGTGATAGTACATTTGTGTGTGTGTGTGTATACCATAGCCTAGGGTCAGTTTCCACATTGACAAAACAAATAATTATTTGTTTTCAAAAAACGAATTCGTTTTTAAATTTTTAAATTATATATTTTTTCATCATCTACTATAAAATTGTGATATGAGTAGTGAAATTATCCAGAGTGTAGCCTATGATAACTATGATGATATTCATCATGTCAACTTGATATTTTCACAAATTATCATTTTCCTATTTTGAGAATTATTTAATGACGAAACTGACCTTACCGAAGTTAGTTAGGAAGATTGATTTGAGTCCCAAGCTATGGAGCCCACGATCATTTTGTTGTCAATTATAAAGCCCATCCAATTGCAATAGAATGTGTATATATTTGTGCACACATGATATAGACAACTGAGTACAGTAATAGAGACAACTGGCTATAGTTATAGAGAAACTAGGCACTCATTCATGATGACAAGTGGAATAGACTAGACAATTATCTCTTTGGGGAGTTTTTTTTAAGCAATAAAGGTTTCACTATACCTAATTTACATGTGGCAAAAAAAGACAAAATTGTAGCTTATGATATAAGAGATTGAATGTGAATTGATGGATGTATTTTGGTATAGTTAACTACTTTATTCTGGTACTATATTCTCTTTAACTACTTTTAAATGCACTCCAATATACTGAATCATATTACACAATGATACCCACACAATTAATGACATATTGAGGCAATGCCCCAACATATGTAAAACCAAGGTGCAAAAAAATAATTGAAAACCTCCAAATGAATTGCATTTGATTTTGCGGCCAAATGACCTTGCAATCCTTGGATAAGAAATGTCACATGCTCTTTGATTTTGAATGTACCCTTTTATGCAAATTAACCATGTTGTTTGCCTTTTTTTAATAAGATTTTCAATGGATAAGAATTGTTGGATGTAAAATGAATGCATATCCAAATTATTGGTCAAACAATTTTTGATTTATTTTTCATGAATGTCATGCAAGTTGATAAACAACATTCATCCTCCATACAATAAAGGACTTGAACACAAGTTACATTACCATAGTACCATGGCAAGTTCAACATTTTAGTGTTAGAGTATTGAATAATTATTTGATTTCAAGGATTCAATGTTGAAGAATAAAATATTTTATAACAATTTAAAAGATTTTCTATTTCCTTTGACAAATTTTTGTTCTTTGAAAGAAAATGACACATCTTTTAGTCTCCAAAGCACAAATGGTCTAGTATTTGACTAAACAAACATTTGTTTGACAATATATTTGCATAGTAAAGATTTAAGAATTGTTGAGTTGATTTTGATGCACAATGCCTCATCAATGGGCTTTCCTTTGATCCATTGTGACATTGCAAATAGTACAAAAAATAAACCCATAATTGTAAAAGTCCTAAGACTCTACAATTTCCCTTTTTGATACATAGTTTTGTTGCTTAGAAGTTAGCAAATGTGTGGAAATGCACAAGTTGAATAATGTCACACATGATAATGTTAAGAATACATTAATCCAATTTTTGTAAATCAAAGGCCAGATTGGAATGTACCAATAGAAGGTGAAGTTATCACAAATCCACAACCAAAGGTTTTGAAGCAAATATGGACATGATTCCTTTGATTGATCGTGCACTTTGATTTGTAGCTTTAAAAATCACCACAAGTAGGTATCCTAACCAATGACCAATGGATCATTCTTGTAAAAGGATCCATTTGACCAATGGATCATTCTTGTAAAAGGATCCATTTGTAGGGTTTATTGTAGTGTTTTACAACCTACACCGAAGACAAAAGTGATCATAATAAGCATTGAGCATGCCAAAGCAACATGATCAAATAAAGAAAATTGAATTGTGAAGACTTCAAAACATAACTTTTGGCATCTATGCATGTTGATGAAAAGTAAATTATGAAACCACAACAAGATCAAAAGGCCAAAATTAGAAATTACAAGCTCTAAAACTTCAAGTGTCTACAAATTACACCAAAATAAATTCATGTTTAAAATGTTAGTATGGAATGCAAAAACAAATTTCCACAACAAATAAAATTTTGAATATAACCAAAAAAGAAAATCATGTAGTGGTAGTCAGCCCAAATATAAATTGAAATGTGGTGAATATTTGTCATTAAAAAATATTGCTTTCAATTGCATATTCCATTGAGGATGATCATGTTGAACAAGATCCTTGTTGTATTGGTAAAAATATTTGGTTTGAAGTTTCAAGAAAGTTTTATGGACCCTCATTTGCATGTAAATCTAATGCCTTTTGCAATAGCTTTCGCTATTTTCAATGCCCACTTTTAAGATCTTTTTAAACAACTTGCATTGTGGGTTGAATTACTTGATAGCATGCCTTGTTACACCACAATATTCTTTTCAAGCTTGTTGCATTTGTAGACATCATTTAAAGATCAAATCCACAAGTCAAAACTCAAATAGGAGATCAAGCACATGAGAATCCAACAAAAGAATGAACTTATAATGAAACGAATCAAACACATCATTGATGGTATGTAGATCCTTCACATTTTCAACATTGTAGTGCATTTCTTGTTTGATGTGGGTTACCATTATAATATAAGAACCATCAAAATTAGCACAAAAAACATCATGATGTTTTTTTCCAATTCCTTTCACACCATCAAGATATCCATTGTCCATGCTTCGCAAATGCACAACTTTTGACCTCCACATTCATCTCAATGGGTGTCTTAACCCTTTTTTTTAATCTTCAAAATATGTTTCTCCTTGCATTTGGTTCATTATCTATTGACTTTCCTTGCCCTTTTTGTCATTTCATTTTTCACCCTTTTTTTTAATAAATGATTACAAACACAACCTACATAAAACATAAATAAAATATTTACACAAAGACAAAATCTACACAAATATTTACATTCAGTGCTCCTTCAAGACCCTTCAACTTTCAATTCCTCAATGACAATGAAACCTCAAATTTTCAATTCAAAAATTTCAATGCAAACCATCAACACCCACTTTCAAAATGATAATGAAATTTGTTTCATTTGTTTTCATATTTACAACATGCCTTCCAATGTTGATGTGAACACCTACATTCAATCTTCATAATCACACATTGTGTTATATCATCCAACATGATTATGTTTGGTTTGAATGACCTAGCCCCCATAATTGCATTAATTGGGATTTCCCTATTTTAGGATGAAAACCAACTCTAGATCTAACAATCAAAGGGGTGGTTGGGTTTATTTCTGGTCAAAAAAGAATAAATTTACAAGGAGAAAAATAATAATTCCAATGCCCCATTTCCTTCTAGCTAAGCTACACCCTTCCCACCACTCATCCACATCTTCTCTTTGTTTTTTTCTTTTGAAGCTTCCCAATGCTTCAAGTTCTTCAACATTCTCCAAGTTTTTTTTCTTCTCCTTGTTTTTTTTTTCCCCTTCTTCTTCTTTGTTTTGCAAGCTACCATTGTCATTGCCATGATCATCAAAGAAGGAAAAAGAAAAACCCATTTTTCCTCTTCTTTGTTTTATTTGATTTTTTTAGTTCTTTCTTGCCATGAAATAATTTCTTCTTTTTCTTCTTCTTCCTTTGGTTGGGGAACTTTGGTAAGTTTGTAAACATTTTATTTGTTGGGTTTTACATTGTTTCAATCCTTCAATTAAATCATGACATTAATTTGTTCTTTGATTAAACTAGGTTATGAGGCATAATAAAAGAGGTCTTTGTGGTAGATACAATTCAATTCATGCTTTAACATCACCAACTTTCACTCATCACCATGTGACAAAGGCCACAATAATTGCAACAACCTATTAGAGCAACATGGGCTTATTTGACAATCCATTTTCCTTGAGCAAGGGTGCACCTTAAATCATAATGTTGAACCATTTGTAACATAGCTTATGGTGGGATTTTTTTGCATCTCACTACCACTTTTGTAATGTGTCACTTGAATATTTAAAAACATTTTTGTACATGTTCATGGATTCATTTTTGTAACTTTCCACTCATTTTATTTTCCAAATCAAAATTTTCCAGTCCTAATCTATGAGCCTTGATCACTCTATGCCATATTGCACATTTAATTAACAAGCCCCATTCCACACAGTATCCCCATCCACCATGAATGGTTTAAATTAACCATAAAACAAAAGACTAATACATTCATTTTAGGAAGAAAACATTGAATGTGGTCACAATAAAATAAATAATACTTTCATTAATGAAGGTTTCTAGGGTCATTATTAACACAATTAACAATGCAATGTCATTAGTAGAAAATGGTCATTTTGCAACTGTTCCGTGCGACTAATTTTTAGTTGCATGCAATATTTGCAACAAAAATCTTAATAGTTGCATTAAACAAATCGCATTGACATGAGTCGCAAATGACAAAAAACTTAGGATGAAAAAAAAAATCAACAAAATATGTTTTCATCCTTTGATTGGTCATGTACGTATTGTCAATTGCAACTAAAATGCGACTTTTTTGGTGAACGATGAGAACAAATTATGTGTTGCCACGTGTCCCAACTCTTCATAATTAAAAATATTTTATTATTATTTTGAAATAATCTAAAATGCTTAATTTTTATGTTTGGATGGTTTAAATTGTGACACGTGGTGCAATATTAATTTGTCACGTGACACATTAATTAAATTTGTCCAAATTTAATTTAAATCAATATTTTAAGTATGTAGGTTGAACTAAGTACTTACTTACCTATATACTTACCTACCCATATAAGCTAAACACCTATCTAGATAAAACCTATTTACCTACTTAGGTAGGTAAATAGGTAGTAGAAAAGTAAATAAACAAGTTATAGAAATAGGTAGTTAGGTGTAAGTACATGAATATTTATATTTTATTTTGGGTTAAATCATTTTTATTGACTCATCCCATATGCCCATCTTTAAAATTTGAGAATGTAAGACAAAACACATTGTTTATATATTTTTCAAGATGAGAATGAAAGCCAAAACATATGGGATAAACTTTTTAGTTGCAAGTCATTTGTGATTAAACATTTGTAACTAACTTGCAACATTTACAAATGACTTGTAACTAAAAAGTTTATTCCACATGTTTTGGCTTTCATTCTCATTTTGAAAATATATAATTAAGTAGGTAAGTGACAACTAATTATCTAACTAATTACCTAATTAATTAACTAATAAAATTACTAATTATTTAATGAATAAAATATTTTAAAAATTAACTAATAAACTTGCTAATTAATTAATTAGCAACTAAATTAGAAACTAACTAATTATTTATAGTAATAATCATCAATATCTTATGATTACTGATTTAATTATATTATTAGTTATTATTAAATATAACTTAATTTATTAGTTAAATAAATATTATTATTATTTAATTATAATTATATATTAATAATTATAATATGTCAACCAATTTAATTAATTACTAATTGGCTAATATTGAAATAATTAGATAATTATTAATAATTAATAAATTATTATTTTGTAACCAAATAAATTAATATAGTAACTGAAATATTCATTATTTTAATACTTATCAACTAATAATTATAAATATTGGGTACTAGGTTTTTTATATCTAATAATGTAATTAAACCTAGCCTAGGCTAACTATTTTATTATAATTATTCCCATTTTTATTTTCATTTATATAATGAATAATAAATTTAAATGTAAATATTTAATAATAACAATAACATTAATTCAATTATTATTGTAGCTAGTTGGTAGCCAAGGTTAACTATTTTATTTTTATTATTCATATTATTACTTCGTTCATTAAAGCTATTTATGAACTATTACAATAAATGTTTTATATTTTTAATAAGTATATTTTTACTTCGAAAATAATTTCTGCATTTGTATAATAATTTATTAGATTTCCATTCTAATTAATACAGTAATTATTATATATTAATAAAATAATAAAACTGAAAATAAAATCTATATATCAATAATTGATTATAACCATTGACTTATTAATAATTAACAATTATAAATTATAAATTTGAAATATAAGAACTTACAATTTTATATTAATATTTCCTAATAATTATTATATTAATCTAATAATACTTCATAATTGATTAATTATTATATTATATTATATTATAATGTCACTCGTTAAAACTATTATGATTTATTGTAATTAATTTTTCATTTTTTTAATAATAAAAAATTATTCATAGTAAGTACATTAGCCATTTGAAAAAATAATAATAATAATTAATTCAGTAATTGTATTTTTTTTTTTTATCATTCTATCATCATCATCATTATGTAATAAAATATTACTGCTTTCAAATTTTAGTCAAAGGTAATACTGAAAATTAATTTTTTATTGCATGTAATTAATATAAATATGTAATATAATATTAATACAAATAATAAAAAAATTTATTTGTAATAACTTTAAGATGGATAATAAGATGGTTTGGATAAACTTGTAATATGGGCACAATATATTTAGCAAATATCTTACATAAAATTTTAATATACTCAAAATATACATTATTTAGTGTAACCATAATATCAAGGTCATTTATGCAAATAATAATATTTGAATACACATATAATATTGTTGTTTATATACATTCAAAATATACATTTATAAATCTTAATACACCCAACTATATTCTTTAAAATTCAGAAAATACACCTTTGTATACTCATAGGAATGCAACTAAATTGGTCACATTTGCAACTAATGGGACATAAATTGTTGTTCTTGGATGAAAACTAAACTAAATGTTGTTCACATGCAAGGATGAGCACCAAAATAGTCACAAACTAATTGCACTATAGTTACAAATATGGCCAACACAAGAAATAGTTGCAAAAATGTCCAAATGTAGTTGCAAATAACTAATAGTTGCATGTAGTTGCAAATAGGGTGGCTATATTTTGGCCAATTTCTACTAGTGTACCTTCATCATGTGAATAAACCCTCATCATTCCTATAATGTAATACTCACAAAATAATTTTAAGCAAAAAATATATTACAATACTTCCATATAATTGTATTGTGTACCTTCACCAAAGGGCCCCTTGGTTCATGGCAATGTTTCAATATGTGAATATTGCAAAAATTGATTCCTCCATCACTTAAAGTTACTTGGGCTCCATGTTGCTTCGCATTGTTAATGATGATAAATAAATTATTTAAAAATTAATTAGTTATCGAACATTAATAATACATGATCATATGTATTTTCCATGAAATTATTTCCATTTCCAATGATTTTAGAATATTGTATTTCATTTTCACCTACTAAAACCTTAATATTTCTAACACCCATGATGTAGAAGTTTAACTTCTAACTATTCTCTTTCTAAAAGTAAAGTGCAAGTAAGTAAAGAGATTCCATGTTGTAGGCTATAACAAAATTCAATCATGTTCCTTTCATATTCATTCATGATCATAAAGTGATATGGTCACGTAAATAAGTTGTTGGTTTTTTACCCTTTCCTTTGGTGCTTAAATGGGGACCTTTAATACATTCATTATTGGCACAACTACTTGGTACCCACATACAAAGCATCTAGTGAACAGACACACACATGATTACAACAATTTTTTAAGACTATTGGGATGGGGGGTGTGTGGATTTTGAGCTTTCTAAAGTGAATTTTTTTGGTTACAAGAATCTACACAAATTAGGTTCAAGATGGGAAAAACAACATATTCCACAATATGGAGTAAGTAATCCAACGTGGTATATATGAGACTTTCACCTTCCAAATATCAACACAAACATCAACATCGTGTTGTATACAAAACCACAATAGTGTGAATCAACACAAAATACACATAATCCATTCCTGTAAATGACCCGAATTCCAAGGCTTTAATAGTGGCAGGTTAGGTATGGAATATCAAAAATTCATTGATATAGGCTACTAGAATAAGAACATATTCAAAGGAAATAACACATGTTTACAATGTACATGTGTATGAAATTGGAAGCACACAAAAATTCCAAAAAACAACAAAACAAAAACAAAGATATTGAATTATAATTGCTTTGACATACTAAATGCAAAAACATGATTATATACTCACCTTTTGCATAAACATGTTTGCTCCTTTGTTAATCTTTTGAAATAACTAAGTAGCATATTCAAATGAAATCACACATATTTACATTTTTATGAAATTACATGTTTACATGTGTATGAAATTTCAAAGACACAAAGATTCCAATTTTTTTTTGAAAGGACACAAAGATTTCAAAAGACATTGAAAAAAATAAAGAAATTTGTTTCTTTTTCGATATTTCAAAATCCATAAGGACATTTTTGAAACATTACAACTTACAATATGTTTATTTTTTAAAGCATCTAGTTGGAATTGACCTATAATAAATTTCCAGTTTGGAATTGTCTTTTTGTACGACATACGACTATAGCCCATTTCAGTTAAATTAGTTCCGATGAAATCATCATCATTAGAATTAAAACTTGGGCTCCACGTTGTTACGCACTACTAGTGATGATGAAATGACAAAAGAAAAGAGGGTTTACATTTGAAAACTTTGTTATTTCAAATATATATAAGATTCAAATTGTACAAAATACCACCCAATTATCATCCAAAGGGAGATTTAATCAGCCACCCTTGTTTTTAATTCATTGAAATTTTGGAAGCAATTAGGGTGGATAAACATTAAACCAACTAAACAAGTGGGGATTAAATCCTTGAATTAGGTATTAAGGGAGAAGTTTTTATTGGAAAATAACTTAATTTCAAAGAAAAGAAAAACATGTTAATGTCTTGAAATAATCTCAACATATTCAAATGAAATAACACATATTCACATTTGTATGAAATTACATGTAAACATGTGTATGAAATTGGAAAGACACAAAGATTCAATTTTTTTTTGAAAGGACACAAAGATTCCAAAAGACATTGAAAAAATAAAGAGATTTGTTTCTCTTTCAATATCTTAAGATCCATAAGGACATTTTCAAACATTACAACTTGTAAAATGTTTATTTTTAAAAATTCCAATTAGGAATCGACCTTTAATAAATTTGCTGTTTGGAATTGTTTTTTTTGTACAACCTACGACTATAGCCCATCCCACCTAAATCAACTCCAATGAAATCATCATCACTAGAATTTATGTACACTTCCATTCATTCATCTAAAATTATTGATGCCCTTTTGTTTTTCCCCCAACATGTGGGAATTGCAAGGATTTATTTTTTTGGGTCCAAGTTTTGCAAAAAGTGCCCTATGTCATCATGGCCACATATGAAGGTATTGTAAAAACTTGGTCCATTGCGATGGGTTCATTGTATGCAATACCCATATGAACATTGATTCATGTATTTCTATGAAAGAATAAAATGAGGGATTCAATAAACAAAGATGGTGGGGTTTGGGGGGGGGGGAGGGAGTTATGTAATGCATATGTAATATTTTCATTTGTTATCAGTGGCATCACAACTTGGTGGGAAGGTAGATGGATGGGGCTCAAGCAAATATGAACCTCATGCATATTGTAATACTTGGTCATTAGCAACATCATGACCTTGGTGGGTCTTTTAAATGGATAGGTAGGTTGGCAGCCAATAAGAGTAGGTCAATAGCTTAAAAAGTAGGCTAGGATGGTGGGTGTGTTAGTTCATAGCTAGGGGCAAGGAGGTAGGTAGGTGGGTCTAATTGGATTTGGAAAAAAAAAATTAATGAAAAGGAAGGTTTAATCAAAAATAAAAATAAAAATCAAATTGTGTTAACATGTGTGGTTAGCATAAGGATATGAACCAATAGAAAATTAGTGGCCATCCAACTACATACATCCCCAACTAGTGTAATCATGGAGGTTGGTTCATTAGCCATTTTATTTAATAAGAGGAATTTTGTGATCTAATTAGAATTGAGATTATTTACATTATCTTTGGTGGACATATGGATATTTTTCCCCCTTACATACATCACTCATGAAATGGTTTTGGCCTCTAACATAAAATATCCATAAATATTTAAAAGCACAAATTGTGATGTTTAAGTGTTTTTTGTTCAATGTGTACCAAAAATGAAACACAAATATGGTGGAGGCGAAACAAGCCATATGTTTTCATGAAAAATGTATGAAGAAAGCCAAAAGGCAAAGGAGGTTAAATGCACCATATACTTCCATGAAATGAGTATGAAAGAGACAAAAAATGACTCAAAGGTTGAATGCACCATACATTTTTATGAAATGTGTATAAAGGCAAAAAACATTTAGAAGGTCAAATGGGCCATACATTTTCATGAAATGTAAACATCATCATGCTTTCCTATTAAATATTTATGAGAATTGTGTGTGATAATTGTCATCACCTCTCTTTTACAAATATGATAATCTTTCTTTAACAAAGGGCATTCGCAACAATCAAATTTTCATAATGATTGTGAAAACATGTTAAATGTGTAAATATAATTTCAATATAATTATAAAATATTTGCCAATGACCCCATTCCAAATGGTAAACATTAAACATGAACAATAAATTAAATTTGGCATTGGTTCTGATGTAATTATAGGATAATGTCTAACAAAAAAATGTTTTCAAATTTTTTTAACAATATCCAAACTATGATTAACACTTTAATTATCTTTCTTACACAATATTTTGAAGGAAACAAAAGTGATTTAATGGTTAGAATTTCCCCCTTAAACCCTTTTGATCTTTTTTTCAAATTTTATTTTTTTCCATGAATTTTTTAAATGAACAAGGAAATAAAAATTTTAAGCAAAATTTTCAAGCTAGATGCCTCAAGGAGAAAGGGACTTTCCCCTAGGGGAAAGAGACAAAATGGTAGGTCCAACCATGTTCTTCCAAGGAATAACTTTCTTGGGGAGAAGGGGAGCAACTTCCCATGGAGAAAGGGGCTAAGTTACTTCAATGACCAACTTTTTGAATGTTTGACAAGAAATTGTAAGGGATAAAGTCCAAATCAAACATTCTTTATACCATTGAAAAAAACTTTCAAAACATAGATATCAAAAATGATTTTGCATTTTTAATTTGAGGCTATGAACTAAAAGTTATGATGATAAGATAATTGAATGCAAATTTTAATCTCCCTTTCTCCCTTGGGGTAGAAGGGGACTTAAAAATTTGACTCTTGGCTTTTCATTTTGCCATAATTTCAAATCAAAAATGCAAAATCATTTTCAATACTGTAGTATTTACTTTTTCAAGTTCGACATCTTGTTGCTAAATAATTATTTTATTTTGAGTGATTTTTTTAATTGAATTTTTTTCATTTAAATTGAAAAATATCTACATGTTATTCATCACCAATGTTTTGCTAAAACATTTTGGTTCACATCATCGGTTTTGATCCCAAATCCTCCCTTACATGAAATATGGCACAAATTACTCGCATATCTTTAAGCATTGAAAATTAGGGGTTTTTTCACATTTATTGCATACACAAAGTCAAAAAGGGAATTAAAAAAAAATTGCAATAAAATGATACAGTTTTTTGCAAGGCTACACTATTAGCCCATAAAAGGCATCCAATAGAACTTATTAGGGGTTGTTTAACAACAAAGGAGAAAAACAGCCTAGGAATCCTATGAAATTGGCTTTAATAAACAATAATTTTAAAAATCTTCAATAGGAAGGGACCTTAATTTTCTAAAATTTTGGCATTTTAAAAAATAATATAATTTCTATAAAACCTGAAAAAGTACTACGGTATCTACACTTTTAGAGCTTTCCAATGGTATAAAAAATGTTTGATTCAAAAAAAGTTATCCCAAGTCTAGTTTTTTTAAAAACATTCAAGAAAGTTTTTCCCCAAGGGAGAAGGGGACTAGGAAAATTTGACTCCCAACTTCCTTTTTGTCATAATTTTTAGCTCATAACTTCAAATTGAAAATGCAAGATCATTTCAGATATCTATGCTTTGAGAACTTCTCAATGGTATAAAAAACGTTTGATTTGCACAAAATTAATCCCCTTTATATTCTTGTCAAATATTTGGGAAGTTGCTATTTGGAGGAAATTGCTTCTAGGGGAAGTTACTCTTTGGGGCAACTTAATCATTTTTTCCTTGAAGAAATTGTTTTTTAGGGCAACTTAATCCCTTCCTCCCCAAAGAAGTTAATCCCTAAGGCAATTTAGTCTTTTTCTCCCCATGAAAGTTGTTCGCTAAGGAACATGGTTGGGGATACCATTTTGTCTCCTTTTCCTAGGGGCATTTAGCGTGAAGAAGTTGTCTAGAAGCTTTTTTTTTTCCATCCATTTTGTTCATGGAAGAATTTTTTTTTTTGAAAAAAGGATCAAACCTTGAACCCTTAGGTTGAAGGGTGGTTGTGAGGTAAGGTGGATCAATTTTGGCAAATAAATAGTCCATAAAAAATCCATTTGGTAGTGTTAAAATTATAGTTTACTACGATATCATTGTTTAAACGGGGGATTAAATGCAATTAATGAGATAATAAAGATTATGTCAAGAAAAGCCCAACTACATAATTTTTTTAACTTGGATGTTAAGGAGAATTTTTTTTAATCCATTAAAAAATGAATATGATATGGACTTTTGAAAATAAGGTACATTTTAATACATTTAAAAGTTCATATCTTTTTTCAAGTTAAAGTTTTTCTAATAATTTTTTTGCATCTATGTCACTTTTGCTTTAATATATCATATATTGAATCCCTATAAAATAACCTATACAAAATTCATAAACAAAAATGTATTTGTATCAAGCCAAAAACAAAATTCTAGTCCATATTTTTCAACTCCAAAAGTCCAATACTCTATATATGGATAATACAGGTTATAATTTTTCATGTAGATGTCTTTTTATTCAAGTTGAAAATCTTAATTCAATGGAAAATTTGGCACAATGATGATTTTATGGCATGTTAATGACATGTTAATCCATGACATTCTGTAAAAACTTGTAGTGTGATGCAAAAAGTGGTCCACCTTAACTTACACCCACCTTGAAAGGGGAAATTCTAACCATTAAATCACCTTTTTTCCTTGAAAATATTGTGTAAGAAAGATAATTAAGCGTTAATCATAATTTGGGTACAATAAAAATAATTTGAAAATATTTTTCTTGCTTGGCATTGTCTTGTAATTGTCTCAAGATTGGTGTTACATTTAATCAATTGCTCCTATTTAATGTTTGGCACTCCAAACTCCCCAAAGTCTAGATAAGTACATCAATGACATATGAGTGTCTCTACTATGGAGAAGATCCATTCTCACCATTCTTATCATCCTTATACACTTCCAAAAGTTGAACATCAATTCATTGACAAATTGAAATGAAAGACGCCAAATAGTGTTTGATGGGGGGGTATTTAGCATCTTGCCAAAATATGTGGAATTTGTAAAATTTCCAAATGTTGCAAAACATGTACATTTCATGTTGCAAGCATCGTGGGTAATTATTAAGCCTTGCGAACTAGAGTCATGTGAACTTGCCTTCTTTTCTTGCACACTAAAAAACTTCAATCAGTTGCAAATTACAACCATGTAATTACACCATCTCAAAACCTCCATTAGTTTGGTTAATTATAAATGGTCAATGTTTAAATTCTTCAATTTAAACATTATGATCTTATAGACAAATGTTACACTAAGGGTAACATTTTGAACATGGAACCTCATATCTACAAGGTGCACCTGTCCCCCCCACCCCCCCCCAATTCCATTCTACTTATTTGCTATTCTTGGTTGAGCTCAATTGTTTTGTGCAAATATTGAGGTGTGAAAGACTAAAACTTGCCTTGGCTCCTATACATGGGATTGGTCAAGTTATGTTTATATGGGAGAAGGGTCTTTAATCTCTAACTTGAGATCCCTTCAAGATGCCCGATATTTGTTAAGACACTAGTATGCCACCTAAAGCAAATTGGAAATTAAAAGGAGCCTTGGAAATATTGTACATCCATTTTGACATTAAATGTCATTTGATTTTTCCTTAATTTATAGCTTGATAATACCCAAGACTCCAAAGAGTTGACAAGATGGTTTAAAGTTTAAACCACTAAGCTAAAAACTCACTATGGAGGTGCTTAAAGTTTTTTGCCTTGGGTGAGCCAACACCTACATTGGTAGGATGGTAAAACCTGAAGCCCCAAAAATGTTTCAAGTTTTTCATTATTTGCAATGATTTTTTTCATTTTTTGCTATTAAAACAAAAATAAAAATTCAAGTTACTTCTAGACATGATGAATTTCCAATTGAAAGTAAGGTCTTTCTCATGAGTAATTTAATAGCTCCCAAGTATAATGAAGCCATTAAGAGGCCTCATTCAACAAGATGAAAATACTAGTTTAGGTGGTGGGTCACCTTAGCCAAAATTGTGAACCTTGATTGATAGGTTGGCAAGGATTTTATTGAAAAGATAGGCAAATTGAAAGGTTGGAATTTGAATTGAACAATGTCCACCACCAAAGCTTAAGTAAACCAAACTTGTGCTAGAATATGATTATGGGAGTGTAAACTTATCTAGGTCAAATCCACCATGGCATGGTGTACTACAATCAATTGTTTGGGGATACTAGGCGAAATTATTCTTGGGTGGTACCACTAGGAATATCACACCTTGATTTTTCTACACCCATTGACCTTTGAAAAATCATAGGAAACACATAAACAAATAATTTCATAATTTTTTCTTAATGAATACATTTATTAGGTTCCATAATTTTTTAATTTTCAATATAATCAAGAATATTCTGTATTTTGATGTTCCTAATCATTGCATTTAGAAAAAGTTTTAGGAGTGTCATGCTAGTTCTTTTCCTTGAACTTTTTAGTCAAAAACACAATTTTGAAACATGATTTGAGAATTTTCTTGGGAATTTTTCCTAAGGTAATTTGGAAGTCATTATATTTTTAAGGTTTTATTAGACAATTAATTGAGTAAGTATACTTTAGTTATGAATTCCAAAGTTAAAGGTATCAATATTTGAAGGGGCACTTTTGATTAGGGATACTAATTTTTAACATTTTTTAATTTTTTAAATTCCAAAATAAACTTCAAGTTATATATTATTTCTTTTAATTGATAAACATAAGAAATATATATATATATAGTTATGAAAACATTTAAAATAAAGGGTTCAAGAAAATGATTTGGCCATTTTTAGTTCCTTTTCCTTAAGGTGATTCCTAAAGGCACCATCCAAGGATGTTTTCACCCTACTTTGAACCTTGATCATATATTAAACCATGATCACTTACTTCATTAGCTTGAAATTTAGTTAGATCATATAATTGGCCAAAAAGAAATTGCAACCCTTCTTTAAATTGGTTTCAATTTTCTAGGTAAGCATGTAACACATTTTTCAAAAAGATTAGGTCCAAGTTGTAAGGTTTAATCATATGTCTACTTTTAATTGGTTGTATGAGATTATTCCTACATTCAATCTTGGGTTGTGTATATGTCAGTGGAACCCAAAATCTTGGGTTGAATTTTGAGTTGGTAGAATTGCACTAAAAGTTTGTTCGAATTTTCATGAGTTACTTGCATCTAAAACTCAAAGTTCCATCAAATTATAAAATTAACTAAAACCAGAAACAACTTGGTAAATCTTGGCAACTAGGAATTGATCAACATTTGACAACAACTTTTTGTTTGTTAAAAACACATATTTGAATTTTGTGAAAGGGAAATCTTGAGAAGAATGTTTGCCCATGCAATAGAAAAGAGTTGTTAAGATTGTGTTTAACCAATAGACTAGTTCACGCCCTTTCATGGTGGAGATGTTTTGGTTGCATGCATACACAATGTAATAATGACCTTTTTGCAACCATGTGTTAGTAATAACTTTTTTCCAACTAGAAAAATTGTTTGACCACTTCAATTTCCCCTCCTCATGGACTTACTCACATATGATTTGTTAATTGCTAGGGGTTGTAAGATCATTGAGACAACCCAATTTCCAACACAACATTTGAAGTGTTCTTCCACTATGTGGTTGATTATGCTAAAGCTTTGTTCCAATGTGAGGTTTGAAGGCGAGGCTCTTTTGAATCATCATTGGGATTTTCATTTCACAAATTTATTGGAGACTCCATGTAAGGACTAGCCAACTAACAATAAATTTATTAATTCAATGATGGCTTCCCTTTAAACTAACTCCTTTTGTATATTATTTACCAACATTGAGCGGTTATTCATTGTTAAATTACATAATCGTTGGTTCTAGTTTTAATTTTTTTAATTTTGAGAATTGAGACAATTTTCAATTTTTTAAAAATTTATTTTCTTACCTTGTTCAGTTTTTTTTTTTTTTTTTTTTTTATTTTTTTTTTCTTTAGGATTTTTTCTTTTTTTTTTTTCAATAGCTCAATCTCAGTTTTTTCATAAACCATTTATTTTTTGATATATACTTCTTTTAAAATTTTTTTTTTTTATTTTATCACTATAAACTATAATTTTAATATTAAAAAATTTATTAATA
>Ga0116229_10001328_pt1 | contig 38352 bp, 30 predicted proteins | sample S1TSphgellanicum_3_FD_87313 | JGI IMG/M metagenome (GOLD analysis project Ga0116229, IMG submission 87313) | Host-associated microbial communities from peat moss isolated from Minnesota, USA - S1T2_Fc - Sphagnum magellanicum MG | ecosystem: Host-associated > Plants > Peat moss > Unclassified...
CAACATCCCGCAAAATCTGCCAAAGAACAGGAGAGTGTGGATAGTTGACCAGTCAAAACTACACATACTGCCAGCATGTAATCAGCACATGAAACACACACACACACATGCACCACCACCGCCACCACCACCACCCAAAATCCCCTTACACTTACCATGGACATTCATCAATTGGCTCTGCGAGTGTGAGAAAAAAAAAACCTGTGGAAAATGATTCAACTTGAGGAAGTTGGACTTGATAAGGTTGCCAAAGAGACTACTTTCTTCAAGATAAACAAACAGCTTGAGCTTCCATCCAACCAATGCAGGTGCTGCAACCACCAGTATCAACAACAGCTCAGCAGAATAGGTACATGAATTGAATAACTTGAGCCTGAAACATGGAAGGAGCTTTTAGAGTACCTAGTGCAAAATATAACAAAACAAACCCTTGCTTTGTGATCAGGATGTTAGAGAACCTGTTATCAAAATCTGTCAAGTGTCCTATAGCATAATTTAGATCATCAGCAGGAAATGAGGAAAAAAGCTTGAATTCTGCAACTCAGATTCAAGAGGTTGAAAGGACATGCTGCAGCTCATCAATCTTCAGCACAAGTTGACAGACTCCAAACACCAAGAGAGGAATTGGACCCTAAAGCAGCAAATGCTTAGAAAGTTTTGCTTCCCCACACACTTGAACAGATGTGAGGTTTGCTCTAGAAGACGTTACAGATGATGGGTCCTCTTCATTTCTCACTTTTGATCCCTCAACTGCAGTGAAGAGAAAATCTGGGTACATGGAGTACTGTAGCCTCTCTCCTACACTTCTTTTTCAAAGCAAAAGTGAACAACAGCTTTCCCATGAAAGGAAGATCATACATGACAGAGAAAAAGAGAGAGTCCATTCAAAGATAGACAAAGAGGAATATGAACATGACTAAGAGGCTGAGTAGTATCACTTGCCAATAACTTTCGGTGGCTTGTATTCCACTGGGCCACGTAGCACCTCTTCCACTGGAAGCATGGTCTTGATAACCATTTTGGGATGTTGCTTTTATTCCTGATCCTGGATCTAGGGTTTTTGCAGAAATTCTAGAACTCGGAAGACCTGTATCTTCTCTACACACAAAGAAGGAAAGCACCACCAAACCTGCATCACGGGATTGAATTTTTTTTCTCTACACCCAATTCAGCAACAAACCTTCTGAGCTACATGCACAAAGCTCCACACCAAACCCTGCCAGATTTCAGAAATATTTACTTGCATCAAAACAATCCTTGCATCACGCATGGTTAGTAGTACTCTGTCCGAGGTGAGAATCTCTAGACATATCAGTTGTGAGGAGACAGAATGAGCTTTGCATTCAGCATCATGTGAGGGCATTTTTTTAATTCCCTGCCTAAGTTGTTTTTTTCTCTTGTTGGACTATATAGTTAACCCAAATCTGTGAGTCGGGCAGCTTTCAAATCAAACTCAAACATACAAGTATTCTTCAGGAAAGGAAAGCCTCAGAATCTGATCTTCTCCTCCTCCCGCACAGCAACCAACTTTGTGATCTTCCAAAAACTCCTCTAAGTATGTGCAACCACGATAACAAGCAAGAGATGGCAAGGCATCAGCTCCAAGAAGTCTTTCCATCAAAAACAAAACGCTCTCGGAAGGAGAATGACAACCCACTCTGGCGTGTTCTGTTGTTGAGAGAGCGCTCTCTGGATGGCTCGTTCCCCTCTCCCTCTCTCTCTCTTTCTCTCGCGACTGCGGCTCAGCAGAAGACGACGTTCCACGGAACAGCCCGGGCAAGGACATTCTGCCCCGGAAGAGCTGACTGAATCAGAGAGGGCGCTGCTTCGATTTGCGGAATCGTCTGCTCGGATACTGAAAAACTAGAATGATTTGCAGAATCGTCTTCCGGGATACTGAAAAACTAGAATGATTTGCAGAATCGTCTGCCCGGATACTGAAAAAACTAGAACGATTTGCAGAATCATCTGAAGATCACGCACAAAAAGCACACCTTTCAGGGGGCGTGCACAACAAAAGAGAGAAAAGTCCAACCGACCCAAAGTATGTGACTATGTTCTTTCATACTTTATTGGGCCCTGTCCCCACAGTGACAGGGACTATCGCATTCAATCCAACTTTTGGAAGTTTTACCTTGTTAGAACTGGTTTTGACTGGTGACTCGTTAGAACTGGTGAACCAGTTTTTTTGGTGAAAGTGTTTGTACTGTTTGGATTGGAACGGATTTTTTTGGTGTTCAGAGTGTGGACACATTAGTAGTACATCATCTTACCTGTTGGCAGGGCCAGCGTGTTTGTTATTTTTGTCCGTTTTGTTTTTCTTTTTCTCTCTCTCTCTCTCTTTTTTTTTCTTTTCTTTTGGTGGTGGGTTTATACTTAGTGTTGTGTGGTTCTTCCTTTTCAATAGAATATGTGATCCTGATTTTCACATTTGAAAGCTGCTATATCTTTGGTCATTGCATGAGGTCTGAAGTGATGAATGTGTTGAAGTCATTTTTGACTTTTGCATTTTCAATTCAATTTTATAGCACACATAATATGTTGATTCTTATGTTGGATCCTAATTAGTTAAAAAAATTACAATTGATTTAGAATTATGTCAGACTTGAAGTGGTAGTGCAAATTGCTGCAAAATATAATTGTGAAGTTTTGATGTCACTATTGCTAATTGCTTACAACAGTTTGACATCAAACCCCGTTGCTACTAAACCTTTGGATATTGGTTTACTAGAATTAGGTGTGTTTGGAGCTCTGGCTTCAACATAGAAAACTACCATGGAGCTTCTCAAAGTTGAGTTGCTATTTTTTTTAAAGAGCCTATAGTGCCAAATGAAACTTTCCATCATTTGAATTGGTGGGTGAAACATAAACACCGATTCCCAAATATTGGTTTTGTTGCATGTGAAGTGATGGGATTATGGGGTTACAAAATTAAAACAAAAAAAATCTTCAACAAGGTCTAGATTATCATACCTCTAAAGTGCCGCCATTTTGAAATTAAGAATCTGGACAACTTAGTCCTAATCATGAAAAATTGACTAGATGACCTTCGATCGAGGTGTGTGTTTACTTTAAGGGCCAATTTGATGGAAGAATAATTGGATATTGAAAACACTTTCTTTGAAGAGAACTAAGAACTACTTGTACAATCTACCTATTTGAAAATGATTAACTTGATTAACTTAATGTTGAAGGCTACAAATTGTAAAACAACTCTCATGCAAATAGTTACATGAAGCTCATATAGGGAAGTAAAAAGAATTATATTTTAGTTGTTTGCTAAAATAACATTTTGTTATTTGAAGCAATTGAACTTTGTTGTTTGATGTTTTCATACATTTGTCTTGCTTTTAAATTTTAAATGGACGTAACTCATTGTTTGTCAAGAAAGAATATGTTTTGTGTATTTGGGGGTTCCTAGGAAACTGAAAACAAATTATAAAATATTTTTGCTATAAAATGTGAGATAACAACAAGTGAAACAATTTTGGATGCCCTTTCTTATCTTGCTGACTTTGGCACAATGTTTGTAATGATAATCTCACACTTTCTTCGTCCTTGAATATGTTTTTGCAAAGAAAATGATGTGAACTTCGATTCTACTTGTCGTGTACATGCCTAGGTCTTTGTCTGCTGAGAATTTTACTTTTGCAAAAATGTTATACATGTCCCTATTTGAAAAAAAATTCAATATTTGTCCATCCTCACAGGGTCTAGTTTTCAATAAAATAAAATAAAATAATTATAAAAATTAAAAATTAAAGCCCAAGCCCTCCGGACTTTACATATATATATCTTAATGCCTTGTCTTTCAATGATTTAAATCACAAAAATAATGGAAGGTTTCAATTTTCTTTTTCCAAAGAACCTTCCATTTTTGTACCGATTAAAATTTCAAATTTCTTTTACAGAATAAGAAAAGGAATTTTTAAATTTTCAACCGTTCTTTTACATAATAAGGAAATGAACTTTTAAATTTTCAAAAGTTCTTTTACATAAGCGGGGCAGGGCAGGAACTTTTCTTTGGCTCTTCCTGGGATTTGGGGCCTCGCCTCGGGGGGCTACCGCCCCTTGGGTGGGCCCTCAACGCCAGGTAGAGCCTTAGAAAAGTTCAACACCTTTTACTTCTCATCTTCTGGATGAGAAGCTTCTTTTTTTTCATCATTAAGTTTCTGACTCTTTTGAAACTGCACTATCTGTGCAACATTACTCACTAAGAGCATCCTCACCGGTGTTCAGTATGTCACTCTGGATAATAAAATTAAATGTTTAAGTTTAGCTGTTTTTTTTGGCAACCCCACCAATACAACTGTAACTGGAACTGCACATACGTAGGAACTACTAAAAGCAAACCACCTGGACCAATCATTATGATCGACCAACCAGAAATACTGAGCCGCAGTCAGGTCCAATTTATTACACTCTTGTTTGGAGGTGCACAACTGTGTTGCGCCTTTTACCAGCCACGGCACGGTGCACGAATTTGGTGCAAAAAAACCAATTCTCTGAGTTAAACCGGCACATTTTGATTTTTTCCCAATAAATTTTACTGTCTGGAGTCACATACTGCGCACCGGTGGAGATGCTCTTACTAAGTTACAATTACAACTATGTTTTCACCTGTACTTATTCCCTTTTCTTCATCCAGTAAAGCTCATGAATTCATGAATTATTGAATCCTTCGTTCATCCAGTAAAGCTCAATCATGAATTATTGAGTCCTTTCTTCATCCAGTAAAGATCATTCATTTATTATTGGGTCCTTTCTTCATCCAGTAAAGCTCATTTATGAATTATTGAGTCCTTTCTTCATCCAGTAAAGCTCATTCATGAATTATTGAGTCCTTTCTTCATCCAGGAAAGCTCATTCAGAGAAAATGTCTGGAGGAAAATGAAACATTTGCAAGTGTGAGCGTTTCATTTTTCAAAATTCCCTTCATTGATACTTGTTGAATACATGAGGAAAAAAAAAATTGTCAACTTTTACACCATGTAATAATGCCCATTGGCTCCTACACATTTTGCTCCGGCCAACCCAATGTCATGCTGACATTGCACCTGGCGTTGTGCTTCCCCCAATGTCAACGACAAATGAAGGTGCCATGCGACTTGTACAAGGATTTTTAAGGGGAAGGGGGGAAAAATGCAACCCAAATCGTCATATTTGAAGAAATTTTTTTGTCCGAATTCACGATATTTAGACTATGAGGTCCATCAAGTCGCTGAACTAATGCAACGATCTTTAATTTATTGGGCCCTGGTCCCACAGGGACAGGGACTATGGCATTGGATCTAACTTTTGGAAGTCTTACCTTATTAGAACCGGTTTCACATTAGGCGAACCGGTTTCTTTGATGAAAGTGTTTAGACTATTTAAATTGGAACGGATTTTTTTGGTATTCAGAGTGTGGACACACTAGGTAGATGTACAATATCTTTATCTATTGGCAGGGCCAGCGTGTATATGATGCCCTTGTGGATGAGTAACCTATTGCCACTTGCCACCACACCTATATGGAATATTCTTATTACTAGGGTGAATAGAGCTTAGGAATTTTTTGAATATTCTTGTGGCATAGGTTAAGAATCCCAGGTCACTTTTTTTTAAATTTAATTAAGAGAATATTCCCCCCAAAATGGGTTTCTTAACGTTTCCTATAAATGATAAGATTATTCTCATAAGAAGAATAATTCTAAAAAGAGCTCAGGGCTTTCATTTCAAAAAGACTTCTGTAGATTAGTGCACCCACTCCAACTCTGCTTTTTATTCCATCCCCATGCCATCAAACCGGGAAGGCAAATACAGAAGACTTTCACACTAATTCCTAACAGTGTAAAACCGTTTCTTTTCACTTTTCACGACTGCTTCCTCCAACATTCGTGTTTGCAGCTACTCCTCTACAAGCTCTGGATGATGACCCAACAGCAGAAAGTGACACAGACAGGCTGAGAGGATCATCCCAAGTGTCCTTGTAAAACTCTGCATCTAATTAACTCTGAAGTTGCCATCTATATAAGAAATAGACTATGGAAAAAAAAACTCAGATTTTGCAATTCTACCCTCCACATGCTCCTCCTGATGTTTGTATGTTACTCCAATTTTATGTTGATCTCCCTACAACTGGGTTCAAAACTTACCCACAACCTGTACAATCTCCACCTTCAACCACCTCTATAAATGCAGGTTACCTCTAAGCACTGGGTACAATAGTGTACAAGGAACATCCAACTAGAGTTGCAATGTCAAGCATCTTCTACTGCTCTGCAATACTGTAATCTTCTGTTGGATCTGTGCACACACGCACTGCGCCTACTAATAGAGACGGATCTTTGTAGTAATACTCTGTTGGCATATTGGACAGGTTGATAGACGTGCGCCACATGCCCGACAGCTCTATGAGAATCAAATGCAAAGCAACAGATAAAATCATATCAGCCCAAAACACACCTCATGATGGAAATAACTTTTTTGGGTCATTACCATTGGTCCAACAAAATGTAAAAGAGCACAGATTCTCAAGCAAAACACAGACCGGGCAGATCATACCTGATGGCCACAATTGAAGGCCATGTCCTTCTTCTTTCTTACACAAACTGGGCACATCTGCCAAAAATTCATGTCCACCACCAACATTTTAGTCCATATCAGAGAAGAAAAATGTTGCTCTGAATCCACAACTGCCTTATGCAAAGTAGCCCAACAGTATGGGAAAGCCAAACTGGAACAAAGGATCAAGAAAGACTGGTTGGGTGGGCAACCCTGTTCCAAATCCAGCTCATTCCTGTCTGCAACCAGTTCTACTGCTCAGATTATCATCTTGCAAAATATTCTTTGGTATTCTAATCAAGCTTATGCAATACTTCTCACTCTTCAGTATTCCAGTTTGGGCTTCCGGGGTACTTCACCTTAAGGCAAGTGTGTACAATGCTTCACTTTGGCTGTTTTACACTGACCTTAAGACAACCTTCTTTATAAAACACTAACAGAAAGTAAGTTCCAACAAACCTGTCCATCTGCAGCTCCTCTCGTGGTTTGGGTTTCATCCCCGAATGCTGGAGCAGTTGGGGGGGATCCTGGCCTAGATGATGGATAGCCATGTGGAGCCCAACTACCATACTGCGGTTCTAAGTGTGTTGGTGGATAACCATGTTGAGAATAGGACTGAGGTGGCTTATTGTAGTCAGGCAGATATGAATTTTGGTGTCCAAAGTTCACACTGCGTGTAGTAGGTCCATAGCTTGATGGTGGAGGATGACCATAGGCAGCTGCATCAGCATGCAGCACTGCATTTGGTGGTGGAAGTGGCTTCTTTCCTGGTGAGTCTCCTGTCTGTTGCCTGTCCACAGTCCACATCCACCAATCCACAAATATGACCTCAAATCTCTCAAATGCATAAGAGGCGAAAGGTACAATGACAACCAAAAGACTATGCATCTCCAGTGAGTTGCTTTTTCTCAGTCTCCAGTACCAATAACAAGGAAAGAAACAATAACTTGTTTGGTGGGTTGCAACCACACTGTACTAGCAAGCTGAGTGAGGGACAAAAGTTACAACTTGGCAACAATAACTCCATGGATACATCATCCACAAAAACAGTGACAATTGTTCACAAACACTGTTTTCTTACCCCAGGATGCCAAGCTCAATTGTTGCCTTGTACTGCTGCGGAATCTCCATCAGTGCTGACAGTGCAAACAATGCCTCCTTTTGTTGTGAAGGTAAGTTCCTCTCCATAATCTTAGAGAAGTTGACAAACTGCAAAAAACAAGATGACAACAAGTCAGCTTTGATTACATAAGTGGGGTCACATTCCCTACCTTCAGCTGCAAAACATATCTATGAGGTTCCTTTCAAAATTATGTTCAGGTTCAAACTAACTTTTTATTAATTTGATGAAAACTCCGAAGCAGTTCTGAAGCAGGTTCTTCAGAATACAAAATGTCAAATCTGGTCTTTCTCAAAGTGTCTCTCAAAAGAAATCAAAACCTGGTCCAGTTTGGAACCAGGCCTGGTTCCACCTATTCTACCCACAACCCAATGTCAAAATTATGTCACAAACTTGTTGCACCACCAATTAAAAGTTGCTACATGACTAAAATGCACATCATCCTGTTACATTTCCAAAACTATTTATTGACTGCCCACCACAGAACAAAACCTTGTATACAGAAAGATAGCAGCACTAATCTGGTCTGGGTTCCTGGTTTGGGTTCCAGCATGAGACAGATTGTGCAGTCTGGTTCCAAGAAGAGATTGATGCTGCATGTCTGGTTACCCAGAACCAGACCAAGAACTGGCCTGGCCTGAGAATTGGACTAGAACCCGGAACCACTCAACACTGGTGGCAAACTCAAGCTTGAAGACTGGGATTGTGAATTTTACCTGGAAATTATCAAAGCTACGAGCTGGAATATTATCATCAAATTGTTGCATCATATCCCAAGGACCATCACCCACACCTATGAGCACAATAGATAGAGGATAAGCACTGCACACCCAACAAGAAACACAGTGATCAGCATTCAGGAATTGAAACACGACACAACAGCTAACAACTGGCTAGTGAGTGTTGAAGATTTACCTGGCAGCCACAATTGCCTCAATGGTCATCCTCTCCTGTGGACTAAGGTTGCCAGGAGAAGTGTCAATGCTCCTTGTGACCTTTCTCATCACAACATGCATCATATACATCACTAGATGAGAATTCAAGTTCGTACACTCCTCAAAAACATAACAAGACAGGACAATAGAAAGTCCATGTGCAACAGGGTCCACAAAAGCTGCAAACACACTAGTCATCATGCCCTAGAATTTGTCTGCAACCAACATCAACGACCTACACCCCACAACAAGGCCATAAGTGTGCATAAAAACCTGTCCATCAGCAATTATGATAAGCACATGGTATTGGCCACCACTCTCCTCAACAATATCTACAGCTGCATTAATGATTGGAGCAAAGGATGTGGGCCCTGTCATGCACCATCAAAAAAGGAGGTAAGAAAATCAAACAGCATTTTTTTTTGGACGTTGTGAGGAACTCCTCCTATCTCTGTCAGTATATTTAATGACAAATCTTCAACAGCAAATCTCAACCTACTAATGAGCCAAAAAAACCTGAGAAACAGCTGAAAGGGCATGCAACCTACCAGCAAGTCTCAGATGGGGAACAATTGTCCTGTAGCGAGAAAGTGCTTCTTCAAAGCCTGCACATGGCCTATGGTCCGGAAAGAAGCTGAAGACTCTCTGATCATGGGTCGAGGCTGCAGCAGCACAGCACATTGCCAGTCTGACAATCATTTGTAATTTATAGAAACAAGACTAGTCACAACTCTTCTTGCAGGTACTACAAAGCTTATGAGCAGGTTTCTTGCAGACTGCAGTAGTACTACTAGCTACCACCATGTACCCATAACTGAAACACATCCACAACTGTCTGCTGCTTGCTTGCAATGTAGAAATACCATTTCTTTTTTGAGGATTTTGAAACGTGTTTCTGAAGTGCTTCAAACTCTCTGATGTAAAAATCAAATCTACTCAAACAAAATTTGCCAGTCAGGATGGTAGCCTACCATCTCCAAAACCAAAACAAGGGATCAGATTATCTTCATCAAAGGGTGATAGAGTCTGGCCAACGATACTGATTGCTTGCTCATATGGATTCGGCTCAGTGCCAATTGCATGCAAACTGCGCCTATTAAATGAAACCTTTCCTGCAAAACCCCAACAGCTGCAAATTGGTCACAAAAAAACTGTCACAAATTCCCACCAAAGTTGAAACCATCAAGCATATGAGAAGAGCAAGGCTCAGCAAAATCTTGCACCCAACAGGCTGGTTTAGCTCCTCAGCACATAACCCTCAGTATATTTTCTGAACAAGAAATTTCCTTACTGATTCAACCTTGACTTGCCAACACTCCCACAATATCAAAAACAGGTAAAAAGAGAGAGAGAAAACAAAAAGCTTCACATACCTGTCCACTCATTGCTCTTGGTGAAATCAATACCAACAATCAGGTTTGAAGACTCCAATCCAGCTTGCCCAAGTGCTTGCTGCACCTGTATGTGTAATTCCCAGACCAAGCAGGAAAAAAAAACCCATGAACAACAAAACAAAAAAACACAATGAAATACAAAACCCCATCACCAACATCATCCCACTACACAAAGACACAATCTCTCTCTCCCTCTCTCTCTCAGAAATCTCTAAACCCTAAAATGTTCTAAAAAGATAGTGGCTCTCACCCATGTACCCCTTTCTTTTCTTCCATCCCCAAAACACCCATCTCCAGCAAAACACACAAAAACACAGCATGGGTAATAGTCCAAACCCAAGATGTACAAACACAAAAACCACATACCTGCTCCACACTCGTGAACTGATCAGTGATGTGCGAGTACTTTCTCGACAGGCGTCTTCCCAGATTCCGTGCCGGAGGCGGTTGTGAATAATAAACCGGAGGAGCAGCAAGGCTGCCATGGCTGCTATACCCAGCTGCAGAAGAAGAAGGAGACTGTGACACGTATTGCTCCTCCTCCTCTACCAAATAGCGGTTGGAAGGCGAGAGATGGGGCAAATGGGTACGAGTCTCGCGCGATGGCCCTCCTCCCATGACTCCTCCAAAGCTATTTTTGCTTCTCTCAAAATTCTCGAATTCTCTTCCCACACACACACTTCACCTCAAAACCAAAATTAACAGACACACTAATTTGGTTCTACAAGGTTTGCTTTGCTTTGATTTGCTTGAATTTTCTTCCTCCTTTGCTGCTACTGGCGATCTAGACTCCGGCTTGCAATTCTCGTACACGAAGCTCTTGAATGTCGACGTTGACGACGATCCGTCGCAGCAGCTGTCGTAGAGACCGCAATTCCATACCGATGATCCTTGAGAACCCTAGTGACTGCTTCCGGGAAGCAAGGCTCTTGGTCCCTTCTTCTCGGAAGGTGGGCGTGGAGGAGGAGGCGGCCCATAACCAACTTAACAACGTCCCTTACAAAGTCCCTTACATCGTCCCTTAAAGTGCTCCTCGGCCCCTCAAATAGCGACACTGTGAGTGATTATTTTATTGGCCTAGTACATAAAGACTTTTGGCTAAATTTTCTCACACATAAACATGTGATGAGCCTTGGCAAGTAGGAAGAACCAACTTGCCCTTCACACATGGTAGGTACCTCACATGCCCACTTAGGGCAACATGATGCAATCAAGGACTCCTTAGTGTGTGGCTCACTAAGGTGATATGGTGGCCGAGCCTAAGGTGAGGCCCAAGAAGTCTCACCCCAACACCATTAGTGTTAGCTAAGAACGAACTTAAGTAATGTGAACCCATGCCCCCCTTGCCAAAAAGGACCCAAGACATTGTAGTCCTAGTGAAGTCGGCCAAGGTAAGGGCCAATGCAAAAGGCATAGGAAAGTGCCTTGAGAAGTAATGTTGGCCCAAGAAAGGTCTAAAGCATTGAGTTGATGTGAGATGCGTTGCAAAAGGTTAAGAGCTTGTTGCCTTGTAAGGTACCAAGTTATGAAGTTAGGATGCATGGGGTAAGTGTCTAATGGCATCAAATGGCAAATGGGACTTGGCATTTGGGTGACATGAAGGCCCTAGGGGGTTTGCACAAGAAGTGGGACCCTTGGCTCTCTTTGGTGGGTTAACACGAGTTGACAATGTGACGGGATCATTTTGGGCAACTAAGGACCTTAGTGAAAGTTGAATCAATTAATTCAACTATAGATTTGTCTAGGATAGTGGAATGTTTTGTCCCTTGTGAATTGGCCGGGGAAATGAACTAGGCTAATGAGTCTATGATGAGGGACAAACAATCTAGGTAATCTAAGGAATGTTGCACCTTGAGTATCGAACAAGTGGGTTAAAAGCTTGGAGGAAAAGGGCACATTGGTACCAACCTCATGACACAAGATCTACTTGAGTATCAAACAAGTGGGTTGAAAGCTTGGAGAAAAAGGGCTCTTCAAGTCATCAATGTGAGAAGGGTGCACATACATGGGTACCAACCTCATGACACAAGCTCTATAACCTATTTGGTCGTGTACTTGGTGCCAAAGTTAGTGATTTTGTACTTGACAATTTTTTGTCATCTTTTCCTTTACAAATTTTTTTTAGAGAAAGTTGTGGAAAATAATGTGTTTTTTCTAGTGTCCCTCTTCTTCTTCATGTGAACTTGTTTTGGTCTTATGTCAATTCAATGAATTTCATGAATAAATTGTGCACAGCAAGGTTTTTTCTTTTTTGTCATTTTTTAATGGTGTAGTCACACTGGCAACCAACCATCCACAACCACGGGATGTTTAGCCAGATTTGGCTACAGGACTGGTAAAACAGTTTAAAAAAAATTGTAACCTTGCTGGTGTTTTGGTGATCTACTTGGAGCAAGCACTCACTCTAAATAAAATGGGGAGCCCTGTATAAAAAAACCCTTCTTTTTTGGCGAATTTTTTCCAAGACTTCCAAAAACAAAAAAAAAAACAAAAAAACAAAAAAAGACAAAAACTAAATATAAAATCACATTTTGATGAAATGTGAGTCAACATGTGAATCATGGGAGGATGAGGTGTATCATCATCTTTCATTATGGACTAGGCGACCAGCATCCTGGAGCTGGTTACCAAACATAACCTTCTGTTTCAAGGTTTGAAAGACCCCATCATAACCCTCATGTGAGTGGATGAAAAGTTTCATAATCTTCTTATAAATGGATGGATGAAAAATATATAACCTCACTCTCCATGGATGAAAATCTATATGTCTGGATGATGATGCATGCAAGAATTTTTTTTCTAAAAAGCAGAAAGAGATGTTATTATGCATGGTGAATGATGAGGGGAGGACCAATCAGAAGCTAGAAAAATTGTGAACAGAAAGGTTATGAATTTTCAAATCATTAGGGTTTAGGGTTTAGGGTTTAGCTCTCCAATGGAAAGTGATTGTCGATGCAATAGGGGCACCTGGTAAGATTTCAATCCTTTTCCACTGGCCAGTGGCTTCAGCGAGCACTTCAAGCTTCCCTGCCATGTACAATGTAGCCACAGGCACTGCAGGCATCTGCAACTTCATCCAAGCGGAGGAGCAGGAGAAGGATATAAAGGAACCTAGAAGAAGCAGCAAAGCAGGAGAAGGATGTGAAGGAGCCTAGAAGAAGCAGAAGGAGGAGGATTGGAGGGTGCTTAGAAGAAAGTCGAGGAGGAGGAGGAGGAGGAGAAGACTTATTGAGGTTTCTTGTCACTTGCACACGAGTACCACAAAGGGGGGATGGGGTGTCGGGCATTGAGAACAGGAGGAAAGTTAGGAATTAGGAGCAGCTGGGCAGGAGCTGGAAGGAACAGGAAGTCTGGAGACTGAAGTCCTTCCTCTGCGTACACTGACCACGGTCCCGGAGTGTCAGTCCACACTGGGAGGGCAGTGTCGTGTTTCTTCCACTAACTGTGCAGTGCGGTGCGGTGCGGTGCGGTTCAGTTCGCACATTCAAACATTGTCAAACAATGAACAGAACCAAGTAAATGGAACATACCTGTGAGATGTAGAACTAGATTGCACTGCTACTTGATTCAACCGACTGCTGGTGCTAGCTCCGATCTAGGAACCAGTGGCAGTAGAGGAATTGTGGCGCTCAGGCTTTCTAACTATAACAGAGCTTGCTAAGGGAAGTAGCGTGCTCCAAGCTACACATGGGCTGCTGAGTAGCAGAAGTACATTGACTTTTGGGAATTGAGAAAACAGTAGTGAGTGGAGTTAATAGAGTTTGAGAGTGTATGAATAGGGGCAGTACTACTCTTAGTACCAGTGTTTAGGACAGGGCAAGGTTGAGCAGATAGGGAGAGGCAAAGTGAGACAGGAGCAAGGCAAAGCAAGCAGGGCAGTAGAGTAGGGCCCTTGAGCAATAGCACAAGCACAAGGGAAGTGGTGAATCTGCAACTGGGTCCACTTGCTACTCCCACCCATTGTTTGGGTTTTCGTGAGTCTATTACCATGTGTCTTCTTTTTGTTTTTTTGTTTTTTTGTAAATTCACCTTTTTTGAAACAATAGTTTTAAGGTTTGAAGGGGATTAACAGGGTTTTTCAAGTTGGGTGTTTTTGGGATTGAGGTTTAGGGTTTGGTTTTAGACTAGATATGCTAGGCTAGGGATAGGCATGGTAGACCCTATGGGTTATTCATCCTCGAAGCATCATCAAGCATTCCAGCTATCCCAACATGCATTTGATGGAAAACCAATAGTCAGCTTTACCCCTATGCTTAAATGTGTTCCATCTTCCATTCATCCGCCCATCATTCCCATCTTTCCTAGTTTACCTCAACTAGTCCCCTCACCCTTTCTAGGTCTATTGGCTCCCTTCCGTCTCGCTTACCACACCCACTAGGAGTTTATCTCGTAGTCATCATGCAATCCTTTCTTCTGCGACCCGTGTTCCTTGTCCCTCTTGTGGTTGTCTATTCAATGTAAGGGGGGGGGGGGTTAACATGACATTAGCTTTCTTACATTGTTCATAAGCAGTCATTTGTTTCAAGAGGAGTGTTGCCCCTAACTTTGTCATGTTCTCCTCCCTTTTGAGCATGGACATGGATTGCATCCATAGACATCATTGATGTTTTCCATATGGGTTTATCATGTCTTCATTCTTACCATCATATCCCATATGTGTGTCGAATTAACATTTAATGGGCTTTGCATTTTTTTTTATCTCAATTAACATTTGATCCTGTTGATGTTGCAACATGGCATGTTTTTTTTTAAATTCCCTTCTTGGTGTTTGTTTTTTCCTTTATGAGGTGGCGAAAAAAACCACCAAGAGATTAATGTTTGTTTATGTCAATACACGGGTGGTGATTAGGAAGCATTACAAGAAGAGCACATGATTAAAGCACTCGCTATAACTTTTTGCAAATGTTTGGAGTCAACTCCAAATCCTACCTCACTTCCATTAGCATGAGTATGTTGTGCACGGTCCTTACTCATGTAGGGGAATACGCTCGAACAATACACAAATTAACTCTGAACACACCTACACCCCATCTGATGAAACCATGGGAGTCCTTCGCCTTCTCCACCCACATGCTGAGGTTGATTTCCCCCCTTTTGTTAATGATTTCCATCTTGAGATGAAAATTATTTTAGATTGAAAGGCATTTTGTCTTTACTTTGACTCATTCACCACATCTTTCCTCTCGTGGCCCTTTAAATATGGTGTATGAGCTTTTACAAAAATGTTTTGTGCTAGATAATGTGAGTGATTTCAACCTCTTTTTCGAAACATGTGAGCACATTACTCAAAGTCATGTTCCACCTTTAGTATCACGTTTATTTCTACATCTTGACTTTGAACGTTGGAAAAGTAGTTTGGAAGCATATGTCCCATCATGATCGGTGAGGTGACCTATTGTCTAGTTGCCTGCATTTTGGCTATTCAGTTTAGGGATACTCTTGTAAAACATTTTTTTCATTAGTTTGGTGTAGTGATTCATGGCAAGTGTGAAATAATGGTTCATAATGTTCGAACAATGTTAGATTTGCACCTAGATTAGGTGGTACTACAAGTGGATGTTCGTAAGGCCTTCAATTCGGTGTCACAATCAACCATTTTTCAAAAGTTATAATCTTCAACTAGTTTTTTAGATTAATTTTTCCCATTTGTTCGACAATTTTATGCATGCCCATCCCCATTGTATTTTTTTCAGGCTTCCCAACATGGGGATCTCATAATCATTTGGTTGAAGTTAAGTACACGACAAGGGGACCCATTGCAAGGAATGTTGTTCGCTTTGGTTCACCTTCACGCTCTTCACTATACAATAACAACCCACCTTACTTGTGTTTTCCTTTCCTTAGCAAATGATACACATATAATTGGTCTCACATCAAATGTGGTTCCTATGTTATTACGGTTGATGGAAGAGTTATCAACATTAAGTCTTTTAGTGCAACTAGTGATGTGTGTAGTTTGGTCTCTTTAGGGGTTGGACCATTCTATATCACTTCTTCCTGACTTTCTTATTTTCAACTCGGGTTTTCATATTTTGGGTCCACTAATGGGATCCACGTCATTTGTTGAGTCATTTGTGATAGAGGTTTTCCATGAGGATCTTGGGACGATGTCTAGTCTCCCTATGCTTGCAGATCCTCATATGGCTTTTGTGATGTTTTTGTTGTGTTACGTGTAGTGCCTATGCTACTTACTTTGTATAATGTTCCCATCTCCAAGTATTTTATAACATTATGCTAAGGTCAATACTCATACCATAACTACGTTGGAAAAATTACTTGGTGCAAGATCTTTTGGTGGTTCTATCGGTCACCTAGCTCATCGTCAAGCCATTCTTCCTGCTTTTTCGAACAAGCTCAACCTCCCTTTTGTAGTTCAGATTATGGCCCTCACATTCTTGCAATGTTGGGCACTAATTTTTCTTGCACTTGTCACTCATTTCCAATAGGATGATCACCCTATTCTTTTAAATATAGTTGCACATGTTGAAACCAACACTTCCCCATTCCAAATGACATTACAAAATGTCCAAGCCATGTTACCCTAGGTTGTCCGCTCTTAGGTTTGAGAGTTTAGTGGTTTAATCTTATCCCCAGTTGAAGGTTTCCTTGGTGAATTGCTTACACATGCATGAGTTTATTTTGTTTTTAGTAGACATCCTTTCAGATATTGTGTGAACATGTCTCCGCTCATGTGTGGGTATAAGGGCAAGTGCTTGGTTATTAGCTCATCTTACCACATTAGCATTTCGTTTATCATCAACCCATTTTTTCCTGCACTATGTACCCATCTTGGCTTACCATGTCCTATAGTTGCCCACCTTTCATGGTGTCAATGTGGTCATACCATTATTGATCTAGGTACCCATTTGTTTCAGTGCCCATGCAAGAATGAGCATATAGCAGTCCATAACACACTTCTGGATATTATTGCAACTATTGTTTTGGAAAGTGGAACACATGTTCAGAAGGAGGTCTCCCACCTTTTCCTTTGCCACACCTAATGACAAGTGGATATTTTTATCACTAGAAATGGTTTTTGTACTTTGATGGACATTGTCATTACTAATTTAATTCACATAGATATGGTACAGTGAACATCGACAACAATAACACATGTAGTGACAATGGTTGTTTAAGAGAAAACACAATCCTATGTCGAACAAGCATCAGGTGATGATTTCATTCTCCTTGCTATTGAGACGTATGGGTGTTTTCATTTTCATTTTGATTCATTTTTGATCACTTGTGTGTAAACCATTATCATGTGTCACCAGAGGTCTTATTTAATCCCCTCAATGTTTATTTCCCATTATCAACATCATGTGCAAACCATAATGATTTTTCAATGGGCTATTATTCTTGGTTGGGGTTCCTCATATCTTCCATCCATCATAATTAATGCACCTCTGTCACTAGCCAATTTGTGGTAGACGATAACTTTCTCATCCTACGTCTTCTTTGTTATGGTAGATCATCATTTTGTAGCCATGGTACCTATTTGTAGAGGGGTTTTTCCTTATTTTTTGTTCATTGTTTGTTTTCTTTGGCTTGTGTCTACTCATGCTGTCATTTGCCTTGTACTTTTGATGGATGGGTTGATGTCCTTGATTTATTTTTTAATTTTTTTCCATTTCCATTACCTTTGTGTCAGATGACAACTCTTTCGTTGTAGGTCTTCTTTGTTATCATTGATTGTCATTTCATAATCATGAGTCCTCTTTGCATAAGGTTTTTAGTTGATTTTTTGTTGATTGTTTTTTCTTTCCTTTGGGATGTGTTTACTTATGTTCTCATTTGCCTTCTACTTTTGATGAATGAATTCCTATTTTTAATTTTTATTTACAAGGTTTTTCTTCTTTTTGTGTCATCACAATAATGTGTCATGTGATACCCTATCATAATATTAAAAAATACCAAGATCAAGGCTTTAAAAAAATTCAATATTTTATTTTATTACATTCAATCATCACTTTAATAAAGTTTTATTAAATCTCTATATGAAATGTTGAAACTTAACATTTAGTGCACAAGGTTTGAAAATAAATATAGTACTTATACAAGTAAGAACAATGAGATATATGTAACATTAATAAAAACATTTAGAAAAAAGGAAAAAATAAAAAGAAAAAAAATAAAAATTCCTTTCACCCCCTTATGCTTTCTTTTACCCCTTATGCTTTCTTTTAGTGGTTTTAGCAAAGTAATGAAATTTTATTAAGTCTATATATGAAATGTTAAAACTCAACATTTAATGCAAAAGGTTCGAGAGTAAGTATAGTAATTTCACAAGTAAGAGCAATGAAAAAAATATGTAGCAAGAGTGGAGTCCCAAGGAAAAAAAGATTAGATGAAATTCAATTTATCACAAATTTGATGATTTTTTGAGTTTCACCCCCTTAATGCTCATTTGTGAAAACCGCCTTTGAATATTAGCAAGTCTGAAATATGTGAAATTAGACATTTAAAAATTTGGGTGAAAATATTTTTTTCAAAATTTTGAAACCTTGCTCAAGTTTCTTGCAAGTTATTGTTAAAATAAATAAAAAATCAAGGCAAGTCTTGTAAATTCTTCTACAGCTTGGACTTGACGAATCTTTTAAAAAATCTGAGAACCACCCAACATTGGTAACCACTTGTGACTAGTTTTGATATACCATGTTCTGTAGAGTAATTGTGGGACACAATTGTTCAGTTTGGGGCATTGCCCATGGTGGGCATTACACTCCTAAGGTCCCTTGATAGCCAAATTTCACTATTTATTATTAATTTGAATTGTTTTGATCAATGTTGAGCGGTTTTTGATTTCTATGGAATGAAAAAAAATTATTCGAGTTCTAAAAATTAAATTATAACATTCCAGTTTTAATTTGTAAGGAAATAAAATTTGGTTCCAATTCTAAAAATCAAACTTAATTCTGGCTTAGTTTTAAGTAACTTGGATTAGAACCAATGGTTAACTTCCGGTTAGCCCTCATTTTAATCTCTATTTTATTTTCAAAAATATTGGTTATGCTGCCAGTTCAACATATAAATGGAATTTAAAACGTGAATATGTAGTGGTTTTTGTGGTTTTTTATTTTCAGAATTTACAAAAGTAAAAACATCATACTTTTATGTTTGGTTCCAATAGGTAGTCAATAATGTAGAAGGATGCTTGATTTTTCAAATTTTTATATTGTTTTATAACAAAATTTGGCTAAATCTTCTTATGGTTGATCATCACTTTGGCTACATCACAAAATCAATGAAATTGGATACTCTGCCCAAATGCTAAAGAAAAACTAGGTCTCCATTAGAAAAGAATTTTCTATCAATCATTAAAAACAAGGGATTCTTAATTAAGCATTGATGGTGCCACATTCACTCAGGGTCTCTTTCCATTAGCTTGTTTTGTCAATCTTAAGTTCTTCCAAACACACATACAACTCATGTTAAAAAGAAAAACCTTAGAATGTCTGAGAGTTCCCAACCTTTCCTCTTCTTATTTTTCTTCCATTGTCCTCCATCTTTGCCCTTGAAATTTGTCTCTTCTTGAGTGACCTTTGAGCTATCACCTTTGAAATTTTGTTTGCTTGCTCAGGATGCTCCAATTTTCAAATCTTGACATTTACACAACATCATGTAAGTGTAAAAAATTTCGGTGTATAAATGTAAATGATTTACACTCACACATGATTTACACATCACAGATACATCTATTGACACTTACATTCACAACACTAGTTAGAAAAATCAAGTTTGATTAGTAAAAACTGAATCAAAATTAAGTCTATTTTTGGAACCAGTTCTAATATCAGATTTGATTGATTGTTTTTTAAAGAATCGAACTCATAATCAAACTCCTAATTCCATTTGTGTGTGGAATAGGAATGAAAACTAAGGTTTTTGAAAATGAAATTGTTTGAAAAAAAAGACTAAACTGGTGGCCAACCAAGGGTTAACTAACAGTTAACTACTGATTCCAATCTAGGTTACTTGAAACCAGACTAGAACTAGGGTCTGATTTTAAGAATTGGAATCAAAACCAACACCAATTTTTTTTGAGAGGGAAGAACCTTCACTAGAGCTGAAAAAAAATCAAGAACTGACCAACACTGGCCCTGGTCTGATTCTTCAAAAATATAAATCCTAGTTCCAATTTTGGAGCCATTTCCAAGAACCCATTTAGACTTGATTTTTATTAACTGGAATGAAAATTGATGATGCTAACCCTTGAAACCACGTAACCACCAACACTGGTTCAAACTTCAATCCAAAAGCTTCCTTTACCTCAATTTAGAACTTTTCATCAAGATGTTTGCAATTCAATGCAACATGTCCAACTATCATATGCACAGGTAGTACTCCAAACATCGCTCACACATTACAGTTGTCCGTAAAGTCACCTTGTCTTCCCCCTGTCTTTGAGCCTCCTTTCACCCCCTATCCCCTGTTTCAGTGGTATCCTCCAAGTAAGGAAAATTTATTAAATCTTAGTATGGGTCAGGAATAATTATAATAGTTGTACAGGTATGAGCAGTGAAAATATATGTAGCAGCAGTGAAGGCGCTAAGGAAAACTGAACGAGGATGTAGGCCGAACTCAGTTTACCACAAAAATTGATAGTTCTTTGAGTTTCACTCCCTATCTAATGCTAATGTAGGTTCTTTGCAGGTTCTTTTTTGAATCTCACCCTTGGTATGACCAAACTCAGGATTCTAGTGCTGTGTTTTCCTTACTTTATGGATAACACTATTGGATCAAGTTGAAGGCAAAAGTTTATGCCCATCTTTTATACCAATGCATATTCTCTTCACTATGGGCAGAGCCAATAAAGGCAAAACAGGAACATGCATTCACAAATCCATAAAGATACCAAAATCTGTTTCCTTGAAGGCCCCCTTCCCTTTTACATGCCACTTTCAAAAAGCCTATTGGCATATGCAGGCATCTTCCATGTCACCCTTTTCAAAGCTCTTATCCAGGGCACTAGTAAACTTGCTGATGTGTCTCGTCCTAATTGGACATCCATGTCCCCATTTATATTGCATATTGAGCTGTGTTGTATCTCCAATATGTGTTGTGAAGAAAAAAGTGATCCATATCCATTCCATGTATGGATGATAAATGATCCACATCCACATGCTAAGCAAGTTATGAATGTAAAGGATGTTCATTATGTATAGTAAGCTCAACAACCGTTGGTTACATGGTTCATAATATCCCTCCTAATGCTCCCATGCATTTTACAGATTTGTAAGATAGGTTGGTGTATAAGGTTTCCCCCATCCAAAAATTACTCGGGGAAGCCTAGTTGCATGGGGGAACATTTGTTGTTCTTGGGCATGGGAACATAAATAAACACAAAATTTACCCTCAAATTCATGGTCAATATACCCCTTGAAATTGAAGTGGGATTTAGAAGAGGAGGTGAGAATGTGGGACATTTTTGTTCATCTATGAGCAATTTTCCTATTTACTTGTATGGAAGTTACAAGGACATTGATGAGTTCCGTAACCAATGGTACTTTCATTCCGGTATAAGGCACTATTCTCTAGTATATACTCGATAAACAATGTGCAATTGAGTGGGTCCAATTTGCAAGCATTTCTTTGTAAATTGTCAGGAAGTGCTCGTCGGGTATGGTTTGTCATCTATGATTATTTGTCACCATCCCAAGTGGGGGATTTTAACTTACTTTTTGGTGTTATAGCACGTGATTGTGCCACGTTTTTCAAAATCACATGGCTGTAATTTCAATTTGGAAGAGCCCAAGCCAGGAAGACCTAAGGGCCAAGGATTGTGCCACATTTTTCAAAACCACATGGCCATAATTTCAATTTGGAAGAGCCCAAGTCAGGAAGACCTAAGGGCCAAGGTTGGCTCACCACACATGACAATGAATAATGCATAAGCATATAGGTAATCAACATTTAGAGAAATGTAAACAAGCATTCCAAATCGGTAATCATCTTACATATAAACAACACATTAGAGTGATGAGTAAAGTAAGGAAAACACAGCACCAGAACCTTGAGTTTGGTCATCATACATGATGAGGTGAGATTCAAAAACAGCATGCAAAAAAGTACATTAGCATTCACCGTGTTTCATAAGCTCTAAAAGGACAAGAGTGTTCACTAAGGAGGTATCAAGCGAGGAGTCAAACATAGACTATGAAGCATGTGGCATGGTGAATTGTTTTTTTTGAAGTCAATGGAAATAATTGGGCCCTGACCACAGAGGGACAGGGACTATTGCATTGGATCCAACTTTTGCAAGTTTTACCTTATTAAAACCAGTTTCACATAGGATGAAGCGGTTTCTTTGGTGAAAGTGTTTAGACCGTTTAGATTGGAATGGATTGTTTTGGTGTGGACACAGTGAGTAGATGTACAACATCTTATCTATTGGCAGGGCCAGCCTATTTGTGAAGCATTGTTTTAAGGGTGTTTAATCCATTGTCAATCACAAGCCTCCATACATAACCAACCATTTAACACAATTTACTAACATCAGGTCCACCATGTAGACTCGATTTTTTGGGTGGGGAAGGAAGAAAGGAAGGAAGGAAATGGAGGCCCTCACATCATCACATGAAGATTAGGCTTACTTGTTGGATCAAGAAGTCTACAAGTCATGACACAAATGACATGTAAACACTACATACACGCATGCCTGCTTTCTTATTTGTGTGTTGTTTGCATGTAGGCTTACACAACCCAAATACACCTTTTGAAAAAAATGTAATGCCCATCTAGGCTGGCATTTTGAGCCTGTCAATGTTTCTATTTATTTATTTATTTATTTATTTCCGTGGTATCTGGTGGGTAGGACCTGGTATCACAAGATTTTTTAAATAAAAAAAAAACCCACCCTAATTTTCAGACTGTGTAAAGCCCTTACCCACTGGTAACTGGAGGTTATTTTATTCTGAAAGATTTTCAAAACCCCAGAGAAGCCAGAGGCTCTTTGACTCTGAAATTTTGAAAACCTGAAGCCACCAGAGGCTCACAACAGAATGAAAGAACCGACCAAGAGTGGGGGTGAACCAGCAGTGAGCACCTAGAACTTAACCCTGAAACTTTACCATGGTTAAAGCCCCCTACAGAAACTAGACAATAATTTCCCTGTGACAGATCAATGCAGTTAAAAAGTTGCAGCTGGAAACTTCAGTTGTTACATAAACTATCCCATGGAATATGTGGAAATGGTTTGAAAAATATTAAATTGTTTAATTAATTTTCATTGGGTGTCACAGTTAAAATGAAATTGTTTTTTTGCATTATCATAATAAGTGTTAACAAGTTTGGTCTTGAATGTTGTTTTCAATGCAAATTTTGCGATATGTGACCAAACATACCTCTTAGCACAGTTGCATTAAATGCAAGTCATAATAAAACTTAACAATCTCTCAATGCAAATTTTACAATATGTGATCAAGCATCTCTCTTTGCACAGTTGCATTAAAAATGCAAGTCATAACAAAATTCAACATCTCATGGTGAGTTTTGTTATTTGATAAAAAAAAAATAGAACTTTATTAATAACAATTTGTAAAAATGACAAAATGAAAAGTTCAAAGAAAAAAAAAGGGTCTGGACTTGGTATGACTTTAAGAAATCTCTAATAAGTCTTTTTTGGGGAGCTGACTCACATGCCTGAGCAGAAAATGGAGCACAGGGGAAAGCTGAGCTACCCATGTAGTTGCAGCTGGATGAAGAAGCCATAGCTGTGGTGTTCTCAAAAGTGGAAGTTTCCATTTTAAGATGACTAATAATTACCCTTGTTGGGTAGTTGCCTGTTTCCATGGGGGTTCTGAAAAGAGGCTAAGAAGTTAGTTGTGCATGTGGCTCTGAAATTTTGTATTGGGTTTTGTTCATGTCATATGTTGTCTGGTTGTCTGCAGTTTGAAGTTTGAATGGCATCAATAATTACTTTATATCATCCTCAAGCATTTTCTCGGTATCATTCAAACTTCAAATGAGTAAGTGCAAGGTAAGGCCCCAGGGTTTTGGCCATTCCCAAAACAAGGGGCCTAAGAAGAGGCTGCAGCTGAGTCCCCCAGTCCCCCATTTGGGCAGTGTCCCTTGTCGATGGGGGGCAAAGGGTCCTTATTGCAGGCAGTACAAAACTACTGCCTGCTTCTTTTTTCCCTGACTGCCCATTTGCCTGACTAATGCGTGTCTGGTGGTGCCCAAATACATCTTGGAGGTGCCCAAACACATCTTGGTGGTGCCCAGACACACTTTGGCCACCCAAGTTATGTATGTTTTGGGCCTGCAGGGTGTTCAATATAGCCCCAAAACTTGCATAACACAGCCCAAAAAGTGTCTGGGCAGAATCCATCTTTTTTGAGGAAAAGATGGATCGGGTCAAAGGGCAGATAATGTAAAAAAAAAGAGCAAGCAATGCTTTTGTATTGTCTACAACAAGGACCCTTTGCTGATTGAACTACAGACTTCCATTATGCACCTTTTTTCCAGTATACAATCACATGTAAAACACATCAACAAATTTTAGACAAAAAATCCACCTCAAGAAAAAGGTCAATTGCAACCTATCTGAACAGTGAAGAATTTGTAAAACTCTTTCTGGGTGCCTGCCATTTCTGGATACAAAGCTCGTCAAATTCGATGCTTGGGTTTTTCTTTCTTTTCAGCCTGCAAGGCAGACTTAGCTCAGGAGCTACTGTTGCAGTAGATAATATACTGACCAATTTCAATTAGCTGCAGGCTATGCAATAGAACAGATTCCGAAACCCAATTCCACATTCAAGAGTTTCAAGAGGTGACAAATAAATTTATTGTACTACACTCTCTGCAACATCATGTGTGTGAGTGTTTTCTTTTGTTTTTTTTGGCCCCCCTCTGTGGACACTGATTTTTTTCCTTTGAAGAAGAGCTTAAGGAACTTCCTTCCTCCTTAAACCTTTTGAAACACTCCTGAAACAGTTGGGATTTTGTTCAAGTGTTTCAAAGATTTTTCAGCAAGCTGTCTGGTGGAATTGTTTCCATATCGGAAGGCATCAACAATACCAGCTTGAACATTTGGGTCAGCCAAGATGGGACGAGCCAGTTCTCCATTACGGAGAAGCCGCTCCACCATCCACATTGCCCTCTCCCTCAACACCTCTGTGCGGTGCTCTTGCATTATTGTGAGTATTGGTTGTATTGCACCTGCTTGTTGCAGGACCTGCAAAATGCACACAAGATTCCACAAATACGAGTGCATTTCATGAATGTTCAGAAAAACCAGCTTTGACATCCAAACTGCAGAAACTCCCCCTGATGTTACTGGGCAAGAAAGGAGAGCAAACAAGCCAGGAAAAGGTACAAACCTGCGAACTGCGTTCAACATCAATAGTATCCATCATGAGTGTGGACAGCGTCCCTAGTGCAGCCTCGACAATACTTGGGTTCTTGTGGTCTAGGCAGGCAACCAGAGGTGATACAGCATTTGCCTCTAGGAGACAAAATGTCTCCTTTGCTGAGCATATACCTCCATGCACAGGGCACAACCCAGAGGGTAGGCTTGGGCGCTTCACACACCCGAGCCAGTCCATGAACGCTCCTTTTGACTGTGGCAAGTCTGGAAATTCAGATAGATCCTTTGATTTCCTTGAAAGATTTTCCAAGGCAACTGCTGCACACCTCTCAACATCATCTAAACCTGCCGATTGTAGAAGTGATGTGAAGAAAGGTGTGAAATTGTATTCCATAGCCAGAGCTTGAATGTCCTTGTCATCTAAAGCGTAGGTGAAGCGAGACAGTATGCCCACCAAACCACTTTGTAAGGGTGCCATGTGACGCCCAGAACCAATGCAACTAATTCCCCTTCGCAAATCTTGGATTCGATTGATGATGACAGGTAAGGCGCCTTCATCTAGTAAAGCATGAGTAAGGTTGAGGTCATCCATGGGTAGATTCGCAAGCAGGCCAGCTGCAGCTACCTGTTCCCCCATCTCGCCATCAGATCTCAGAAGCCTCAACAATGTGCTAAGCTGGTGCGTCGTCACTCGAAGGCCATCGGCCAACTCCTGGCCCATATGTGTAGAGAGAAGGAACAAAAGCTTCACAGAAGTCACTCGCAGATCTGGATGAGGAGCTTCCAGAAATTGGATAAGTGTCACAGTTGCTCCTGCACTCTTGATATGTGAAACTATTTTTCCAATCGCTCGAGGTGATGATGCCAGTCCAACCAACACCTGAATTCAGCACACAACAGGAAGCCAAATGGGTTTGTTTTTGAAGCTTTCAATGCCAAGATGTCATTGTCTCCTAAAGAGTATATGCAGAGGAACTGACCTGCAACAGCTTCACCTCAATTGTTGGGCCAATGTTGCTAATCAAATGCAAGAAATTGTGGACAATGGGTCTTGAAGTCAACGTGTTTCCATCTGCATCAACAGGAACAGTTTCCCAGTTTCCACTTGAATTCACGATGTTGGCAAGTGTAGTTGCTGAGACCTCCTTGAGCTTTATTGGGATGTGGTTGGGTCCAATTAGAAAGAGATCACGCATGAGTGGGGCCAATACACCAGCCTTGATCAAGTAATTCCCATTGCTCTCAAGTGTTGATAAGCTACAGAGTGCCTTCAATGCTGCTGCCCGTGCTGCAGGACTGTTGCTGCGAAGCATCTCCACTAGTGCAGTCGTCACCGTCCTTGCAGCTTTGGTTTTATCTTCACTAGTCAGTGGAACAAGTGCCAAGTCTTCTGCCATTTCTATGCGTATTTCCTCATTTCCTGTCATCAAAATCACCACAAAACACTGTATTCATTGAGCATTATAAGAAGCAGATGATGATGACAATGATGATGCACACAAACAGGCAGGTGTATCATACAGCTACCTTCAACCAGGCGTGTGAGAAGTGGCTGAATCCGTCCATTCTCTGCCATCTGTCGGACATTTTTGTCACATCCCTCCAGATTTGTCAGTGTCTGCTCAGCATTGTAGATTGCTTCCAAATTTTCAGACCTGCTGCTGAGCATCCCCACTAGAAGAAGAATAGCACCATTGGTTGCACCAATCTTTTCACATAGTGAATATGATTTTGACAGCTCAAATAACAGTGCTACTGCTGCCTCCCGCTCCTGCGACAGATCCCTTGAAAGGCACTTGACTGCAAGCCGTATCAAATCTGTCTCCCCTACAATATCCTGCAAGATTGATTGATGATGAATTCATGGGTCAGGAAGGAAACATATCAGCTCCTGTCAAACTATCCAACTGGGTGGTTCCAATTTCTGATTCAATGTTTTGACACTTACATCAAACAAATGGGCTGTGCAACCCATTTGTACACCACAAGGTGCTTGACACAAATGAGGATACTTTCAGAGAAAGAAAATTCCATCACCTTGTTATCATCATCATCTTCCACAAGTAAGCGCAGAGTGGCAAGTGCAGTGCATCGCACTTCCACCCCATTTTCAGCACCATTCTTCAAGCGGCTCTCTATCAAAGATATAAGGCCTGTACTGCGAATGCGGTACTTATTGAACTTGTTTTTGCGACATAGGGCTTGCAAGTCATTCAAAGCAAACAAAATGTCTTCCTTTGAACTGTCAGCTGCACTGATAAGTTGACCCGCAATGTCAACACGAGCTTGTTCATTCCGACCTGTCCATTCATCAATGGTGTTGCGAAGAGCAAGGCTAGGTTTGAGTGAAGTTGTGTGAACCTCCTCGCCAGTAATTGGGCAGACGGTTGGTCTTCCACTGTCAAGGCATTCCTGGAACCATCTCTTGATTGCTGATCGCTCATATGTCTGCCCACTCTCGAGCGTCACAGGGTCCTGCATCAGTTGCTTGGTCAAAGGACAAATGAAGGTGTCATAGAGAGGCTCAAGACGTTTGTGAGAAGGGTGCACATGGGTATGAGCGTCATCCGATAAACTTGGCTGTGCATTTGATTGCAACCAAATCTCAAACATCTTTCCTATCACATTCATCATACGCAAATCCTCAGCATCTTGCGACTCCTCCACGTCACGTCTCAAGAGCTCAAGCTCACTCTTGAAAGCAGTTGGATCCTGAAACAGATCCTCAATCCCGACTGTGCGTGCAATATCCATCAAAATGCCTGTCTGAACTGCAGTGTCACTTAGAATGCCTTCATTTTCTCGTTCAAGGGTTTGGCATAGGCGTGCCTCATTCTCTTTGACTGGATAAAGAGAGTGTTCCATGTCTTGAGCAAGCGAACCGATTGACCCCTTTCTGTTGTCATCCCCCCCATTGTCATCACCCACAACAACAGATAATGCAGGAATTTGGCTTAAGCTTCTTCCCATACTCTGAGTGACATCTTCCAGCTGCTTGGCCACCTGCCGACAATGCAACAGAAGATAGATGCGACTCTTGTTGGTGCAGAAGCTGATGAGCTTTTGTGCACTCTCAACAGGCCGGATCAATGATTCCACCAGCTCCTTCAGCACAAGTACTGAAGTTCGATCTTCTTCCCCATTTTGCAACTCTACTGCAACTCTCTTCACAATGTCCAAGAAATCCCCTAGTAGCTGAAAATTCTCTTGCTCCACCACCACCTTGCCTGCTGCCCTGGACAACTCTGTCACCTTTTCAATGAGGGCCTTTGTGGCTGCTGCTGGCTCTCCCATTGCTTGCCGCCTCCTATGGTACACAAAAAAAACTCTCCCACAAGATCATCATCATCAATGTCTCTCCAACAAGATCATCATCACCATCAGCTCTCTCACAAAAAAGAAGACTCATCAACTAGATCTCTCACGAGACCATCATCAACTCTCCCAGAACTTGATCATGTGATGTATGCATGCAAAAATCTTCATGAAACTGTGCAGATTGTGCACAGTCGAATTGCTCATCACCAAAGCTTTAAATTCCAATTTTTTGTAGGATGATTTCTGTAGATTCGGTGCGTAAGGATTTGTTGTTCCGATTGCACAGCACAGACAACAACCGTAGAACACAAAGTTTCAAGGATTTCTTAAAAACAAAATTTGTGGAGGGAAGGGGGATCCATTGAGGAACAACTTCAACAGGAGAAACTATGACTGGGGGGTATGTGATGATCTTCAAACCTGGTAGCTAAGTTTGTGCCTTCGATGTTGAAGCAGGATGGAACATTATTGTGTGGAACAACAACGACCCATCTGATGACGATGAAGAGTCAGGAGTACTGATGAGAAGTAGTACATCTAGTGGCATTTGCAGTTGTGAGCTACATCGCAACAGAATGACACATCTTTGTAAACTTCCGAGCTTATCTCTGAAGAGCTGGCCTGCTGCAGACGGGATCACTCCAACACATTTCTACAAATCCCAAATGTCCTTTAATGCCGTTTGCGCAAGAAAACCCATCTGAATCAGGAAAACAAACAAACCCAGTTCACAAGATCAGAAAATGGAAAACCAAAACTCACATGGTTAGAAGAAGAAGAAGAAGAAGAAGAAGAAGAAACGGGCAGCAGGTATGGGAGCTCGACCCAACAGCTGAAGCAGCAGCAGCACAGCAACAACAACAACAAGAGGAAGAAGTCGACAGAACCAGCACTAACGATGTGAAGAAAGTAGACACTACTGAAATGCATCAAGGTAACAGGGAAACAAACAACAGCAGCAGTAGCAGCAGCAGCAGCAGCAGACGTAAAGATCAAATGGCACCAAGAAGCTTGATCCGTTGTACAAGATGACGACAACCCAAGTGTTGATTCTCTACCCACATTTGCACACAAACAAACGAAGTTTTGCTCCTTGCAACTCAGAATTCACCAGTCCAAGACCAGTTGACAAAGAAGAGAGATACTAAAAAAAAAAGACACAAAGAAAGACACAGTCACAGAGAGAGAGAGAGAGAGAGAGAGAGAACAACCACCGACAATCAAAGCAAGGAAGAAGTGGCGAAGAAGGGATGTACAGGGAGCTAGGGAGGAAGCGAAGCAAGCAAGCCAAGCAAAGGGGGTTGGAAGGGGAAGCAGCAGCAGTGTCAGCAGCAACAGGGGCAGGAGAACACAGACAAACAGACAGCAACAGCAACAGCAACAGTGCGTGTGTGTGCTTTTCTTTAGGTCAATTTTGTGTTATAGCCAAAATGGCGATCATCCACAGGAAGATTTAACCACATTTGGCTATTAGTTAAATATGGAAAATAAAATCTAAAAAACCCTTCTATAGTTTTTTGGGCTACCGACTTCAACCATGTATTGAAGAAATCTGGAGATTTTTCTCTTTAAATTTGGGTCGAATTATGGCTATTGAAAATCTCAAAAAAATGCATGATATATATATATATAGATATAGCACTTTCAATTTTGAATATTTCATTCTGGCTATGTATATATATATATATATAGCCAGCGAAAAACAGGGCTGGGCAGCAACCAACAGCAGCATTGATGATGGGCACAGCACACTTGTGCACAGTGGGTACTTACTCTGGTCATAATATAAAAGCGCAGTAATGAGGGTGTTGGAGGTGGAGGAGGATGGCCAGAGAGTGACTACTTGGTAGGTACCACTCTTCTACCTACCTACCTACCTACCTACCTACCTATCTTCTTTTTACTACTCCCATTCTCTGTCTGACCGTCTCAGCATCTTGTCTTATTTGGCTCTTGGACCTACTAAGTAGGTACCACTCACTCTCTTCTACTACCTACCTACCTACCTACTTACCTACCTATTTTACTACCTATTGCTCTTCTGCCTCCTGTAAGCTATAAAGGGACAGACTATGGAACTTTACAGACCAGTGCGAGGTGGGTATTTGATTTTTTTGTAGTGCCTTTGGGTTTCAGGTATTTAAAAACTTCAAAAACCATCGGGTTTCAGGAAAGAACCTGGCAGAGACCCAGTGCTTTTAGGCAAATATTTCAAATTTATTTTCAAATTTTTTGAGAACCGTGGTTGTGTATGATCATCAGGTATTTGATTTTTTGATAACCATGGTTATGTATCGAAACCAATATTTGATTTTTTGGGATGAACATGGTTATCAACCCAGATTGATACCCGGTAAGGGTTTGGTGCAATTTCTAATACCTGCCCCATTGTGGTAAAAGCCCTTTGCCAATTTCCGTAGTATAGTTGGAGGACATGTTACAGGTCGAAATTATTCCAGCATGAATTTTTGATGCTGAAGTTTATGGGCATTTAGGTAGTTGTGTTAATTCTGGCATTTTGATCCTAAACCTCATTGGTGTATAAGTTGGTTGATTTAAATGCCTATTTTTCATACTAAAGGTTAGTATAGTGTTGAATTCATTGACATTTTTACTGTCCTGAAGGTTGGGTTATTGTTAGGTTAGATGTTAGTATGTTGCCAAATAGTCTTGTAGGCCATTGGTATGTTATTGATTTATTATTGCCACATTTTCATTGTAAAGGTCAATGGTATGTAATTGTTTTACCATGGCTATAAGTCTGTATGTTGTCATAGCAACAAAATTCAAGGTTGCAAGAATCAAGTTTAGGCACCTGTAAAATAATTATCCTACTAATAGGTACTATGTATAGGTACTCATCACTTGGTAAGGTGTCACAAGAAGGTGCATTGAGAAATATATGACCTTTTTACTGCAGAAAAAAAGAAATAAAAAAGTTCACATTTCTCATTTTCACTCCAATATTTATTTGGCTTTTTCAAACAACTAATTGGTATGTTTTAATTTCACTTTTCTAGGATGGGAAAATTGTGGACAAACCTGCGAGGTTACTTGTTCTTGATGAAAGGGTTTTTCTCACATTCAAATTCATCTTAGTGCTTTCATGTCCACGTTTTTGACCATTTTTTTTTGCTAAACATTGGAACTACCTACACATGGCAAGACACACACTTGGTTAGTTCCGACATTCACATTGTTTTATAAACCTCAACCTTTAAATGGGTGGGATTAAAACCCATTGCAAACTTCCTATTTGGTTATTCTTATTGTTTGGATTATCATCTTTTGTCTCATGGCCTAGCCACATACATGTTTATCTTTAGTACTTAATGCATTAAGGACATCTCCTTGGGCCTCGTTTTTCAAACCCGTACTCCCACACCTATGGAAATCCTAAATGGTGTCAAACTAAGAGTTGAACCTAGCCCAACACTTAGATTCATAATCCAATTTGGCATGAAAGTTGTTCTTAAGTGGTTTGGACTTGGGCCCCAACTAGGTGAGCCCTTTCACTTGAGGGTTTGCCTAATAAGGCATGTCATTCTCCTTCATTTTAGAAATGTCAATGTCCTCATTGACATTATTCAAAAGTCACCACCCTTGGGAACTTCTATCATTTTTTCCCCTTGGTCAACCATTCTGGGATAGCTACTTCCTTGATAAAAAAAACCCATTTGTGTTGCATTTTTGTGTTCTTAACAAAAGAGGAATTATTAGGTGTGTTTTTTGTTTTCACCATGTGTTATCTTCTAGTGTCTACTCTTTCAATTCACAATTCGCCCTTTTAGGTTTTTTCCCTTGGAGTTGATTTCAAGTCTAGTTTGGAGGTTCTAATCACCACATTAAATGAAGGTTATGAACATGCCAATAGATAATGTCAAATCGAGATTTATAATTTGAATCCCCTTTACCCAAGTGGGACATGATTCATGAGTTCATACATAAGAAATATAATTTCTCCACTTAACGATGTGCAACTTTATTTGCATGTAACATTATCCCAATCTTGCTTCACTAAACTTTAAAGTTTTTTTATTCAAGTTCAACTATAAGTCCATTTCCATTCATTGCCACCTCCTTGCCTTTCCTAATCACTTCTTCCCTTATGAGCCTTAGCCTTTTTGCTACTAACCATGCTTGCATAACCTTTAACCCTTTAAATTCATGAAGTTAATTTATTTTGTTTATTTGTTGATTTTCTCTTCCACTTTAGAAAGGGTTGATGCTTCATCAACGTTTTTAAGCCTTTTTATGTGGGATTTTCATTTTATTTTGTGTTCTCTTCATTCAAAATTTGTGTTTGCCTCACAGAAAGTATGCTTTCGATCTTAACTACAAGCATGTGTTCGATGACATTCACATATAATCACACCTTTGTTTCCAGTATGGTCACTGGTCATCACAAAGAAACTAATTTTGAAAGGTAAAAGGTTAGATGTGCCACAAAATTTGTCAACAATTTCAAGGTGTACACATCGAAGTTTGATTTATGCAAAATTTCATAAAGCCATGCATAGTTGGCAATGAAACATAGGGCCAATCCATCGGGCATTTTGAAATCCCGAATGTTCAACCTCACATGTTCTCCAACCTCAAATTCCATGTTCCTTCATGTTTTATTAACATGTTTTTCATACCATTTTTGAACTTATTCCAAAAGCATTTTAGCTTGGGCATACAACTTTTCATGCCCCTTGATCATCTCCACGACTTCTTTGGAGTGGCATTTTTATCATGGGAATGGTTAAATCCATAGGCTTCTTGGTTTTTTTTCCCAATGTTAATTCAAATGGTAACATTTTGGTCACCGCATGCATTGTGGAATTATAATTAAACTCTACTAGGCCTAGATGTTCGTCCTAATCCCTTTGATTGGCACTCACATAATTTTTGAGGCATTGATTTAACACCCCATTGACCCTTTCTGTTTGGCCATTAATTTGTGGGTTAAATATTATATTAAAAGACAATTTGAACCCCATTTTTTAAAACAAATGTTTTAAAAAACTTGCCATAAACTCGACATCTCTTCACTTACAATGAATTGACACATCCCATGGTGCTTAACCCACATATCAAAAAGCAACTTCCCAAATTGAAAGTTGTTGCGATCATTTTTCTTTTAACCATTTTTTCCAATTTAAAAAATTGATCAGCTACTACTAAAATGGGGTCCATTCCATTCCACTTTGGGAGTTGAATCATAAAGTCCATGGATACACTTTCCCATGACTCATTTGGGGATTAATAAAGGTTCATATAGTCTATATTTCTTCTTTCAAATGGACTTGGTAATTTGGCACTTAACACATGTGTGAACAAAATGTTTTATGTCTTCCTTCATTTCAAGCCAATAAAATCTTTTACCTACAACCATTCTTGTGGTTCATTCTCCATGGTGCCATCCTAAAGGCATGTCATGCTCTTGTTTCATGTTTTTGTGTGTAATTTTTTTGTTGGCACATGAATTTGGGGCTACTTCCATTTCAACAACCCTTCTTCTAAGGTGATGCCTTTCACCATCCACCTTTTTCACAATTTTTTAAAATATTGTTGTGCAAAGGGGTCTTACACATAAGCTTCGCTTATTTTTGCTTGAGGTTATTTTCCCTTTTGAAGTTGATTTTTAATGTTGGAGTTTTCGTTAAAAGTTTTTCCACTTGGAATTCCTCAAGTTTTGATTCAATGCATCAAATATTACATTATCTCAACATGGCTTGCGGATCAATTCTACATCAAGTAATGCCAAGGTATTATGTCATTTTAGTTGTTTTCCTTAGGCCTTTGGTTGGGTTTTGAAGTATCTTAAGGAGACATTGTTTACAAAGATGTTGATTTTATGTGTCCTTAAGTAGTGTTGCTAAGTCTTGAAGCAACACACCATGGCATAAATTTTTTTTCATGAATTGCCCATCATAGTTGTGCTCCACAAAACTTCTTATTTTCAAAAGCAATTGGTGTCCATCTTGCATGAAGATTGCCTCAATAAGGAAGTCACTTACATCTATGTAAACTTCAAATGGTTTGGTGAGGTTTAAAAATTTCAATACAAGGGTAGACGAAATCTTTTCTTTCACACCTTCAAGTGCCTTTCGTTGTTCCTCTATCCATTCAAAAAAAAACTCTTTATTGAAGAGATCCAAAAAAAATTTCACCATTTATGAAAATATTTTGATGACCTTTTAATAGAAGTTCACCAAGCTTAGAAGGATCAAATTCCTTTAGTTGTGATTAATCTTTTCCAATCTCTTATGGCTTGTAACTTTTTAGGGTCAAACTTCACCCCTCCCCTGATAACACATGCCCAAAGAAGTTCATCTTGTCATGGGCAAACTTGTTTTTTGCTTTATTGGCAAATAGTTTGTTTTCTTGGAGCTTACCCAGAAGATATTCTAAGTGCTATGCATGTTTTTTAATATTTTTGGAATACACTAAGATATACCGTGGAAATAGATCATCCATTGAATGATCTCCCAATCTAAGCCAATTAATAAGATTTAAGAAAGTTTTTTTGTTCAATGTGAGTTGGTGTATGCAAGCAAATTAAAAAAAATTTCATTCACATTTTGGAATTTAATCTTGAATGTTTTGCTTCATAAAAGACCTGAACTTGCCAACTTAAAATTGATCAATCAAGAAAAATTTCAAAAACAACCTTTTTTTGGGAACCCATTAATTTTCATGCCAAAAGGCACACCCATTTGACCAAGACTTTTATGAAGGCATTTGCCTTTGGCCATGGCAAGGTGCATTAAACATTACGAGAAGTTGTTTTTGCCAAAACCAAATTGCCTTGTAATTAGAGTTCAAAAAAGATTTTGTACACAACTATTGTGCAATTATCCTTTGGGTATTACAACTATTATGCAACTATCCCTTTGAAAATACAAGAAATCAATAAATAAATTGTTACATTTGAAAATCATTTAGTTGAATTATAGTTGCAAGTGAATTAAAAATGAATATTTTATCTTATAATTTGTAAGCACTATACACACATATGTAATCAATCATGCTTAATTTTTTGAAAAGTTGCATTGTAGTTGCATGTGACAACTATTTAGAATTGTTGTAAATGTGCCATTAATGTGACAATTATGTTGCAATTAGGAAACAATGTACATATATGCAATCATGCCACATGTTCACATTTCCACCGTCAATTTTGGAATACATTTACAATTAATTTTTTTACTATGATTCTCATTTATACAACTATTGAATTATTAGTGTTTAACTATGTTGTGGATTATGTTGATAATTAATTATCTTAATTAAATTAATTAATTTGGAATGTGTGACACTCTGCATTTTGGATCTCAAGTGAAAATATTTATCCCAAAATTTTGAAACAAGGTCTCTTGAATTTTATTTTTTAAAATTAAAAAATCAACACAAGTCTTGTAAACTCTTCTAGAATTCAAACACAATGAGTCTTCAAAAAAACCTGATAAGAGCCAAACACTGGTATACACCCAAGAGACCCAAAGATTTTTCTTTTGGCAAGCATTGGGGGCTTGTTGGATTTTTAAGATTTTTGTTGTTCCCATCAAGTTCCCAAAAAGTTCCCGAAAGATTCCTAAAGTTCTCAATGTGTTCTCAAGATGTTCCCCATAGCACCACACAATTATCCATTAGTTTAAATCAAAGTTTTCCTTTTTTTATCTGTAGGTGAGGCAAAGTGCAGGAACTCTATATTTCTATATTGAGACTTCTATTTTTGGGAAGCCTTCAAAGTTTTAGTATTTTTTTTGAGACAGGCCAATCAAAAATGGATCATTGCAACAAAAAGAAAAGAAAAGAAGCTGAACTTGGGAGACACCCCTATCTAATTTAATAAGTACCTTAAAAATATATATAGTGATAATAGCAGATCATATGTTTCGTCTCCCCCAAAATCTAAAAAATGTTACATGTAAAGTTAAAAATTATCACTTAAGGTTTGGTGGCAGTTTTCAGGCACATTAGATTCTGTCACCCACCAACACACTCAATTGGTGGTTCTTACAGTGCTCCATAGCTGTGGGTTTTCTGTATAGGAGAAGGGCTTGAGTATAGGCCCTTCTGTGATTTGAGATCTGTGTCCGAGGCCAGTAGCGGAGGGAACAGGTTGAAAATCATGGAAGGGCCTACACTCAGGTCCTTTTCCTACGTAAAGCATAGCTGAGATTTTTTCACTTTTTAGAAATAGTGACAGGCTGGCTGGTACGTTCGGCTGGTCAGAAGATCCCAATACAGCCTGGCTGGTACCTTCCACTGCAGAAGGTCCCGCTCGCTGAAAACAGGTTTCTTCAGGCAGGTGTGGGAGCAGAAAATACAAAGGAAAAATCCAGGCAGTGCTTTACGTCAAAAAACCGGCCTGAAACTCGATTCAGTCTGGACTCATGACGAGTGGTGGCAAGTTCAGGATGTTGGACCTCAAGATAATGAGAGACAATTTGGGGGGGTTGATTGGGTAGAGGTCCAAGTTCTAGGTTAGGTATTGGGATATCCTCACTGGAGGTTCCATGCACAAATTTTCAGAAACCAGACTTGGCCTTCACATTGCTTTGCACCACCAGTGACATCAATTGACACAAGGTCAAAATATTAATAGATTTAATTTTATATAAATCCTAACTGGAGGTTCGATACACAATTTTTCTAAAACCAGATTTAGAAACTCAAGGGTGAAGAGAGTTGATTCCAGACCAGTGTTGACTGGTTTTTACAAGAACAGTTGGGTTCGGGTTTAGAGTTTTTCTGAAAAAAATGGAAAACTCTTCAGTTTTGAGTCTAGAAAATATTTAAAAGAAGTAAAACCCAGAAATTTTGGGGTTGAGTCAAATTTTACTTACTAAGGACTTTGGGTCTTGGTTAAGGTCAGTTCTGGCTTATTCTTGGGGGTGGTTTAAAAGTTAATTTTAAAATAATTTTGAATTTTATTTGGATTTTTTTTCAAATTACTTACAAAATATTCCTAATTTTTTTTCATGATGTTTCTTTAACTTCCCAATGGGTTCTCAAAGTGTTCCCCAACATATTTCCAAAGGCAACAATAAGGACCAACATAAGGAACAATTAGATAACAATGATCTTCACCCACATGAGCCCTATTTGGACCTCTATGTAAAATAGGGAACAACTTAGAAAACAACACAACATATTTGTGTAAAGGCCATTTCAGTGTTATCATTGGAGATGCAGTTTTATACTAATTAAGCTTAGTGCTCGGACCTGGGATCTTAGAACCTAAAAATCTTAATCATTACTAGGACCCTAACCCATACCCAACCTTATGACCAAGACCTTGTAAAAAACTTTAAGGCCTGCTGCATCCGGTTTTTGGCTGGGTCTGGGTCTGGGTCCCGTCGGGTCTGGGTCCATGTAGAACCAACTACCAGTTCCGATTCTTAACCAGTTCCGGGCTCCATGTAGGCCCGTGGGGTCCGGTTCGTAGATCCGGATCCAGAACCAGACCTCCACTTGGTCTGCCTCTTCTCCCGTGCCCTCTCATCCTCTCACTGCTTCATTCCAGCTTTCACAGTGTCCCGCAATTCCGTTGTGTCATCGATCCTCCTGGCCAGAGTGAATTAACAGCCACCAATGCACCAGTTGGCCGTTCTATCCACTGGATGGGTTGCGTTTTTTCATTTGGCGCCGGATGGGGTTCATGACAGTCCATTTCTTTTTGCTGCTGACCATTGTACTTTTTTTTTTTTGGTTCCTGCTCGTTTTTCCCTGGACCTG
>Ga0116229_10001331_pt1 | contig 38326 bp, 36 predicted proteins | sample S1TSphgellanicum_3_FD_87313 | JGI IMG/M metagenome (GOLD analysis project Ga0116229, IMG submission 87313) | Host-associated microbial communities from peat moss isolated from Minnesota, USA - S1T2_Fc - Sphagnum magellanicum MG | ecosystem: Host-associated > Plants > Peat moss > Unclassified...
CCAATATCCAAAAACTTCCCAACCTTCTCCCACCCTCCCCTATGAGGGTTGGAAGAATATGGCTACGAACCCTAACGAATAGTTGAAAGGAGTAGCTATAGAGCTTGAAAAAAATGAAAAAAATAAGGTGATGGAAGTGGATGTGTAACAACAGCTCAACAACATCCATGAAATTGAAAGCAAAATGAGGTTACATAAGGACAGACGGTATCAACGCCTTCATGATCTTCCCTGATGGAGCCGTCGATATGGCAGCTAGCTCTAGGTCGTGTGGTTCAAGATGGCGAATTGAACACATCTAGACCCTACTATTTAACAAAGACATGTCAAACCGGCCTTTGGGAGTTCACCACTTGGTGAAATTCTGCCAAGAAAAAAATCACTGCTTTGGCCTCTCATGCTGAGTTTATTGAATAGATACATTTTAAAGGGAAGAAACTTCTGTGAGAGTATTGTCTTGCACTCTAATGAAGCCCACTAAAATGGGGGTTTTGAAAGGTTTTGGAATCAAAGAACCTCCAGTTCCAGTTTTTGAAATCTTAAAAAGAACTGCTGGGTTTTATGGAAGATCCCATAAAGAACTGGCAGTTCAGGGCAGGTTCTTTGATGGCCAGTCAAGGTTCCATTTATTGGACATTTACTCACTGGCTCTTTCATTGAAAAAGAGAGAACCACCCAACATTGGCATGCACTATGCACCTCCTGTTTTCCTGACCCTTGCGAACCTAGTTAGGTCCCAAGAGTGAAGATGAGAGTAACAAGTATGCGGCTGTTGAGTTCCCAGTTGATTTCTGCTGGATTGTAATTAGACCGGCGGACTATGGGATACAACAAGTTACATTAGTGGGTTTTCCTCAAGCATTACAAATTGTGGAAAATAGCACTACTAATCAGTCTAATGGTCTAGCAGAATTTTAAGTCACTTGCTTGGAAAGAACAAAGAACATATCAATGGTGTTCTTATTTATTTATTTATTATTATTATATAAAAAAATATCAATGCTTTTAGCCATCTATATCAAAGCAAGTCACATGCTTATGTCCTAGAAAGTGTCAAGGTTTTTGTGTTGTTCTATTGCCAAAATGACCTCGGTTTGCTTCTCATGAAACTCACTCTCTAGCTTGTTGAATTCCAGAGATTTAGGTTCAAATACAATAGTCAGATTGAAGCTTAAAATGTCTAAAAGCAACATTGAGAAGAATTTTTTTTTTAACAAAAACAAGAATGCAATGTGGAAAAATGTGAAAGAGTGTTATTAAATTAGTTAAAGATTATAAATAATTGAATAATGTCTGATTTCTCTCATATTTGAGCTTTTTTCACTATGGTCTAGGTCATTATCATCACCTTGAAAACCAACCTCAAATCAAGTTTAGGGTCTAAAGCCAAATCTTAATGATACTTCAAAGTTCTATGAAAGTTCCAAGGCTGTGCATAAGTTACATAGTTTGTACATACATGGTTAGTTCTTCCTTTACTTGGTTTCTAATAATATGTTGGAAATTTGGACCATCCATGGGACAATCCACCTCAATCAACCAAGCGTGTACTCCACCTAATGTCAAAAGTTTCTTTTCCATCTCATTGCAGGAATTCATTTTTTCCTCATCTCATCCTATCTCTCAAATGTTCTAGACAGGCTGATTCAAGAGTAAGAACTCAAGGTAAAAACCCAAGAAACTGATTACGAAGCACCAAACAAACTAAACAAATTCCTTATTCAAGATAAGAGATCGAAGTAAAAAATAAGCACAAGATGACAACTACACAGGTAAACAGACAAACAAATGAGTTCATTTGTGAACATCAACAAAACTTAAACAAAATTTCCATTTGTATTTAGAGGAACCTCATCCAGTATAATCTTCCTCACTAGTCTCCCAAGTATGCCATCAATTCATAATGTGCCATTTTAAAATTCGTAAAATTCATCCTGACACTCACAGTCTGGATAAATAGGGTTCCTTCATTCGAAAAATTAGTTTAACTTTCAACCTTTGTGAAAGGCAAGAGCATGGGAGAATCCATTGTCATTCTTTGCCTATGGTAATTGAAGTTTCTGTGCTTGTTCCCCATGAAGTTTCCATCCTTGTTCCCATGGAAACTAAGGTTGCTTCCTTTGAAAAATTAGTTTAACTTTCGACATTTTTGAAAGGCAAGTGCATGGGGGCTTCCATTGTCATTCTTGGCTATGGGAACTGAAGTTTCCATGTTTGATCCCATGGAAACTAAGGTTCCTTCATTCGAAAATTAGTTTAACTTTTAACCTTTGCTAAAATCAAGTGCATGGGGGATTGCATTATCATTCTTGGCTATGGGAATTCAAGTTTCCATCCTTGTTCCCATTAAGTTTCCTTTGTCTGAAATCTTAGTTTAGCTTTCAAGCTTTCCAAAAGGCAAGGGCGCACGGTGGCTTCCATTGCCATTCTTGGGTATGGAAACTGAAGTTTCAAGTCTTATGAAGTTTCTATCCTTGTTCCCATGGAAACTAAGGTTCCTTTTTCCAAAGAATTAGTTACTTTCAACCTTTGCAAGAGGCAAGTGCATGGGGTTTCATTCTTGTCTATCGGAACTGAAGTTTCCATCCTCATTCCTATGGAAACTAATAAGGTTCCTTTGTGTGGAAAATTAGTTTCTTTCGAGCTTTGTGAAAGGCAAGTGCATTGGGGTTATTATAGGAACCAAAGTTTGTGTCCACGTTCCCATGAAGTTTCCATCCTCATTCCCATGCTCTCAAACAAAGGGAGCCCCCTCTAGACCTGGCCACTTTCCAATACATTTCCCACCTTCCCCAAAAATTTGGTTAGGTCTCTCAATCTCTTTCAAAATAGGTCTCCCTTAGAGAGCAAGTGTAGTATAGAGAGCATTTAAATAGAGATCTCCCATAGGTTTATGCATTTACACATCGGTCCGTTGTTTTCCGGTCCCTCACAGCCGGCCCGAGCCCCATCCCCTTTCCTCTCTGTCTCTCCCTCTCTCAGTGTGTCTGATTGTGTGTGTGTGTGTGTCTGTCCGCTCCTCATTGCTTGTTGTTGGAAGACCTGGTGTTCTGCGTTTGCTCAGCCATGGATAGAGGAGGTGTGGGTGGAGCTCATCCTAGGCCCAGTCCTAGGCCAAGTGCAGAGACATCCTCAACCATAAATCTTCTGTCTGTGATTGCGGTTCTAGTTGCTGTGAGTTGATTTCTTCTCTCTCTCTCTCAATCTCTCTCATACACAGATATATACATATATCTTTCTCTTTTAGTCTGGTTGTTGTTGTTGTTGCACAAGGGTACAAGTGGTTGGACTACTTGGTCCTCGACTATGAGAAAGACTGACCCACTTGGGAATAACTGCTACCTCTACTAGTAGTGGGTGATGGCTTCTTAAATTCCGACAGTAGCTTTTTGGATTGGGATTTAATGGGTGGGTGGCTAATTTTCTGCTTCAATTCGACATTCTAGTACCCTTTGGATCTCATGAGGTGGGGGAAAGAGAACTTGTAGCTGTTTTGGAGATATGGGTATTTGGTAATAATTGGGGAGCAAGAGTCTGTAGCTCACTATACTCTATAGAACTTTGACCTTTGGTGAAGCTGCTGACTAATACTTAGAATGTTTGTGGTTTTATTTACTCTTGAGTTCACCACAGCTGGTGAATTTAGTAGTAGTAGTCCACCTGAATCCTTCTATGGATGGCTGCATCATGGTGGTTGCATAGATACACATGAGTTAAATCATCCTAGGAGGAAGCTGGGATTCTTGTCTCATGGTTGATCTTAATTAGTTTGAAGAATATTGTACTACTTGTTGGATGCAGAACTTTGGAGACTTGCAAATTGATGTTGATTTGCACATACATCTAGCATGTCCACAAGTATTTTTTTGTTGGCTTATTTTTTCATTTCAGTTCCTTTGCTGGTTTCAGTCATGACTTGTTTTCATCATCAATTGTTCTAGAAAGTGAGACCGACCAGCTTTTTCACTAGTGTGGTGTGCTTGATCTTTCCTGTCTTCTCAACAGGGTTTTTTTGGGGGTGCTTGATCTTTTAAGAAAAGAACAGTGCTCAACTGTGTCGTGACATCTAGTTCTGTGTTGCAAATTTCAGCTAGAAAATTTTACAGTGATCTGTGCTGACAAATTGTGTCATATGAACTCACTGCCATAGCCATCTTTTACAGTTTTAAGACTTGATGCTTTCCCCCCACATGGTTGGGAAGTGCATCTTTAGGCATTGATCTCAACTATGCCAAATCAAAGGTGCATTGCAAAAAGTCACCAAATAATATTTCAAGCTGTTCATGGGAACCTGATGCAACTCATTTGATAGATGAGAACTGAGAGCTTCATTTTGCAGCAGCTCCATGACAATATACAAGGTTTTAGTACACACCAGATTTTTAGGGTTCCATGTACCTTGGGTTGAATCGGGTTTATATCCAAAGATTTGAACCAAATGATGGAGACTAAGCCCACATCACTGACTTTGTGAATGTCTAGATATGGAAACTCTTCATATGTTCACAGCAAGTGAAATCAGTCACAAGCCAGCTTTTTAGGGTTTCCAAAGCAAAAGCGACAGAAATGGGACTCAATGGCATGTATAGATTCTGCATCTGGTTTTGTTTCTGTTGCTGTGTCTATGTGACGTTTGCAGTTTTGTCAGATCTCTATATGTGCTGTTCTTTGTGTCTATTTGTGTAATCCTTGGCCTCTAATAATCCACACCTTTCTGTGAATTATGTGCTGTAAATTCTCTTTTGTTTGTTGACTTGGAGCTTAAATGTGGGAATTTTGATGGAGTGCCAAGCATGGTATTTGATGCATTAGTGTCGATGGTGTGGTCTGGTGGCTGCAGATTCTGGTTGCAATTGCCCTTGCAGGTGCAAATGTTGCCATCCTGCACCAGATTCCAGAGGGACATGTTGGCGTGTATTGGCGTGGTGGGGCATTACTGAAGACTATTACTGGGCCAGGTATCTATCACTCCTCTGAAACTTTGAGAGGATGTAGTAGCTACATATATAGATGCAATTTGTGTATGCTCTCATGGGTGTGTATTTGTCCTTGTAAGATGGATCTGATGAGATTCTTGGCTGAGGACATTCCACCCCTGTTGGAGCTATACCTTTGAAGCTAATCAAGAGCCAAAATTGGGCTGTTTGGCTTGGACATTCATGTTTTGTTTTGCAGGATTCCATTCCATGATTCCATTCTTGACTCAGTATGAGGCAATTCAAACAACAATTCAAACCGACCAGGTAACGTATTGATAGGCATTACATCAATCCTGCTGTTGGAAACTTTTTAGCTCTTCTTCAGAGTTGTGGGCTCTTAGTCCCATGCAATGTTATGTTTCTCTTTGAAGAATGAGAATTTGAAGATTGACAACTTATAAGAATGCGTAATAACTCGTGAATCTTTCAAGTCACTTCCGGGTCCAGGATTAGGAGAAATTTTCAAGGTTTAGGGTTTAGGGTTTTTTGATGAGATGGGTTTCCTCTCTGCTATTTTTCTATATGAGACTTTTCTCATGGCTTTAGCATGGTTATGGACTGTTGAACTGCTCTTGACCCATTTATGCTTTGGTGTAGAAATCATTTTGGAATGTTTGGAAATTTGTACCATTGCGGGTTTTGTTACTCTTGCAGGTGAAGGATATACCATGTGGGACCAAGGGTGGAGTTATGATATCTTTTGAGAAAATTGAGGTGCTCTCCATGATCTGGTTCAACTGAGGGATGAAGCACAACTGCAGAATGTAGACACCCATCATGGTGCTCACATGTTAAAATGTGCCATTGAATATAATGCCATCATTTTGGAACCCTGTAAATATAATCACTCAATGAACACCTAGAAAAACTGAAGAATTCTTCCATTGGTTGTTTTTCCATTAATCTCACCAGGCTAAAAGCACATCCGTATCTAGATGGTGTTGATAAGAAGCTTAATAGACTGTTTGCTAAGAAAGGAGTATCACACATTTTTGCAGACCTCTGAAAATGGGGAAATATGAATGTACCCCAAAAGCATTAGGGTACCAAAAAACCTTTTGGGTTAATCAAATTAAATATTTAAAAAATTTCTACAAAATTGCAGGCAGCATGTTGTGACTAGTAGGCAAGGACACAAGTGATGATGTTCTCTGGCGGGTTCTCAAATGCTCATGTTGAGAATGTACTAGAAAGTGAATTGGAACTACTACTAAAAGCTGAGTTGATGTGGCTTTTGTGTGTGTGTACCATCTGTAGGTTGTCAACAGGCTCAACAGAGACTATGTATATGACACAATTTTGGAGTTTGGTGTAAGCTATGATAAGACTTGGATTTATGACAAAATTCATCATGAAATCAACCAGTTTTGTAGTTCCAATTCACTTCAAGAGGTCTACATTGATAAATTTGACCAGGTAAGGTTTTCTTCAAACAACCTGATTCTTTCTTTAAACTTGAGTTGACCTAATTTGGGCAAGATAATAATCACATGAGTGCAAGGAGTAGACCCAAGTTCTTGAAATGACTTTGGATGCGGAAGTACAGCCCTTTTATGTTCAGAGAGTAATTATGTGCAAGTCAATGTATTAAGCATTCAAAGGGTCATGTATTGTTCAGAGAGCAATTAGGTGCAAGTCAATGTTGCACCGTTTGTGGTTTAATTGTCTGCTGAAATCACTGGCTGGGTTTAGGGTTTAGGGTTTAGGAAAATCTGTGGACCACATTTGGTTCCTGACTGACATGCATGCAATGGACAACCTAAGAGACTTCCTTGATGAACTTGGATCCCTGGTCCCCTTGATAGATATCAGTTTCAATGTTCGTGACTCCCTGCTGCTGTAAGTCATGGAACTTAGTCTACTCTTATATCTGCTCTTGCAGGTATGTTATGGGATGATTTCTGTGGTCTCCTTTACACCATTTTCCTTTCTCACTCACAAGTAAAAAGCGTGCAATTTTTGGCAATTGTCATTAAAAAATCCACTAGTTGGGAGAAGGCTTAGCAGTGGGTCCTGAGCGATTTGCAGATAGATGAGATCATGAAAGAGGCTATTCAACGGGATTGCACACGCTATGCACCAGGAATAGAGATAATTGGAGTTCGTGTGACCAAGCCAAAAATTCCACCTTCGATTGCCCGTAATTATGAAATTATGGAGGAGGAACGCACTAAGGTTGCAATTCTAACTTTTTTTGCCAATCATTCTGAAGTTATACCCTCTTTCAACTGGTTGAATATCTTAGGGAGGTCAAATGTATGTTTTCCAAGGAGATCAAATTGAGAAAGATTATGTAGTTCTGAGCAGTTCATTTAAGACCCGATCAATATTCTGAATACATCCCAAACATGTGTGTGGCTGGTCGGCATTTTTGCCAGGTGCTAATAGCAGTGGAGAAGCAGAAGGTGGTGGAAAAAGAGGCAGAAACCATTAAGAAAAAGGCTGTCACGGAAGCTGAAAAAGATGCAAAAGTTAGTGAAATCTTGATGAGTCAGCGAGTTATGGAGAAAGAAAGTACCAAGAAACAACAGGAAATAGAGAATCAGATTTACCTTGCTCGTGAGCGCTCCTGGGCTGATGCAAACTTTTACAGGTGTGGGAACTGCATTCATAATGGTAGTGTTGTGATGGCATAATTTATCTAATTCAGAAGCTGTTGACCATTTTCAGAGTGAAAGGGTTGATGCTATGCTGTTGTGTAAATTGCTAATTCTGATCCCAGATTGACCTTCTGTTAGCTAGTTTGGACAATTTGGTGCTGACTACCAAATGCTATCATTGCTATCACTTCTGTGATTTGGTTTTGGCCGTTGATTTCTCATCTTGATCTTGTGCTGGCGATGATGCAAAACAGGGTCTTGAAGGAGGCAGAGGCCAATAAGGTCAAATTAACACCTGAGTTTCTTGAGCTGAAATTTATCGAGGCTATTTCAAATAACACAAAGATGTTCTTTGGTGAAAAGGTATGACACTCAATCAGGAACTTATGATTATTACACATGTTCCCAAGCATCTGTCACTTGGCAGTTTGCACCATGTGGCAGCTTCTGAGTTGTAAATGCCACATGGAGATGATGTGGCTGTTGCATAAGTTTGGAAAAATGAGTTTGTGTCTCTGGAAGTCCACCTTTCTAGTGTTGGTACTGCTTTCACATGTCACTATTGAAGTTGCAGAAGGACCCATCTTTAGATGACTTTGATACCGAGCGTTTAATCCAGCTTTGAATTATCTATACCTCTTGAAATCAACACAGTTTTCAGGATCTAGCTAGTGAACTGCGGAAATATGTGATATTGTTGACAGTTCAATTGGCACAAAAAAATCTACATCAGTTGCAACATGACTAAGCTATCACTGAATTGTGTTTTTCTGACACGAACTGCTGATTTTAACAGGGCAATTTTTATCACTTGGATGATTTGCAGATCCCAAGCATGGTCATGGATCAAAGACTCCTTGGCAATTTACTGGAATCGGGACACTAAATGAATCTGGGGTGCAAGAAGGTTGTGCTTTGGGATTCAATTCTGAAGCTACCTCTGACCCAGGATTTCCAGTCTTGTTTTCCCACCTAACTTGCTTGATACTATGACTGGACAGAAATGTGGTTTTTGTTGTGGGTCTTCTTCTAGTGCCATATGTGAGACATTCTGATGGAAAAAAAAAGTAGAAACTAAGGATAACAGGTCAGGGTAAGCAACTCCTACTGCTGCTTTCTTTTATGGGCAGTTGTCTGTGTATATCAGGACTGGAAAAAAAAAGAGAAAGGTTTGGGAGCATTAAATACCAGTAAGAAATTAAAGTCTGAAATCAGCTGAAATTTTTAGTTAGAATCTCCTTCAGCATTTTCTTGCATGTGAATGCTTTCAGGCTTTCAGCATGTGATGTAATCCTACAGGTGCAAAGATGTTGATTCCATGGCCGTTGTCAAGGTGGTGACCAAAATTTGGCAACCATCTTATGCAGATCCCTTTTTGCCCAAAATGTGTGCCTTTCTTCTCTCATGTTTTTCTATGTGTTTTCCCTTATATGTTGTTAGTTGCTAGCCAAGGTCATTGCCAAGTCTTCCTGTTGCTTCTAGACTTGTGACATAAACTCAGTACGGAGGTGAGTGGTTGCACTGGTCTATACTGTAGGGAGCTGATGAAGTCAGTTGAGAAGTTGTGATAGATAAGTTGCTGTCATACATGTCACAGTTGGTGGTCCCTGAACAGGCAAAATACTGTCACTTTTGTTTGGGCTGCTTGTGTTTTTGGGTTGTGTCCTCCATTAAGTTCTTCCCCTCTTTTGTGTTTGTTCCTTTGTCGGGGTTATGAAAGTCCTACTTTGTGGAGGGACTTTGCAGTTTCCAGCCTTTCTTCGACTTCAAGGAAAATATTTTACCTTTTTCTGTTTTTGTGAGTATGGCAATTTATTGATTCTCATGAGAGTTATTAATTGTGTCCAAACCAGTGTTTTTAATTTTGGTGAAAAATATGATGTCATCACATGCACATGGATATTGTGAAAAAAAAGTCACTAGTTTGCCAGATTTTGAATATTTTATTTAGAACGAGATAGACAGATTTCTACAAGAGTGCCATCAGGTATTCAAAATATAACAGGATTCTTAAATACTTTTACTTTCATATCCGTTCAATAGCCAACTTTGGTCAAACCTTCTTGATGTTTTCCTGTTTGGCTGCATCACAAAAGAAAGAAAAAGAGAACCCTGGTTTTTCCTTGTATTTTTTGGTCCCTCACCTGCCCTAAGAAATCCAAAATAGTAAACAGCCCTGGCAAAGAAACTTCCGACACTTGGAAGGTACTCTCCAGGCTGTCACAGTAACTTCCACCCGGTGGAAGTTCCTCCTCCCTCAACTCCTCTTTTTCTCATCATTTTCTTTTCGTTTTCTTCTCTTTTTATTTTCTGCTCCTTTTCACTGGAGATTAAACATATCTTAAAAAACCATATAGTTCACAAAAGTCACTTTTATTACTCAAAAAAGGTAAAATCTACAAATAAGTTTTCCCCAAAAATGGAGTTAAAATATGTTCCTGGATACATGATTTTTAAAAAAAAATCATTTTTATTATTAAAAAATGGTACAATTTACAAATACTATAGAAATTAAGGAAATCCTTTTCTACATACACATGCACAAAGTAAATTTTTCAGGGAAGAAGTGTGGATCACTATTCTTAGTGGTGTTCAGCTATTTGGATTTCACTTAGCCCAACTCCAAAACCCCAACAACAAAGTAATGGAGACAAATGAACTCATCTTTCAAAACAATGACAAATGCTCCCAAATTCACTCAATCTTAAAAAACCAACAACATCAAGTCCAAAACAAGTGCTCCACAAAATTCCTCATCGTGCAACACAACAGAACTCAAGAACTTTGGTACTCAACACATCAAAACTCAACAAAACATAGAATAAATCAAGAACTCCACGACTTACCAAAAGATAACGAAATTCAAGAACTCAGGAACTCAAGACAACAACTCAACATAACACAGAACGATTCAAGAACTCTAGAAATCAACAGAACATGACAGAATTATAAACAACAAAACTCAACAATTCAAGAATTCAAAAACAAAAACAAAAGTAATGGACCTATAAATGAACCTTAAGAACAATCATCACAACTTTGAGAAAAGAAAACCTAAGAACCAAATCTTGAAATTCAAGATAGTGAACCTGCAGATGAAACCCAAGGACAAAGGCCCCCCAAAATCAATCATTTAAACTTAGAAACATCCCTAATCCTAGACATGCATCTTCATAAAATCCATGTGTTCCTTCATTTTGTCATCCTTTCCACACTCTTTCGCTAAAACCTTTATTATGCATGTGTTATAACAAGGAGACTCTAGTTGAACCGACAATCTATTTAAACCTTAAACCCTAAACTACTGTCCATCTATTGGCAACACCAACAAATTTTTTTTTAAGATATCAAAAAACATGTAGAATCAGGATGAAGTTGGAAAATCAATTAAGGACTATCAATTGTGCCCCATAGTGCTAAGGCATGAATTGATTTCAAATAAAAAATGTATGTAATGTTTATAGGACAGTTGTGAAGGTTGTTGGAGACATGGCCAAATCAAGTGTTGATGTTTACACTATGAAGTCATGCCCACAGAAATATAACATCCAACTTGTATTTATAAGTTTGGGCATTTATTTTTCAAACAAGTTGTTCTAGAATGTATCTTCATCATCAATTGCAAATCCACTTGAATTTGGTAGTTGTACGAAGGCATTTTCTTGATTTGTAGAAGTGATAGCATGTGAGAAATTGTTAATGATCTTCTTTCAGTCCATAGAATTAGAAGCTATAGAAACATTGATAGGAAAAAGACCACCAACAATTGTAGAAGTCAACATAATAGCATAAAGGCCATCATTCATAGGATGAACACCAATTGTCGTAGCAACAACAACAACAACAAAGGCAAATGTTAACGGGTTTTTCTATTCCCATTAAGGTTGTTCAACTTTTGAATTTTTAGCAACAAGTTCTTTAAACAACAATAGGTACATGCAAAAATTAACAAAACTAAAACTAACTACAAATCCTAAACTAACATGTACGCAAATTACTCAAAGCTTGAAGAAAGTTGGTTGAAAAAAAAAATGATTCATGTTCCAAAAATGAAAGAATGAAACACAAAATCAAAATGAAATCAAAAGTTCTTAAACATGTCTGTCCTCCTAGTCTTATATTAGCTATTTCAAAAATAAAAAAATCATAATTGACTATTAAAAATAGTCATTAGCTCGTACCTAAACTAATAGTCCAAAATTTCAAAAAATTATGCCTTGTTTTACTACTTGTTTTGCCACTTGTTCTATAGACTATTAGTTGATTAACTTGTCAACATGTCTATTTAACCTAGTATAATATTATTTTTCAAGTTTAGTAACCAATTAGGTTAATGCCATAAGTTAGGTTAAATAATAGGTTAAGTCACCTATTAGGTTTAACAACCTACTTAAATCTTCAACCTATTGGGTCACTTGTTACTAAATTTGGGTAACACTATCCCCCCTTGAAAACTACATTTCGTCCTTGAAATGCTAGCTCAAAGTCCTAGGTTAACTTGGTCTTCTGCAATTAGTTGGTTGATGGTTCCTTCAACAAGTTCAACACCTACTTCCTCCACAGGTTGAACTTGGTTCAAATTCTAAAGACTTATTAGCATTGTAGTCTTTTGTTGATCATGTATTTTTTCAAAGGTTGTTATGGGTGTTGTGAATACCTCCAAGGTAGGTGGGGTACTTGAGATCAAAACAATCTCCTGACTTATACCTATTTGGTGTAGGGTTAGAGGTAAACTAGTAGATAATAATTCCAAAGGTTCTACTCTAATATAATGAATGAAAAATCAATAGATTTAGCCTTTTCCTTAGCAAATCTTTCACTACCTCTCACAAGTTCATTAGCAACATGGCAACTTGAACAAGTATGGTAAAAGTTTGAAAAGGTAAGAGTATGATGCCTAAACTTGTTCCACCTCTTAGTGGGTTAAGTGGTTTGGTAATGGCAATAGGTTGTACCACAAATGGTGTTGTTGGAACTATGTTACTAGTTCTAATCTCCACAAATACAAAACTAGGAAGTTCATACTTGAAATCAAGGAAAGTAGTTCAGTATGCATGCAGTTCTAGTTGGTAACTTTGTTCACTAGAGTTGGCTAATTCTATACTTTCTTGAATCTACTCCTTTGTGAACTTTTGAACAATTTGCCACCATTCCTTCCACTTGGGGTTTTTGTTTCCCAAGGCTTGATTTTGCACTTTGAGTAGTGTATTGTCCAACAATAACTCCTCAAACTCCTTCAACCTATTATTCCTCCTAACAAGTAGAATGGGGTTGGGTTTACTCAATTGTACCTTGGTTGTTTCATACTAACCTTTCTAGTCCTAGATTTGGGTGGTTAGACTTTGTTTTTTCCCTTTCAAACTTTATGTGGGTGGCTACTTGTTGCTCTATGAGGTTTTGACAAGTTTGCTCCAAATCGGTTATGATACTTTGTTGTTGCATACTAGGCTTTTCCATTTTAGTGTAGTCTGATGTCATTCGCTCTAGATAAGCTTGGAGACACTTTAAATCATTGTGGGTTTATTTAGTTGAGTTGATTGAGTTCAACATACTCTTGTTGTAAGTTCTTAGTTTTCCTAACAACGTGTTCTACTTCTTTCAACATATTGGACAGGATCTAGTTCTCATGTTGGACCTTATTCTTTTGCCCCTTGAGTATGACTAGTTCTTTGTCATGGTTCTTTAGAGTTTTTTGCATTATCATTAGCTTTAGGCTACATATTTGTAGGCGATCATGGGTCTTAGACATGTTTTCTTTGACTTGTTCAAACTCAACTTTAAGGTTTAAAAGTTCTTGTAATGTCCTTGACTAGGTTGTGGCATTTTGAACAACTTGCTTTAAAAACATATTAATTTGTCCCAATTTTTTTGTAGAATGACCATAGATTGATATAGGTTGGAATCTACAAAACTATGGGTTTTCTATTTGAACAAGTTCAATTATAGTTTGAACAAGTTGGGGTGATTTTATAGCTCCAACTACAAGTTGTGTGGGTTTTGCAATTGGTACTACAAGTTTAATAGATTCACTAGGTTCAATTTGGATGTTGTCAATTACTTGATCCAAATTGGGTTCATGCTTTTCCTTGTTGCTACCCTCTGTAGCTATTGCGTAAAACTCTTTTTGACCTCCACCCCCAATCTCATCTAAACAAGTTCGCTTCTCATCTTCCTTTGAGTCAACAACCTATGACCTGAAAGTAGTTCTAGACTTCTTTTTCGATGGTGAGGTAATATGTTCAAGACTTAACATGTCCTTTGGTGTGGGTAGTTTTATGTGCATCTTTAGTTGATGAGATTGACATGTTGGTAAAGGCGATGCAGTTGTTGAATGTGCTAGTTTTCTCTCCTTTAAGAATTACTCCATTGTAATAGGTTCAAGTGAAACTTATCGTTACTGAACAACCTATTGTTCTTTGCTAGTTGGTGACATAGGTTCTTCTGGGTTTACTATTCTTGGTGAAGGCATTTTAGATAAAGGGAACCATTTCCTAAACAAAATATCTAGGATAGGTCTTGAATAATAATTATTTGCTTTGGTTTTGCTAGAAACTAGATTAGCTCTTGCTTTCTTTTAACATTTTGTCCAACAAGTTAGCTCAATCAACAACTGGGTCAACATTACAAAATACCAATTAATAGGTTGCCCCCTATTTGCTAGGTCAAAAGTTTTAGCAATCATGTTGCTAAAATATGCTAACTATTCATTTTGATAAAGAATTTGCAACATGGTTGCAAATCTAACATGAAATTCCTCCTTCATGCGTACTACACTCCACTATTCATTTTCAATGAAGGCATGTGGACCTACAATGTTCTTCAAAGTGGTTTTGGCTTCATCAAAGGTTGCATTTACAGCATTTACTGCTCCTTCCTTGGAAATCCCAAGTTGTTCATGAATAAATACCTGATTAATCAAAAAAATTTGACCACGCATTCACCCTTGGATTCTTCCATCCTTTGTTGCTTCCCAAGTTCGTAAATTTTTTTGTAATAGGTCCTCTCATGGTGTAGTCCATTGCAAGTTGAATAGAACTTCCAAACCGACTCGTTTAGCCCATTTGAATTTGTTAGAGTCCATCATCATCCACTGTAGCATTTTTTTGGCTCTCTTCACTTTAGATGTTGTTTTCTTCTTAACATGTTTCTCAACTTGTTCTTCTGTAAGTGCTTTGTTTTTTTGCTTCATCATGGTTTTGGTTCTTGATCTTGGGCATTGAAGAAAACTCTTATCCACTGTCCTTACTTACAAGTTGTTATAATTCTTCTTCCATCGGTTTTGGTGTAAAAGCTTACTTCGACTACTCCTTAACAAAAAGGTTGAGATAAAATTTCAACCTCCTCCTCCAGTTTTGAAATAACAATCATTTGTGGTGTTGGTGCTATTATAGAAATAATGACTAGTTTTCCTAGAAAAATTAAAAGCTATTTTAATTCCCTATTTTTATGTTTTTGCTAAAAAATTTTAGTATCTTCTATTGTGGGTGCACATGAAGTTGATGGTTCTACATAGATTGTTCCAATTAGTCTAACCTATTTTACTCTTTCCCTCTCAACCTGCTCTTTTCTAAAAGCTTTAGCTTTTCTCTCAAGTTCTCTTTCCCTTGCTTCTTGTTTTAACTTCTTTAAATCACTTTCATTCATGGCCTCTAATAGTATGAAGAAGTAAACAAGAATGAAGAAGCATAATAAAGGTTGCGGTAGTTTTTTATATTGTTTCAATTGGTAACAACCCTATGGTTGTGAATAGGCATGACCTTTAGGGTTATAAACTTCTAGGATGTAGACATAATAAGTGGATCACTAAATGTGTCGTTTTGATCATTGCGAATAGTTACATTATTGTCCTCAATATGCACATCATTATAATAATGAATATGTACATTTGTTCCTTTAATATTGCCATGTGTCAAATGATTATTAATTGGTTCAAACTCTATAGGTTGAAAATTTTTAGGTTCATTAGGTAGTGGTTCAAGTTCTTTGGTTTGAACAGGTTCATCCATAACCGGGTCACTAGGTTTAACTAATACAAGTTATAGAGTTTTATTTTCAATGAACCTATATGATTTCAACTTATTGATGTTGACAAGGACTGGTTTAGGATCGAACTTATCAATAGTGACAAGTAGAACAATATTATTGGGCAAACAATATTGGATTTTGTATGGTCCAAACCATCGTCTTTGAAATTTTGGAACATGTTTGGAAATAGCCCCTGGAAACCATAACACATAGTCTCCAAATTGAAATTTAGTTTCTATCAACTAGTTCTATGATCATAATGATTTGTTCCATTGGTTCGAAACAATTAGATCCTACATAATCAACCTATTTTCCTATAACTTCTCTAACTCAAATAGTTGGTTAGTTGGGATTCTAACATGTTGTGGATTTTTTGACTTCATTTAGTCTAGGTGGTAACAAATATTTTGTAGGCAATAATGGATGTAATCCATACATAAGCTAAAATGGGGTATGATTGGTTCCAATTTTGTAGGTGGTTTGATTTGATAATAAAATTGTTCATCCTAGTCATTTTTGTTTTCATTAACCAATTTGGTTAGTAACGTTCCAAAAACCTTGTTTGTAGACTTGGCCTATCCATTTCCTTATGCATAATAAATAATAGAACTGGTATATCTAAGCATAAAATGGTCAATAAGGTATCTGATCCCATCATTGATAAAATGGGTACCTTGATCGGTCATAATTGTTAAGGAACATCCAAATTTCATAAGAATATGTTCGTACAAAAATTTGGCGGTTATTATAGTAGTGTTGGTGCGGAGTGTTCATGCTTCCACCCATTTTGTTGCATAGTCAGTGGCCACTAGAATGTATCGATTGCCCGACATTCTACTTGTAGGTTTAATAGATCCAATAAAATCCAATCCCCATTTTTGAAATGGTTATTTAGGTAAAGTAGTAACTAGTTTGGCCATATTTTGTGTCAATAGGTTACCTATTCTTTGACATTAATCACATGTTTGATAATATTCATGAACATTTCAATTCATCGTTGGCAGCCAATAACCATAATCTAAAATCTTTCTCATAGTGATATCAAAAGAAAATTGCCTTCTTGCAATTCCTCCATGCAAATTTTGCAAAACTATGGGCACCTATTTTGGTTGCAAAACTTGACGAAACCTATTATCTTGTCCAAATTTGTATGGTACTCCTTGAAGCACAAATGTTTTAGCTATTTGGGCTAAATATTGTCTTTGGGATGTAATAAATCTTTCTGGCATCACTCCTTCTAATAGATACTCATAAACATTCTGTAACCATTCAGGTTGTAAGGTGAACGTGTGAGCATCAAAAGTTTGATCAAATATTCCAACATGTTCAATTTGATTGGATAATCTATTCAATGCATTTGCCATTAGATGGGACCTACCTAGTTTGTATACAATCTTGAACTCATATTCCTGAAATAATAAGAGTCATCTAACTAACTTGCCAAAAACTTGCGGCTTGTTAACTAAATACACTAAAGCCATATGGTCTACATAAAATGTGACTTGTTGCCTAATAGGTAATGCCTAAATTTGTGTACGGCATAAACCAAAATTAAAGCCTTTATCTTTGTAGTAGTATAGTTTCTTTTAATAAAATTAAGTAATCTTGAGGGATACATAACATGTTGATCTATTTTACTTGTTGGGTTTTGGGTTAATATTACCCTTACTACTAGTTGAGATGCATTAGTATGAACATGAAATTCTAGTTCCCATTTAGGACTAATGAATATAGGAGCTTGAAGGTATTAGTTTTTGATGTCTTCCCAAGTGGTTTGACATTGAATAGTCCACTCGAACATTTTAGTTTTTTTGAGTAACTTGGTGATTGGTGCCATAATAGAGGCAATTTTTTTGATGAATCACCTATAGAATTATGCCATTCCATTGAAGATTTGAATTTTTCCTGAGGTGTTTTGGGTATTAGCATGTTGACTAAAGCCTTTATCTTCTTAGGATTAAGAGTCTTTCCTTTTTTATAAACTATAAATCCTAAAATGGTTCCAGAACACACCATAAATGCACATGTTTCTGGATTCAAATTAATGCCATACTCTCTACATTTTAGAAAACATTTTTTGAGTTTTTCCAGATGAGTGGAGATGTCACTAAAAATAGTAAAATCATCTAAAAATATCTTCATAAATACATCAATGTATTCATGGAAAACTTTTGCGACTGGCTTGTGATAGGTAGGTGGTCCATTTTTGACCCTAAAAGGCATTATAACCCTTACAAAAGCCCCCCAATTAGTAACAAAGGTGGTTTTGTACTAGTCCTCCAATGTTATGAAAATTTGATGGTATCTAGAAAAACCATCTAAAAATGTATAAACTTCATGTCTAGCTATAGTGTTAATAACATCATCAATAAAAGGTAATGGGTATGGATCTTTCTTAGTAACAATTTTAAGCTTCCTAAAGTCCACACAAATTTTCAGTTTCTTGTTTTTCTTAGGCACTACAACTATAGGTGATAGCTAAGTAGCCTCTTTAATAGGTTTAATAAAACTTGCAATAAGCAATTCGTCAATATCCTATTTGATAATAGTTGCATAGTTAGGATTCAATCGGTACCTTGCTTGATGAGCAAGTGGTATCAATATGTCCAACTTAATCCAATGTTGAGCTATTTCAGGTGGTATGCCCTTCAAGTCTTTGTAAGTCCACGCAAAGATGTCTTTGAACTCTTTTAGCAATTCAATTAGTTGATAATTGACGATACGTTCCAGATCAACATTAATTTAAACCTATTGTAGGTTTTTTTCAAAACCCAAGTTGATTTTGGTCAATTGCTCTTCTTTAGTGATAATCTATCCAATAAAACAAAGATTTTGAATTCTTATTGGAATAGGCGTCTTGTTAATCTCCATATCTCCTACTTCAAGTTAGAAGAAATTTTTTGGTAAATGTTGTTTGAAAGTATTAGGGGGTATAACTATCTGAATAGGTAATATAGATACCAATTCAATAGGTATATTAGATGAAATATAGTTACAGGTTCAATAGGTACATATACATGTTCAATTAAGTTCAAACCTATTGATGTAATCAATTTAATAGGTTGATCTAACCAGATTAATGTAGGGACAACTATGGTTCTTATTGAAAATAACCCCGGTTTTGTAATAATCAAATCCTTTTTTTCATTCAATTTCCAAAATGGAAATCATACCAAATTGACATTTTCGAATGCTTGGTTGGCGCTTTAAGTTTTTTAGTAATAGGTATAGTTCTAACTATACCGGTTCCTTGTATAGTGATAGTAATGTTGCCCCAATCATGAGACATTTTAACATCCTTTAGCCAAAAACGACCTAACAACATAAGATAATTAAAGTTTAACACACTATTCTATATCACAGTAAAAGTTAGTACATAAGGAATTTTGTGAACAAGAATTTTAAGATCTTTTATTAGACCTAAAGGTTTGGCAATGGTTTAATCAGCCATGCATAGGTTGTAAGGTGCGAGTTTAGGTTTTGATAGATCTAACTGCACTTTTAGTTTTTCTGCAATGATAGTAACTCTAGAACCACCATCTAGAAATACATCTTCAATAAAATTCTTCTTTACTTGAACCTGTATCATTACCATTTGATGATCAATGGCAATTGAAGTAATTGCTAGTTATGGTAAAGTAGGTTTTGATGGTATCGGTTAAGAATGTAGTGTTTGATATCAAGGATCACTCGCAATAATTGCCCTAAGTTCAATGTATACTTGGTCTCCAAGACTAGCTCACTGGTATCTTTTATAATTTTTTCTAAAGTTTTATTTATTGTAACTTGTTCCAAAATCACAAGTTGTTGGTTTGCATCACTAGTTCAATTGTTTTCAACCGATTGAGTTGTAGAATTATCAAGTAGTCCAACTTAATTACTTTGCAACGACTCTTCATTGATGATAGTAGGTTGTTTATCAATCCCACCATTTTGTAGTTGTTTTGACAGTTTCAATAAATGATCTCGTAGACATTCTTTTTCTTGCCAAATTTCAATTCCTTTGGCTTTAATTAGCTCCCTTTCTTTAAGCACATGTTGTTATAATTGTTGATTATGAGTGGTAACAATAGTTATTACATTGATTGGCACATTGTCAGTTTTAAGTGGTTTAGGTGTTGTCATAACATTATAACTAATAGGTTTAGTTTTGAACCACAATCTTTTTGGGACATTCTCCAGATATATGTTTTGCATTAGAACAGATTATACAAAGATAACGAACAAGTATTCTTCCTAATTTGACAAGTTGGGTTTTAGTTTCTACTATAGATTCTATAGACTTGATTGTGGTGGTTGGTACAATTGGTACCTTTATTTTCCTATTATGACAGATCTTTAGTGAATGACCTATTTTACCACAATTGGTATAAATTAATATTGATTTGGTTGTAACAACAAGTACTATAGGTTTAACCACTATATTGGCCTTTAGTGTGGTTAACAGAACATTGTAATTCAAATTAACAAGTCCACTTTCTTCACATACTACAATAGCTTCCTTGTGCTCAATCAAGGTATATTTTTTCATACTTGTAGTTGCTAATCTTAGGTAAGGTAATAGACTTGCCCTAAAAACAATGATGAGAAAAACATATGTTGTTTTAACTTGTAAACAATTTGTTAGTTTCAACAAGTGTTCATAGTAGACCTCAACATGTTCAGTGGTTTGTTGTTGTATATTTTGTAATTGCATGTAGGCCTCCTCTTCATTCTTTACAATTTTGAATCATTTGCAAAATGCGCGCTCGAACTCTTCAAAAGTGCAGTTTGGATGGTCTTCAACATAATTTTCTCCCCATTTAGAGATTCTATCCTTTAGAGTAAAACTAAATAGGTTGATGATGTCAACTTCCACTATTTCAACATTAGCTTTAATGGCCTTTTTGAATACTCTGATGTCAATACATTAGGATCAGTGTCTTTGACATAGGTTGGATATCGTAGCTTCTTATATGGTAGCTTGGTTGTTGGTTCTAGTATAAGTTGCACAACAGATGGTTGATACCATGGTGCTATAAATATGCGTGGGTCAAGTGCTAGCCATCCATAATATCTAACAAGTCAATTAAAAGGTGGTCCTTTAGGCAGATTTTTTTTGAGTGAACTTCCTCAAGGTGAATCACCAGGTTATTTTCCATTTAGTGGTTGGTGAGTAGAACTTCTAGATACATAAGTTTGTAAACTAATAATAATTTGTATAATGGTTGGAACTGGTGTAGTAATAAGTTGTTGAACAACTTGTCTATCCTTATTGGTCACTAGTTGAACCAATATAAGAAATTGATTTCCAAAAGAGTATAGTGTATATGTTGGTGGTACAACAAATTGTTCAAGTACTAAGTACACATTCCTAGGTATATAACTTGTATAATTGCTAAAGATTGAGGAATCAAATCCTTTTGTCCTAGTTGGATATGCTAGATACAAACTAGGATCTAAAGGCACAAAAGGAGGTATGACATTATATCACATTGGGTATGTTGAAGTAGGTAACATACCAGTCTTACCTAGTACAATTGGTGTAATAGGTTGTGACCAAGTTGTTTGATAGTTAATAAGTATTGTCGTATGACCTATACTAGGATTTATGGCTTGAATTCCTAATATAAACATATTGGGTACTGCTATTGTAGTGGTTGGAAGAACAAGTTGATGAGTATTCATCACCTCCTCCCTTAATAACTACCTTAATCCATCATCAACAAATGGGAAATGGTTGAACATGTGTCCCACTTGTTGACAATATGAACATGTTATAATTCCAACACCTTGGTTTCCTCTTGAAATCGGTTTATTATGTGGAACTTGTGATCTTTCACTTGGACCAAGTACTGATCTAATAGGCTAGGTGCCTCATGGATATGTAATTCTTGGTCGAACAATTGTGGGTGTTGCTCATGGTTCAACATGTTCTAAATGTGGTATAAAAATTGATTGATTAGATGGTCTTTGGTCAATGTGATGAAACTACTCCAACTTGTTGAGTAGGTGAAGTCATTCCATCTTTGAATTAAACATAGCTACCAAATTAATATTGGTGTTTGGTGGGTGGTTTTGAAAATTGGCAGATGTTGCAATTGGTGTAGATGCACTAGTTTTGGGTAAATTATAACCTATGGTTATAGATCGCCATGGTTGTCATGTGGAGACAACTTCATCAAATGATTAAATAGGTTCATGATTATCATCATGATGAACATTCATTGCCTATGGTTGAATTATTGTTCGTGGTGTTTCTTGATGAATGGTTGAGAGCATGGTTAGGTTTCTCTGCATAATCAGTTTTGTTACATTTTGATGTTGTTCATTGACTTCTTCCCTTTGTGCTACATTTGTGTTTAGTGCATTCACAAGTTTGTTTCCCATAGGTTGCACTTGTTGTTCATCTTGCTCTTGTGCAAATTTTGAAACACGTTGATGTTTGACTTGTTCTAACTATTTTCTAAAACTTTAGTAACTACTATTGACATTTTTTGAAATCAACAGGTTCTAGGCAAGCCTTTGCATTATTTTTTAACATAAAATTTTCAGAATGACCCTTCCCAATAGTTAGGAGTTTATAAAAAACATCTTTTATAGATTGGGCACTTGTTTTACTTCAAAAACTTTACACTAACCTTACCTTATTCCTAATGTTTTCAAACTAAATCAAGAAATAGAAACTTGAATCCTAAAGTTGACACAAAACAAACAAAACATGAAGCAAATTAGGTTTCAAGTCTTTTTGCTTTTCAAATTTGATCAACTAAAACTATTGAATCAAACCATAAATTCTAAATGTGATTGCTTCTAAATTCTGATTCGTAGTATGGTAACCAAATGTTAATGAATTTTGAAATTCCCATTAAGGTTGTTCAATTTCTAAATTTCCAGCAATAGGTTTTTAAACAACAAGTACATGCAAAAAATAACAAAACTAAAATTAACTATAAATCCTAAACTAACATGTACACAAATTACTCAAAGCTTGAAGAAAGTTGGTTGAAAAGAAAATTGATTCATGTTCCAAAAATGAAAGAATGAAACAAAAAATCAAAATGAAATCAAAAGTCTTCAAATAAGTCTATCTTCGTAGTCTTATATTAGCTATTTCAAAAATAAAACAGTCATGATTAACTATTAAAAATAATCATTAGTTAGTACCTAGACTAACAATTCAAAATTTCAAAAAACTACACCTTGTTTTATTACCTATTTTGCCACCTATTTTATAGACTATCGATTGATTAACCTATCAACTTGACTATTAACCTAGTATAATATTACCTATCAGGTTTAGTAACCAATTAGGTTAATGCCATAGTTAGGTTAAATAATAGGTTAAGTCACATGTTAGGTTTAACAACCCATTTAAATCTTCAACCTATTAGGTCACCTATTATTAAATCTAGGTAACAACATCATTAACTCCATCAACAACTATGTTTTTTCCAAAATGATAATCATCTTGCATTCAAAAAAATAAAGACATTTGAAACATGTTGAAAATACTATACCTAGTTGGAGTAGGCTACCATCTTTTTTTGTGACTTGTAAAACAAAAGATGACAACATAGCTCCACAAGATTCTTAATCGAACCTTCATTTTCAAAAAGATCAACAATAAATTTTGTTGTGTCGAAACCATGAAATAGTTTCCATTCATCAAATGTGTTCTTCACCCAAAGTTCAGTGTGTTTGCTCACTTTTCAATCTCCTTTATTAATATTTTCCATCTTCTTATCATTAATTTCAAAAAACCGAGATTTCAGAATTAGTTCCCTAATAAGAGATTCACAATTAGTCCCCTTAACAACCTCAAATCCGTAAGCCATAATTTGAATAAAAGGATTAGATGCAAAAGTAATAGCATCAAGACTAAAGTTAAAAATTGGATTAACTACAAGAGTAGGTATAGGAGTATGTACAGAAAAAAAAAAACCTCACTGTTAAGATCAAGGAAAGAAGTAGATGTAGAAACATCGGGAAATAAATTACAATTTTGTAAATGTAATGTAAAGATTGAAAAAATGCCCACACAAATCACCATCTACTTTAGGATGCATTAGAGTAGAATTAAAAAGAGGCTTATTAGTTTCAAGATGTAATTGAATATGTACAATAAGAGGTTTATTAATAGAAAAGTTAAGAGTAGATTCATGAACCTCGATACGCTACACATAAATGTCATCTCCATTAGTGGACCACAACAACTCATCAGAAACATTAATAGTCAATGATGGTGTAATAAAAGGTGTAGTAAAACAAAAACTAAAAGGATGTAAAAAAGAATTCATTGGGTAGAAAAGAAGATGTAAGCAATACTTCCTTCAAAATTTCAAAAACATTTCCTCCTACAAAACCTTTGTTATAAATTTTTTCCCCTGTTGTTTCATCAATAATAGACATTATAGGTTTTAATAAGAGAGAAGGAAGAGACACAAAAGGGGGAGAAAAAAAGAAGAAAATTACATTACATTGTGTGAAAATGTAAAATGTAGTTGAAAATTACAACCAAAAAAGAATTTGCATAAATTGTTTTTTGTAAAACATAACAAAAAAACACTTGCACACATGAAACAATAAAAAATTAAAAAAACCAAGGAATATTTTTTGGAAATAGTGTGGAAATGCAAATGGGGGGGCGGGGGGGGGTGGGGGGGGGAGATTTTTTTTGGTGACAACATAATAAAAAATGTGAACACAACCCAAGGGCATTTTTTAATAATTTCACCTCATTGATCAAATAAAAAACATGGACCTTAGAAATGTAACAACCTTTAACTCAAACTTGTACATTATAATCAACCTTTGTATTTTACAGTTGTCTTAGCACTATAATAAAAAAATTGAAAGCCCATATAATACATAAGCTTTTGAAACTTACATAAATAACACTACAAGAAATCATGGTTTTTCAAAAGGTTCAACCTGATTAAAATGTCCACATTGACCAAAAGGATGTTCATTTTGACTAAATGCATGGGGCATGAAAGACACATGGTTCTTTTGGTTGGTTTTTTTTATTGAAGTGATCATTTTGACCAAGTGTTAAGTTCTACATCTAGTTAAGGACAAATTTAAAAAATTGTCCATCAAGATGCCCATGGCTTAATCAAAACTGGCCATATTGTTTGGCCATGCTTAATAAAATTGGCCATATTAATTTTGTTAGCTAGCATACTTGCTATGCTTATTAAACTACCTACATACCTAACACATACTTACCTACTTACCTAAATATGTCCTACCTACCTACCTATGTCTTACCTACCTATCTATTTATTTACCTACCATTTACTTACCTATGTCCTACTTACAAGGCCCTTGAAAAAAACGATGTAGTCAAACGCATCTAAAGGGGTCCCATTTCTCAATTCATCCACCAACTCATCAACCCTATAATGGAGATAGAAAACAATAGACCAAAAATTACTAACATGATGCACATTTAACAAATAATATTGAATATTAACATCGAACTATCAAACAACAAGGGTAAATTATAATTACCTTAATGTTTGTTGCAAATATTGTAGTGCTTCGTCTTTCTTGGGCATAGTCAATGACTATGGTGTAATCATAAACAATGATTGTTCTATTTTTTTGTAAACATCATTGATTGCTAGAGAATGCACCTCATTAAATGATGTATAATTTGCAAATATTGACTTTGTTGTTAATGCAAGCTATGTGTTGAAATTTGTTGTTGGCCAATCAACATTGGTTATCTAGTCTGGGATACAAAACACATATGCACATCCAACTAGTTGAACTTTAAGTGTGGTTTAGATTTCATGAAAATATCCAACTAGTTAAATGTTAAGCTCAATTGGAATTGGGTATCTTCTAATAACTTTGGGTAACTATTCGTTTGTTGAATTGTTGTCTATTAGTGCAATGGTTCCTAATTGATCATCCTCCCTAGCTATAATGCAAGGGTGCACATTTTTGTTATCACATGTTTCATGCACAATCCTATTCGAAACACCATCACAAGAGGCATGGTCATCATCATCAGTGATTTCAACATTTTGCCCCACAAATAACTATTCCCCAACTAGGTACCTCTACTAACAATCCCTCATCTTCCTTTGTGCAGCTACCTTTGATTCACATTCCATTGATTCAAAACTTGGAATGCTTCCTAACCCAATATCTAGAAAAACAATTGATAATGGTAAAAATTGCCATGTAACACTACAACCATGAAATTAACCATATGTTACATCTTGTTATAGCAAGACTAAACTCTACATGCATGATGTTACACATTGCATATTGGTAATAATTATAAAAAACCAATAAATAAAAAACGGGTTATAGTGTTAAAAGGTTGCCATGTTACATCACATCTTAGAAGCTAGCTACTGCATGTTATAATTTATTTTGGCAAGTGAGTAGAATGGTAATGATGGTACACATGACAAATTGTTAATAACTTGAAAAGTAGTGTTCTAACCTGTTTTAGCAATAACCCAACCAAGATCAATGTTTTCTCGTCGCATCAACCATTTTGTGAATGTAAAATCAAAAGAATCCCTAAGTGCACCCCATTCATGAATTTGCCACCCATTGATGAAATCCTTCCTATTGCTGACTACAAATTTTTGGATGGCTCGCAATATGACATTTTGTGACCAAGTGTAGAAGTTTGGCCACCATGTCGAGCAATCCGTCAAGTGTTCAAATTCTTTCTAGACTTGGGCTTACCAAACCTCTTGAGTTATTGACCCCACCCTACTTGCAAATAGCATAATTAGGTTTCATTTTTTTTTGCAAATATCATTTAAGGTTTAGGGTTTATGTGTGTTTGTTTGTTTCTATTTTATTTATGCTTATGCATGCAAGGTATGTGTTTCTTTCAAATCTAATGTTTGTTTCTTGTTTTAGGTTTAAGTTTAAAGTTTATGTAAAAAACTAAGTTGTTTTATTTTTTCTAACTAGTTTACATTTTTGCAAGAGATCTTTTTTATGTTTTTTGACCTTTTTTGTAGCATTCAATCCTTGATACGTGGTATTGGAAGACTTATTAGGTAAAGGCAAGAGTAACACATTATGGAATTAAGTAAAACACATCCAATCCCTTTTAATTTATTCACTAATGCAAAGTACCACCATGTGAAAGTTACTAAAAACAAAGTAACTCTTCAAGCCTTGACAACTGGTCTTGGCAAATCAATCCAAAAATTTGACATTCTATCCATTAAAAAAGAATAGACAATGTTGGCACAAGCTATGTGTCAACCTACATTTCCATGCATTCCAAACCTCATATTCAACTATTTCTGCATGCAATTTTTTTAATAAAGGGGTGTTTTGAATTCTACAATGTTGATTTTGTTGAATTCAATATGGTTTCATTGCCTACTAGTGTTGTTCTAAGGTTTTGTCAAGGTATCTCCAAGAACTAGAAGATTCACATCACATGTTGTTCTACTAATTGGTTTTAACTTGATGTTGACTATCTAGTTCCTAACGTTATTGAAACTTTTAAAGAATTTACTCATCATCATCCTACTACTTGGTCTATTGATAAACCTGAACCACATCCATTATTTTTGCAATCTAAACCTAACTGGAGTTTTTTTTATGAAGTTTGGTTTAATATTACTTTTATTGGTCAAAACTAGTTATGGTTTATAATGGACAAACTCATTGGTGATTTTCCAAATGTGAAAAGTAAGGTATTATCCAATGAAATTGGTCAAGGTTTTGGAATCACTTGAATGGAGGAGGCACTTCTATCCTAAGAATACAATATGATTTGCTTCTATTTTTTGGTTTTTTGTTTTTTGTTTGTGACTTTTTGTTATTGTGTTTTTATTTCTGTCATTTCTTTTTATGTTTTTGTTAGTTTTTTGTGTGTAGGTATAACTAAATAACTAAGCATCTTCAAAATCAAGCGAGGCAATGAATTATCTATAACAAGTTGAGATCTATTAGTCAATTGTTATGTTCTGAAAAAGCATTTGCTAAAGAGATGGTTGCCTATGAAAAGACCAAGGAAAGTAATTCCATTTTATTTCTAAGGTTGTGTTTTTTATTAACAAGACTTTTTTGTCACTCATGTTCAAAATTGCATGTAGATATCAAAACTACCTACAACATATCCAAATTTTGTTACAAATACCTTTCAAACTAATGCAAAAACTCAGGAACAAGCACATGTGTCTTTTCTTTAGAATGATTTATTTTAGGTTTTCAACTTTGATAATGTTTGTTCTAATGGGCTTTAAGGTACTATAAGTTTTTGTCTTTCACCTACCATCTACTTACCTATGTTTTACCTACCTACCTATTCATTTATTTACCTACCATCTATCTACCTATGTCTTACCTACCTACTTACTTACCATCTATCAACCTATGTCTTACTTACTTATTATTATCTACTTACTATTTACCAAAGTTCCCTATTTATTTACCTACCAACCTATTTTTTATTTTTTTATCTACCTACCTACTATCTCCTTACATACCAACCTATAGTTTACATAAGTAGGTATGAACATTTAAAAACATAGGTAGGTAAGCATGTGTACCTACCTATCTACCTATTTAAGTACTTACTAACCTACTTATGAAAAAAATTAAAGTTCAAATATTGTTATACACATTGACAAAAAATGTTATGGAAGTTCAAGGATACATGTTAAATTCATTTGGTATCATATTGTTTTACAAAGTGGGGGTGGTTTAATGGCCAAGACATGGTGTGGAACCAAGGAGACCAAGGTTCAATCCCCTTTACCAACATTTTACTATGTGGAATATGTATATTCATATATATACCTTGTACATGTGTGTAAATGTATAATACCTAGGTGGGTTGTGGATAATAGATAGGAGGCCATGGTGGGTAGGTAGGTACTTATTATTTATTTATTATTTATATTTTTATATTTATAATTTGAGCTATTTTAAAAATTAAATTTGTTTGACTGCCCAAATTTTTGTTCGATTTGATTAGTCAAAAAGACCATTTTATGGTTAGTAAAAAAAATCACCAATCAGGTTGGACATGTTCAAATTGACTTGTCCAATATGATTATGTGGTCAAATTGACCAAATGTCAAAATGACTAATTTTTGGTTTACTTGTCCAATCAAATAGACCATGATTTCTTGTAGTGTAGTCATTAGATTGATTGGGTCATAGTAAATTTCGTACACCAATAGCTTGAAGGATAAAACATTTCCAACATGACAAGGCACATGTATGGAAATAACCTAGTTCGACATTCCTTAATCATTTCACCTCATTATTTTCAAATACATAACCTATCCTAGAAATGCAACAAACTATATTCAAGCTTGTTCTTTATTTAATCAACCTTTATATTTTGTAATTGTCCAAGAACTTGATTACAATATAAGAACATTTCAAAACCCAGAGAATGCACAAGAATTTGACATTTCCAAAAATGGTTATCACACTAATTAGGGCCATAGTAGATTTTGTATGGCCTAACATTCTTTAATCACCTCACTTCACTAATTTTTTAAACACATCAGTAGCAACTATTTAAGAACTAGGATTATAGTACAAGAATTCAAGCCAACAATGCAAAAGATTTTGAAATTTACACAAAATGTCATTAGATTGATTAGGGCCATAGTAGATTTTGTCACAACCCTAGCCTTGGGTTCGTGACCAAAGCAAAGGGCTTGTAAGGGTGAGCCAAGTCTAAGCTTGGGAGTCGCATTTTCATGCCCTCGGGAGTACAAAAGAATGTGAAGAAAGAACCCTCACACTCCCAAGTGAATTCCCACTTTGGGAGTTGGAGTCCCGGTGGACTCCCAAATGTTCAGAGAGTGATTATAAGGGTCAAAACCCAATGGCTTGAGAAGTTCTTTATATCATTGGAAAGCAATTGAAACTTAGATGTCTAAAATGGGCTCGCATTGCCCATTTGGACATCTGAAACACAAGTTATGGCCAAAAGAAAGGCCGGGAGTCAAATTGGCAGTTTGACTCCCGACCACTAAAAGTCGAGAATCACCTCGATTTCCTTGCATGCAGGTGGCGTGCGACATACCGTTGAAAAGTTCTTGATGAGGGCTACAAGTTTGTTTTAAACCTCATTGCAATCGGAGGTCTGCAGAAAATAATGATTATTGAGAAAAAATAATGAGAGATGAACAAGGAAGTTCGATATCAAAGTCAAACCAATGCACAAAGTTATGTACCTTTCTTTCATAGAATGACTAATGGGAGGCATATTGAACTTCGAAGTTAAAATTAGATGTGAGAAAACATAAGCTAGTAGTTTATCATCTTGCAATTGATACAATTGACTACCAACCTAACGCCTTTCATATTAGTGCCCTCTAACCACTACGTCTCCTACAGTCCATTCCTTTTTGTCACCATCTTCAAAAGATTCAAATATAGTGTGAACACCTTTGTCCACTAACATAAGCTAGAATGGTTTGTTTGTAGGAATAAGCATCGTAATGTTCTCACCTATGCACAAATTATTAACTATCCACTCACCTTTTGTGCCAACCTTTCTTTCTTCATCACTATCATAGATCAATTTTTTAATTCGTAAGGGGTTTTTGGGCTTCAATCTTATTGTGGTCCATTCAAGAACATGACCTTTATGAACACATATAAATTTTAAGCTACAATCAATAGAAGCCATGCATAGTGACGCGCTCTTAAGTCCTTAGTTAGACCCAAGTTGGGTCTAAGTTACTCTCACAGCGAAATTGTGAGGAACTTGGGGCATGCTCCTAGCTCTCAGCACTAGAAGGGGTAGAGGGGCGTGCTGAAGCTTCGGGATGGGACTAGGAAGAGTGACAAGTTATTCACTTACTTGAACCTGCATCAAACTAACCAACAAGTTGGTTAGTTCACATTCTGGAACACCCTTGGTGCTAGGACAAGCCACAGGCAACTCTAGACTCACTTGATTCACCACGGTCCGGACTTGGGGGAAGCCAGCACTTTCCCCCATATAGTATACTCTGTGCCTCTTTGCGGCACTTACATCCGAATGGCTTTTTGTCCCGAGACTCCCAAAGAGGAATTTTGAAATTGTCTCGGTTTGGACTCCCAAGACTTTGAGCGATCATAACTTTTTTCTCAGACCTTCGATTGGGATGAGGTCTAAAGAAAACTTGTAGCTCTTTTTGATAGCTTTTCAACGGTGTGTTGCACTCCACCTGCACATATCGGGGTCGGGTCGATTCCCAACTTTTAGTGGTCGGGAGTCAAATTGCCAGTTTGATTTTCGGCCCTTCTTTTTGCCATAACTTGTGTTGCAGATGTCCAAATGGCCCATGAGAGGCCAATTTCGACATATAAACTTTACTAGCTTTCCAATGATATAAAAAACACTCCAATGCAAGGTATTTTGACCCCTGCAATCGAACTCTGAAGTTTCGAGAGTCTTGGAGGGCTCCTAAGTCCAATTTTGGGAGTGTGAGTTTTATCCTCACACTTCTTCTAAGTAAGGTTGCGACACATAGGCAAGAAAAATGTTGAAATTAGTAGAGGGTAAGATTTCACTATAAGAAAATATAAGTTGTGTGAAGGGACCATTATCATATTATCCTAATTATAATAAATAATGTTGAATTGCATTGGACATCATTATTTATAAACATGAAATGGACTTGAAACCTTAAATAAATTTACATTCCATGTTGAAGAATACATTACAAAAGAATTAGAAAATGTTTTTATCAAGAAACAATTTATCTATGAATTTAAAGGTAATGCCCAAATTATATATAACAAACATTTTCTTTATTTAAACAAAAGGTTAGATCATAAAAATGATGAGCCACAATAATCAAATATTTTCATGTAAAACATTATGTTTCATAAATGAATGTTTTCTTTTATTATTGTTGAAATAGAACTTGAGCCATGTAATTTTTTCAATGTACTTTATCTACTTGAAATATGCCATGTTATGACATTTAGTTCCACATGTGAAATGACATCAATAACATACCATAACATTGTAATGTCAAAAATATGTAAATAATTCCTTCAATTTGAATAAAATTGCTTTACAACTATACTATCACTAACATGCAACTTATTTGTCACTAAAATGTAACATATAAAACATTGATATAAACTACACTATAATTTCTAGATTTGCAAATATAATCAAATATCGTGCTTACAATTAGGTAAATTGAATTACAATTTTAGATACTTTTGAAGAAATCTTACCTTGTGTACATGTACCTTGATGTACATCCAAAAGCAAAAACCTTCAACATTTAAGAGTAAGAGCAAGAACCTTCAACATCTAAGGTTAAAAGTAAGAACCTTCTATATCCAATAGTAAAAGCAAAACATTTTAACATCTAAAACCAAAAGTAAGAACTTTGAATAATCAAAAGTCAAAAAAATAACCTTTAACATCAAAAATTAAAACTAAAAACCTTCAACATCCAAAGGTATGAGTAAGAACCTTTAGCATTAAAAAAAAACAACAAAAACCTTTAACATTCAAAAGAAGGAGCAAAAACCTATAACCTCTTTAAGAGCAAAGACAAGAACCTTTAACCTCCAAAAGCAAAAAAAAAAAGCCTTCAACTTTTTTAAGAGCAAGAACAAGAACCTTCAACCTCCAAGAGCAAAAACAAAAAGCCTTTAACCTTTTTAAGAGCAAGAATAAGAACGTTCAACCTCCAAGAGAAAAAACAAAAACGTTCAACCTCTTTAAAAACATGACAAGAACCTTCAACCTATAAGAGCAAAAACAAAAGCCTTCAACCTTTCTAAAAGTAAGAACAAAAACTTTAAACTTTCAAAAAAAAAAACAAAAGCCTTCAACCTTTCGAAGAGCAAAAACAAAAACCTTCAACCTCCAAAATAAAAAACAAAAGCATTCAATCTCCAAGTTATTTAAATAAATGATATAACTTATAATAACATGTTAATTTTAGTAAATAAACAAAAATAATTTTAATTATAATACATGATATGAAAATTGCATCACCAAAAGACTAGGATACACAAATTGTTTGAATAAAAAGATTTTTAAAAAAGTTCATTTTGAATTTTTCAACAATAAGCATAAGCGCATGAAGGTCGTTGATGCATTGGGGTAAATCTATTGATATATTGCCATGTGTCACTTGCTTAAGGGTTTCTAGCTTAAATTTTGAATCTTTAAATTTCAAATTTTAAGTTGAAATATAATTGCATACTAGTTACAAACAAGTTGAAATGTCATATATATTGGGAAGTGGAAATGTATACACATGGCATGATCGTATGTGTTATTCAAGGCCATACATTTGTTGCGAAGTAGTCATTGATTAGTAACTAAGTTTATCATAATTGTGATGTAGTTGTTACATGTGACTAAAGTGCAATTTGTCAATAAAGTCAAACATGGTTGACTACAATCGTATATAGAGTGCGTACATTGTATTGCATAAATATACATCTTGTAATTAATCTGCAACTATAATACAACTCTTTAATTTTTTGATGTGACATTTTATTTATTAATTCGCTGTATTTCCATAGGATAGTTGCAATGTAGTTGTATATTAGTTGTTTTGGAGCTGTAGTTGTAGGGTAGTTTAGTTGTTGTGGACACAATTTTTCATATTGTTTCTATTAGACACAAATTGAATTATCTGGTGCAATTTTTGACTCTCTTTCATTGTTTCACATTCAAAAGTCTTAAACCAGTCAACATCACCAACCTTGACTAGATGGAAATATTTATTTATATGATGCTTGGTCTTAAGGTGTGCAACATGGTATTTGTTTGATTCAATTTCTAAAATGCCACAACCTTAATAACGTTTTGTATCTTCTGCCCCCTAGACTTGAGTTGTTCCTTTTTTGCTTCACGTTTGAATAACGTTCTTGCACCATCAACCTCACCCTTGCCATGGCATGTTGCAAAGAAGTTCCAAAGCATCTGGTAGCTAGTTGGTAAAGAAGAATAGGTGGTTAGACTTGGGTATCAAAAGACAAAGTATTAAGCTCTAACATTCTTGAACTGCCCTAAACAACCATCATTCCACACAACATGCTAACTTGAAAAACATCCTTGCATTTGCAAAAATTCCCAATGTAACATGAATGCATGTTGCACAAATAAGGAATCATGGCTTGTGTCATCAGAGACATAATAATGAATCTCCTTAAGAAGAGGAGAATCAGAATTTGTAACATCATGCCCTAGATTGCAATGGTAAGTGATGTGCACCAATATGCTAACCTGGAAGTTATGCAAATGCATATTTTGAATTTCATTTTATATTTTCATTGTGTACTTTTCTTTAAAAGTTAATGCAAGAGACTACCATGTCACTAGACACATTGTTCAAAAGATTTTGAAATTGTGCATCTTGCCATCTAGCCACATAATTGTGCAAAACGAACTCTTTGAATCATGGTCTTAGGTACTTTATAAGGTTTAATGGTGGGGCTTCATGGCATTCGAATTTTGAGGCCTTTTTTTCTTTCCCATCTTTTGTATGACCCACAACTTCATACCCAATGTTTGTCCATGAAATCAAAATTTGAGATTGGATTTCCTTTGGGCAAACCCACCTATCAATTTCGTAATTCTAGCATTCACCCAACAAGTAGTTTCTAACATGTCAGATTGAAGTTTCAAGTTTTGGACAAACAATTAATGTCCACAATGTTATGAGGCCAGAAAAGGTAGAAGAACTAGCAATACACATATTTGTTATTGATGTTATTATTTGTTGACCATTATAGATTTGACCACATTTGCATGTGCAATTTGTGTGAATGCCCTTTCTTGGATATCACATTTCATTTAATCCATGTAGCAACTCTCTCAACTTTGTGTGTTATTGACATCAACATGTATTCTAGACTTTCAATCAATGTACGAACTAAGGCTTCAATGCTTGAAATGATGTGAACATCCTAGGAACTTTTGGATGTTTGGCCTTAAAAGCAGTAAAAAACTCAAGTTGTGCAACAAGATAAAGATCGATTAAGTAGGAAAATTAAGTAAATACAAAATAATCATGGAAATACATAATAATCAATTGCTATAGAAATTCCAACATGGATTTACTAACAGAAAAAAATTGTAAAAAAAAAAGACAACACATTTTAAGAAAACAAAAAAGAAAAAATATGAAAGGGCAGTCCAAGAAACTTTAGAAAATAGGTTTAGATGGTAGAAACGTAAACCACATCCTTGAAGTTACACCATTTTTGAAATTGTAACTTCATTTGGAAGGAAACAATGTACATATTTTTTATTTGAATGTAAACATTCAAAACATTGGATTCCAACTTAAGTAATTTTACAAATAATCTTCAGTTATCAACTAAACACCCTTGAATCAATGGATTGAAAACATAATTGAAATAACCCAATTTGTATAATCTAATTATGAAAAAAAGATCAAACTTGAATAATCATTGAAAACCCCACAAATGTCAGAATCGATGTGTTCAATTTTTAAAAAAATGATTATTGGATTATATAATCTAAACTCACCTTTACTACGATGGATTGGAATTAGGTTCAAGTTCATAAACCCAATCACTAATCAAAATATGGCAAAGTAACTAAATTGATATAAATAGAATTTGAAAAAGTATAATCATTTAGATCAAGGTGCTTTTGAAGCATATTATTGCATTTACCAACACTAGCCATTGTGAAAATTGAATCAATTTGGTTTTTATAAGTAATTATAGAAACACCAAAAGTAACAAATTACAACACACAATTGACATAATCCAATTACTAATCAAACAACATTTACAATTTAGTAATTGACTTGCGAGTATAGAAATTGAAAAAATAAAAGCAACTTAGTTCAAGGCACCTTCAATGTATAGATTATAGAATATTTTCAAGGGCAATAATCACCTAAAACAATCATTGAAAAGGATCAAGCAAGTCAAAGTTATTCATTGTTTGTTTTTTTACAAATAATAGTCTTCATAATTCATTTGCAACACCCAAACCAATGAAATGAACACATAATTGAAAAGATCCAATCTGTAATTAAACTATGACAAACATTAACTCACATAGAATCATTGAAACTTGAAAAGTCAATTCAAACTCAAGGTTTTTTCAAAATAGATCCCTAGATTTCTAGAGGTCATAATGACCCAAAACATTTATCAATGAAAACTCAAATTATAGGAATTGAATTAGGCAAGGTTATTTACAAGTGACAAAAAACCACTTGTTAAAATTAAAGCTCATTTGTTTCTTGTAGATACATTAGATTTATTACCACTAAAGGAACCCAATCATTAATGAAATGTTCAATGAAGGAAAAAATGACTCACACACAAAAATTGATATAACACAATTCCTTTAGCTCAAAGTGATTTCAATGCATTATATTGGATATACTAAGGAATTGACAAGTACTTTAAAAAGTCACTAAAAACCCCACTTTCAAAAACTTGGAATCATGCAAGCTAGAAATTATTTACAAACTTATACTTGCTCCAAATTTATCACAAGCACCCAAAACATTGAAGAAAAAAAAAGGCAAGAAAGGACAAACTTTGACATTCATGTGGGAATGTTTTAGAAATATTTATAGTCACTTCAACCTTATTATCACAAGGAATTTAATAGTGTTGGGCCCCTTTCAATAAAGACACCAACACTCGAAGTTCACTTATACGAAGGACGCAAGCATCCCCACCCATTTGAAAAGGACATTAGCACCCAAGTCCATTTGTTCAAGGACTCAAGCACTGAAAGTGCATACTCATAAGCAATCTAACACCCCCCCCACCCATTTGAAAATGACATTAGCACCCAAGTCCATTTGTTCAAGGATTCAAGCATTGAAAGTACATACTCATAAGTAATCTAACACCCCCCCCCACCCATTTGAAAAGGACATTAACACTCAAGTCCATTTTTTCAAGGATTTAAGCACTAAAAGTGCATACTCACAAGCAATTTAGCGCCCCCCCCAATTGAAAAGGACAACAAGGTGCAAATCTTTAAGGTGTACAAAAACCTTGTCACATGTCACCTTTTTTTGTCATTTCTACCTAGTCTTCTTTTACCATGTAAAGACACATTTATGGATGATTATGATGGAATTTATAATTGTAATGGTCTAAAATGTATTCTTTCTGAAAATTTTGACAACTTTTGATTGATTATTTTTTATGGGATCAAAATATAAGATAAAAAAGGATTGTAGTAAGGACTAAGCCCTTTTTGTCTTGTGTGGTATACCTTAAAGGATTTTCGCCCAATAGCACCTCAATTCCACTTGTGCAAGGAGTTAAGCACTAAAAGTCCTTAGTCATAAGCAACATAGTAACCACACCTATTTCAGAGAGCACCCAAGCACACAAACACCAAAAGGTCATTTTTCTAAGGAATCTAACACCTTGCTAGTCATGTCAAAAGACACAAGGACCCCCACCCATATCAATAAACACACCAAGACCCCAAGTCCATTGATACATTGAGGATAGAAACACATCTAAGCAAACCCCAACCATTCATTAAACCCACTTTCACATGCATTGATATCAAGTGGCACCCCCACCCATTTCAAAAGGAACAACAATGATGAACTATCTTTAATTTCCCATTAAGATTGAAGCACCCAAGCCCATTTTTATAAGGACAAATCCTAACACCCTTTCAAGAAAACATATGTTGTTTTAATAGATTAGAAGGTGAATTGACTAATGACAATAGTAGAATGTGTAGAAATAATTAGACTAAGACACACTGTGAAACTTAAAAAGGTAATTTGGCAAGCATGTGTTTCATCTAATTTGACACCATTATGTCATCTTACAACATCCTTTTTAATAGGGGATATTGTAGTTCTACTATCCACCATTTTATAACAAGTTTTTGCAATGCTTGCGGTAAGGCATCTGACCTTTTTGATCATTGTCTCACAATCTAAAAAACATCTTTCTTTATGTCTAGAAGAAGATGCCTTTCCATGGCCTTCCTAACATTATGCCTATTAACACCCAATGCCCTTGCAACCCCTTGGATTTTGCAAGCTCACTATTACAAAATGTGGGTGTAGTTCATTAATTCCCGTTCATCAGACTAGTGAATTCACTACTTTCCAATTAGTCCCCATTTATTAAGACCAATGTATTCATTCAAAATCTAGTGAAATCACTTGGCATACATGGACACCTTTTGTTATAATGGCTCCTAATTGGCTTGAAATGAGCATGTAAACAATGTTTTTAGCAACCACAATTTGAGAGGGCTTTTGACTAATTAAATGATCTGTAATGTTTGTTTTTAAACTAGAAATCATTTTTTGGTTTTGCATCATAATAGACAAATTGCTAAGGTAATTAAGAATCATGTTTTTGATAAGAGGATGAAAAATGACTTTCTCAATCACAACTCGTTGAATTTTGCAGTTTAAATCTTTGGTTATTTCAATAACAAACAAGGCAAGCTTGTGAGATTGATGCACTCCCAACTCCTTAAAGGACTCAAATGTGAGCCCAAGTAGAAAACAATAGAAGAAGAAGGAGTCGGAGCACGCTCCCTAGCTCACAACACTTTGAGGCGAATAGGGGCGTGTTGGAGCTTTGGGATGGGACTAGGAAGAGTTGACAAGCTTCACTCACTCGCACGGGCCTGCACACAACCCACACAAAGTGGTTAGTGCATAGTTGGAGCACCCTTGGTGCTAGGACGAGCCACGGGCAACACGGACACACAAGACTCATCACGGCCCGGACTTGGGGGAAGCCACCACCTTCCCCCTTATAATA
>Ga0116229_10001332_pt1 | contig 38311 bp, 30 predicted proteins | sample S1TSphgellanicum_3_FD_87313 | JGI IMG/M metagenome (GOLD analysis project Ga0116229, IMG submission 87313) | Host-associated microbial communities from peat moss isolated from Minnesota, USA - S1T2_Fc - Sphagnum magellanicum MG | ecosystem: Host-associated > Plants > Peat moss > Unclassified...
GAAACCCCCCCCCCGGGGGGGAGAAATTCCCAAAATTTTGGGCCAAACCTTGCTCCCCCCCCATCCCAGGCCTCTTTTTTTGGGAACCCCCCCCCCCCCCCCAAGGGCTTTATGTTACACAACTGCCATGTGACTTGCCATTCCTCAACAATAAAATCCAACATAATTTGAATCTGCTAGTGCAGAGGTGCCTTGCTTAAGTTGTGATGGACCCACAAAGAAATTATGCTGTCCAAGGTACTTGGAGATACAAAGGAAAAATTAGGTCAGGTTTTATGATTGAAAATTTGTTGTTAGGATCTGGAGATGGTGTTTTGGCATTAAAACACATCTGAAATTTTTTTAGTAATATGTTTTTTGATTGAAAGAGTGGGGTTTAGGGTTTACTTTTCTACAGAAGGAAATAAGTAGCCAGCAAAGGGTGTTTCAATCCCTCAGCTGGCATTCTTTCTTTCTGCAGCCATGTGTGGTGATGATGGGCTATGTATTGGATGGATTTCCACAGTAGTGATCTGACTGCAATGCTGACGGTCATATTCTTGAGTTTCCCTCCGTTTGAGTTTTTCTTCTTTGGCTTGGTGCCTTTCAACAAGAACAGGGCAAGATTGCGTTGTGCAATGTATGTAGGCTCCATACCCCGAAACACATCAACTCAGTTGGGGTTCATCCAGAACTGAGTCATAACGGACTTCCAATGGGTGTTGTGTTGGTGGCTGTTGGTTCACTCTGGCCCCATGTTGGGAGGTTGTGAGCTTTGATAACATCAGGAAGAATCTTAAGTTCCCTTTGTATTCGGTTTGTAAGCTTTGCTATTGCAGATTTGATATATGTAGAATCCACTCTAGTGCAATTTTGATGGACTGGTTTAGGGGATGCTGTGGAGCAGGGCAAGAATTTTTGGTTGAGTGAGGAGATGAAAACAGCTGCATCATATTGATAAAAGTCAATTGTGCATTTGAATTTTTGTTGTGTATCTTCATTAATCTTGGATTTATAATGTGGGCTTGAATCTGAACATGGTGAATTTCATGAGCTTATGAAAATGGTTGCCAACTGCATGGAATGGCACCCACTCTTGTAGTCACCTTATGCTCACCAGATTTGAGTCTAACAAATCAGACAACTCTTTGGCTGGCTGATTTGGAGGCAGTTGCAGAACTTCTAAATTTTGATCCTGTATGACATATCTGCAGCTCTAAATGACATTGGTAACCTTGTAAACATATCCAATGAAATAGTATGGCCCCCAACATGGTCGACATGTTGTGTGCCTAATCAAAGCTTAGCATTTGAAGGAAAATCTGGTGGATTTGAGTGGCTAGTTATGAACTAAAAAATTCCCATCAATCAATCAAAAAATTTATTTGCACCATAAATGGATACCTTGGGATTGTTCTTTTGGAATAACCCTTCTTGAGAATGAGAAATTAGAAATTTTCTTACATTTTAGAAAATTTAACAGTTATCTTACATATAGCAGTGGAAAATGGGCACAAAAATAAAGTATTTTGATAGGTAATGACTAGTGCCTGTACACTTTGGATATTTGTTGATGACTGTTTGTGTCCTCACCAAGGATGTTGAATCTGGCCAAAACTAAAACATTAGAGCAAGAAAATGCAATATCAACATTCTGTGCAAAGAGGGAAAGATGAAAATTTGAGTGTAAGTCAAGTAAAGCTTTGGTTGTACGTACACACAAAACAATCAATTTTTTTGCAATTGTTTGTATTAGTGGCTGGACTTGAAGGGATGCGGTTGTATTTAGGGTTTTTGCCAATATAGAGCCATCTATAGCATGACAAATTCTTGGCTTGACACAAAGGGGCAACTATATACTAATGAGGATTTCTTGGCAGTCCAGGCTCCTACATCATGGCAGTGACTGCAGTGGTTCCTGCTCACCATTGCTAGCATGGCAGTTCTTGGCTTGACGCAGCTCTTTTCTAGTGCTTTTTTGTTCAACCATTTTGAACTACCTACTAGACAACCATTTTGCAGAATTCATGTCCACTGTGGAAATTTTTTGAGGTCAAATGGCTATGCTATTTACATGTTTTTAGACCATGCAGCTTCAGTTTCACATTGATGGCACATTGATATGTTCACATAGTTGCGTTCATGTTGATGTTCACTGAATGTAGTGATTGGATGCATTTCATTGATCCATTTCTTTGTCTATTGAGAACCATGCGGTTGAGGAAACTATGCTATCAAACTATCAAGAATGTTCATCACAAACATTCTTGACATCCTAGTAGGTCATTGTTCGCCATGGCAAGAACAAAATTTGATTGAAGATGTTGAAAATTGTAATGTGCATGTAGAATCAGGAATGGACATTGCAGCTCTATCTCCTACACTACCTTTTAAAAGTTGGTGAGAGGAAAGCAAATGATTTGATACTTTCTTTTATTTTTAGTATAATTCATTTGTTAGGTATTCCATTCATGTCCTTCTTATGCAGGTTTAGTTGCAATTTTCTTAATGTTAAGGAATAGGAGTTATCATATATCATAGACAAAGTAATCTTAAGTGTAATTAAAATTTTAAATAAAATAAACATGATGGCATGGCTTTGATCCTTAATCCGTCACCATCCTCAACAACTTGATCCATTGACATTCATTCTTACATTCTCACAAGTTGTTGACATTTTAATCTAAGCATGGTAAAGCAGATATATTTTCATTACAATGTTTGGTGTTCATGTATGATGTAGTAGAAGACATGTGTTTGAGCATTGAAGAAGCACATAAAAGCTATAAGTAAAGTAATGTTAATTTTGCATCAAAACCTAAGTCAAAATTGGTTTCCCATCAAGATAAACTTGGTCCAACCTCTCATGATATTGCATTGAGAAACTTATCAACATGACATATGATTCCAAAGAGGTAAGAGTGAGGGATGAAAAGACACTTGTTCATTGATAACATGAGAAATTTTATACAATGTTTTTCATGAAATTTTGCAACTAGACAACAATGGATTCTTGAGGCAAAAATTATTAATGTCCAAATTTTCTACTCTACAAGTTTGATTGTCATTCCATAAGAAAAACATGTTGGACATTAAGTTTATTGATTGATGAAGGAGACAATTGGCATATCAATTGTCTTTTTCACATGACTAAATATTGGCTTTAGGTTGAAATGGTGGCATTCCATGATAGAACATTATGAAAGTTCATATAAACCTAAAGACACATCATAGATGTGCAAATGAGTATGGAAGGGTAGAATGATATATTTTAGTTACAACAAGCAGAATGGCATATGCACACTCTGTTATCCAAAGCAAAGTGCTCAAAGCTGAATAATAATTTTCAATGTGATGCGGACACATTTGAAAGTTTAAGATTCCTCGACTTTTGTCAAGCTGAAGACCTCCATTTTAAAGCATGATCAATTCCAATTTTTGTAGGAATTAAATTAGGATTTTTTTTTAAAAAACAAGATTATTTCGGATTGATTGCAAGTGGATCAACAATTGGATTAAAGGAGATCCCATTGGGATTTCTTTGTGGTACCTGGAAATGAAACCACATTACAATGGTATTGTTATCATTTAAAACTTAATTATAACATATCACCCCTTTCTTATAGTGCCATCAAAAAATTATAATTGCCTAGTTAAATGTTACCAGATGACACAACAATTGATGAGGGAAATGTAGATTAATACAGTGGATTATATAGGATGTGTTAACATTAATTACCCAATTGTAGTGCACTTCATCACGATCCCAAGGTGCTTGATGTACCTTTGTCTTGTTTGGCTACACAAACCATCAATTTGTTTGCTACAATTTTGACAATGATGATAATTGCTAACCTAAATAAACCCATATGTGTGTGTGCGCACATGTGTGTGAAGGGATCAATTGATTTTTCAATCTTCCTTGACATAATCAAAGACTAGAATGGATCTATTTTCAAACACTTTGCATGTGTTTATGAATGAAAAAAATCAATATGTGATTATAATAACATCATATAACTGTAAGTTGATGAATTAGGTGATGAATAATAGGGAAATAGGACCTCAGGTGTGATTTGATTATCAAATGTAGCATAGGGAGCAGTATGAGATGATGGAAACATAACAGGCTCGATGTAATTATGACTTCCTTTGCTTGAAGGTGGCAATTGTTGATCCTTGTTCCATGGAGCTTCATCCACTTGATTTATTGGCTGTTATCCATCATACAATGGCTCTTTGTTGGTTTTGGCCAATGGCTTGTTTGGCCTTTAAATTTAAATTCATTACTTGAAAACTAACATGGAAATCAATTGCTAGACATATGGTATCATTCAATATTGGGATATTTTCCTACTTGTTTTTACCGTGATGACACATGTATTAATGACATCATTAGCTGCATTTCTATTTTTTTTTAATTCATATATTTTCTTTTGCACCTTTGGCAATAGGCTTTTCCACAAACTAAATTTTGATGAGTATTATTAGGATTCATAGTTATTACTTTATCATAGTTTTCAAAACTATGGAACATGTTGTATTTAACTTAACTTCCAAAGTCATGTAAGCATGCCTGCTTGGAATATTCCATGTTTTCAGAAGTTGCATACGGTGTGCTCTTATTGTATTGTGTAACAGGACCCCTATTTTGCATCAAACGCCATTGATCCTTGTCCCATGGTGCATTAGGCATTGGTCCATTATACTGAATTAAATGAAAAATACCAAGATGGGGATTAGTTGATGGCAATGCATATCCTTACTTCACAAACAAGTTTATGTATGAACATCAATAGAATTACTAATTTAAATTAATATCAACAATGCAAGAATATAAGTCTTCTAGTTAATTTGAAATTGGACTAGATACTACTTTTAAGTGATAAACACATAAAACATGCCTGCTTTTGTTCTTCAAAGTTTGTAGAAGTAGCGAATGGTGCAGTTTGTGACGAGGGCAATTGAGAATGTTCAATGGTTGCCCCTCTACAAGGTGTTGATGATTGTTGATCCTTGTCCCAAGGGGGTGCATCTGCCAATGGTGGAGTGATCTACCATTTGGAAATTCACAAGCTTTTGTTCATTATATGACATAATACTATCAAATCTACATGAAATGAAGTTTGATTGAGAAATTGTTTGATGAGACATGAGTTGACAACATGTGACAATCAAGCATGGGATGTACACATTGATAGTCAAAAGATAAAAAATGCTTTCAACCTAAGGAGAATTGTGTCCATTCATATTCTCCTTAAGGATTGCAAAATTAACAAGAAGCAAAAGTTAGAATTTCACCATCCCTCAGCTGAATCAACAACCTTAGACACTACTATAATTGAAATGCAATTGAGAATATTGAACAACAATGTACATGTTCACATAACTTTACACACCACAAGACGTGCTTGGTTTATGTGTATGGAATCTTCAGAAGTTCCATAAGGTGTGGTCTTAGAACATTCAAGCATTGTGCCTCGACATTGGATTGGTGGTTGTTGATTTTTCTCCCATGGTGCATCAGGCATTGGTCCATTGTACTGCCATATTTAGAGCCACATGAATTTGTTCATTCAATATGTTTGTTTAATAAGAGGTAATCACAACCAAGAATCCTTACATTGAATTTGAATTTTCCCTAAAATCATATCAACAAACAATAATTGATTATAATAAAAATGCAAGAATTGAAGATCTCATAACTAATGTTTAACTTTGACAACCCTATGTGCAACAAGAAAACATATCAAAGATTGGAAAATAAAAAGTTAAAACATATAAAACTTGATAACCTTTGAAATACCAAAATAATTCATTTTTGCTGACATTGCTCCCTCTTATAAATGCAAATGGAGTTGGTGAACCTTTGTGGATTTATGATTTTCTGCCCACTAAATTAATGGATACATAATGAGCTCAATAACATTTGAATAGGGTTCCAATGTCGGCATGGTCAAATTCACATTGTTTATATGTCATTGGTTTTATTGTGATGGAATTCAAATTGGAACCCATTCCAAACTATTGCAAGTTTCCAAATTCACATCCTTGTGATGATGCTCATGTCTTCATTGTATGCGAAACAACTACGACAATTATGGATGATGAATGAAGCAATTGTCAATAAATTCATTGTTGTCTGAGGCTACAAGGTCCTCAAGGATTAAATTTCAAGACCATGTCCAAATTCTTGGAAAAAACCTTGAAAATTAGTTAATCAAACCCAAAAACAAGGATTCCACACTTGGATATGTTTTAACCATTCAAACACATTATGATAGAACCAAAATGTAGGCAAAATTAGAAAGTAATTGCATGAATCATAAAACCATATGGAGGGAGGAGGGATGGGATTCCAATCACCTCATGATGGTGAGGTTGATTGTGGAAGGTAGCAAATGGAGCAGTTTGTGAATTTGAAGGTATGTAACAATCAGGGCTAGCACCACGACCACAATTGAAAGGTGCAATATCATCCTTCAGCCAAGGAGCTGACACAACATCACTCCTCTTCTCAAACTTGGGAAGATCATGTAATGTTGCATATGGTGCTTTCGTTGAACTCATGTTTCATCTCATTGAAGGGAAAGAGAACAAAAGTGGGTGGAAAAAAAAAACAAGAGAATAGAGGACACATGAAACCAATAACAGTTTAGTATTTACTAGTTAATTTACCCCTTTATTCATAGCCTTTTCTCATTGCCTAATTTGATCAGGTCCTCCCCCAACCTAAGTTACTTATGGTGAACATTGATAGGGTTTTCAATTCCAATTACAAAAAGGATCTTGGTTTGTCCCATTAATTTTCCTTCATTATTATTCCCGTGCACTTGAACCCATATCTTAGATAATGTATCTCACATAAGATGAAGTATCTCTCGACTCAAATGCATGTGCATATGTTTAAAGGCCCATCCTCCCCTGCCTTTTTTCTATATTATTCACACAAAATAAGGTTCTCACCTAATCTATAATTCCACTATATAGGCTCACAACCTTGGGCTACTTTCCTTGACAACAAATTTTGCCTTTGACATGTCCATATATGTTTTGATCAAAGATGAAATAGGATACACAAAAAAATATGAACCACTACATCAAACATTACTAATTTCACTAGTTTCACATTTGTTTAAATTTGATGATTTTTTAAACTACTTTGTGTTTTGTTATGGTTTTTGGGCTCGTCCATTTGAATACATGATTGGGTGCAGACTTTGAGATGTCATGATAAGAAACAACTTGTTTTTTGTTTTGGGTAGTTGTTGCTTTCGTACAAAGAACAAAATGTGCCTTATGTTTCAAGCAATTCACCAAAATGGAGTCAAATGGATGACGATGGATGGAATTTATCCATTGTGAGTGAAAAATGATCCCTCCCAATCTTCAGTAATAAGCATAAGTTCTGTCCTCTTTTCTAGGAGGGATATCCAAGAATATTATGTGACCCCATATATACTATGAAATTTCTTTGCATGGCATCATGATTAAGCCCCACCCAACTAACTATTCTTGAAAAAGAAAAATTCCCTTGGGTTTCACTAGATACCTCCACGATCCAGGTGCCCTGTGTGGTTTGTGTGTGTGTGTATGTGTGTGTTTTTCACTCCTTTGGTTTGATTGCAAGAGTTGGTAGTACAAGAGTAATGAGACAATAATTGGGGAGCTTATTCATCTTTGTATCAATTATAAGGGGGAAGGGGTGCACCCACACTATTTAAAATTAAACTATACAAAAAGGAGCCACATTAATTGGATGATCACCCATTTTTCTGGTACATTGGGCACTCCTCCAACATAGAAATTTATATTTTAAAAAAAACTATTTGTCACCATTTTCAACTTGGGTTAATACTTAAGACCTGGATTATAAACTGGGGATACTTATACCTAGTTCTTTTTATTGCCAATGTGTTCCTCAAGATGATGTTCCCAATAGCATCACACACCTGGACAAGAAGAGATCTTTTTTCAAGAGATTAGATGTCAAATATTGCTCAAGGAAAACCATATGTCGGAGGCAAGAATTTAAAATTACATTTGTTTCATTGAGAAGTGTGTTTTTTTCCCACATGTAGTTCTACTAGGCTAACTCATTTTCATGACTTTCGAGGACCAAGCTCACCTTATGACCCTATTATTACCTATTTGCTAGTGGTATTAATTAGTTGAGACACTTTGATTGACCCATCACACATTTGTGTTTTTGGAAACAATGGACACTTGCTAAAACAAAGTGTAGAGGCAATTCCCTTCGGTACACCTTAATAGTTTATGCAAGGTATGGGATAGAAGTGTGGTGCTATTGGGAACATCTTGAGGAACACATGGGGAACTTTGAGAGAACCTATTTGAGAATACAATAAGAACCATAAGAAACTTGTGGGAACACACAGGGAAAATGGTGAAAACACCAAAATCCAACACCCCCTAGTTCCTCCTAGGTCCATGTAGAGCTGTCTCCTTGGCTGAATGAAAATTCTATCTTAAAATTGTTTGTCACCATTTTTGACCCGAGCTAATACCCCTTCCTAAGAGTGGGTAGTGGGGTTACGATATTGACGTGGTCTGAAAGACATCTAGAATACCCTTAATGAAGGACCTATAAAGATCAGGTTGCCTTATTGCAAGACATCTGTTGTAACCTTAAATTATGGAGTGCACATGGAACCACAATGTGATGTCATTTCATCCAATCAGATCAAACCATGAATTTAATCTGAGTGAATACTGAATGCCCTCCTTGGGTTCTAGAGAAAGTTGAGAGATTGTTTTTGGGTGCCATGAGGATGCTGCCAAGGTAGAACTTAGCAAAAGCAAAGAAAAGGAAGGAAGGAAGAAAGAGATGGTTCCAATTTGGGTATCAAAGTTGGATTATTCCCATGAGAAATTTCACTTTGAAACAAGTCAAGACATGATCCCTCAGTGCCTCACTCATATAGCCTGCAATTTGGCAGCTGGCCCCTCTGCCCACTCGAGTTCTGGAATCCAACTCAAAGTTTATGTATGTATGTATACATGTACATATGCAGGGGCAAGTAATTGGCAAAATCAATCTGCCAGTCGCGAAAGCACAAGCAATATCAGCTGCACAGGAAAAAAGCTAACTTCCTTTGAGAAAAAGTATCATTGAGGTCAATAGCAGGACTGCACAAGTTGTCTACATAAATCAAATGGTCTCCCCACCCAGTGTGAATCATTACAAGTTGTCGACATAAATCAAATGGTCTCCCCACCCAGTGTGAATCATTACGTGTAGGGTAAAAGCCCTAGGGTGAGGACAGTCTCAAGGGGTCTAGGATGAGGCCATAATTTATCATGAACCAAACCTATGTAGATCATGAGGTGTAGTAGTGGTAGGGATATTATGCCTACTCCTCTATAGTGGGAGGGAAATTATGCCTAGTTATAGGTGTAAGAACCCTCCCACTGTTGAGTAGGCATAATATCCTTCCCATTTTCTAGGAGGAAAATTGATGGATATATAAGGTGCCCTCCAAATACACTAAAGATTTTCTCTGAGTGCTTTACTGTTGTAAGAAAATGCAGCCAATACGATTTCTTAACAAGTTAATCAAAGTACTGGGTATCAGCATATCATCTAACTGCTTACACAGTTCCCATCATTTCTCATGATTTTATTTGAACTCATCATAAATCTGCCCCTTGCAATTCCACGCTGAGCACAACTTGTTTCCTTGTGTGAGAGAAAAAAAAACATCCCACACAAATGGGAGAGTAAGTGGTGAGGGCATTCCCAAACAATGTTGATAGCCTGAGTACAGCCCTGAATTTTGAGAATGTTTCACCTGTGAGCCTTTCACCGATTGCAGTAAAGTGGGATGCAAACTGCATTTTGGGAATGTCCCTGCATCTGGCCATTACCCATTCTATAGGCTTCGCAGCAAATTCTCATGAACCTAAAACATGGGTAGATCTCTTAGGGCATAAAGGGGGCCCAGGGGAGAACCTAAACATGGGTAGATCCCGAAGGCATATTAGGCACGGGAGATCTCTTTCACTTACTTCTTAAGAGTTGGAGAAGAGTTGGAAGGATCTTACACAGAAATAGGCATGATTTCCCTCTTGGGTTTAATGAATTGGCATAAGACCTCTCATCTTTTCTAGAAGCCCTCCAAGTACACTAGAAATTTTCTCCAACTCCCTTTTGTCAGTTGGGCAGGTAGTCAAAGATCCACACAAGCCCATTGCAGCCGAGACAAGCCCATTGCAGCCAAGACCTCACTACTTCTCCAAAAAATTTCATTTTAACAGAAAGGCCAAGACACACACTGTTTGAAACACAATAGTCTCCATTAAGGAAACCCAAGTCCTTGATGGAAACAGTGTGTTTCAAACCCAGTCTAAATAAGACGTGGGTGGCATGAAGAAAAAGGGGAAAAAGCAAAAACCAAATACCTGGTGGAATCATTTTTCACCCTCTCTCCAAGTCTCTTCATCTCATCACCACCAGTACAATGTACTATTATTGCAGCGGGAAATAATTAATTATCTGCTTTGAGCTTCCAACTTGTAGTCTGTGCAGTGTACGGAAGTCTTACATGGGACCAGAGAATAGTTCTCATGGTTTACAGGTGCTGCTGCGCAAGATGCATTAAAAACTTGTCCTCGGTATGGGCAGGTGTCAGTAGCATCAGTAGCAGCAGAATTCTTGAACAGAAATATACACTAATCCTCCTCCTGGACTTTGGTGTAGCTGTCACAGTTCTGCTACCTTAATCAGTACACCCGTTGAAAATTGCAAGATACTGTAGAAGATCTACAAAGAAATAGGACTGATGATCGGAAAGTCCCACACACTCACATTTCATTCCACAGTTTCAAGAGCCCAATTAAGCTTGTAAAAGTAGCCTTTAATCTTTTGACTGCCTTGATGCTTTCCTGGCCTCTGCCAGTCTCAAGTCAAGAAGACACACAGAAAAATTACCAACCAGCTGCAATGGACATTTAACATGTGACTTCCAAATTTTTTTATTCCATTAACTGTGGCATCAGAATTTTCAACATAAATTTAAGAAGGGCATCAAGAACCTGTTGGTTTCAAAACTTTAGAAATGGAATCATGAATCACCTCCTGCATCACCACCACAAGGGAATTTGTACTAAATAAGCAACCAACTCCTCTCAACTTTTGATTCACAATCATGGTGTACAAATTGCAGACTATATTTCCTTCCACCTATCATCAATACACCATTTGATTACAGATGCTACCACTCAAAGCATGCAGCACTGAGGCAGGCTCAAAAACCTGTTATGCAGGCCTGTGGTTATCTGTACCACTCCTCTTCTAGCATCACGACCGGCCAAACAGAAAACCACTAGTGCCATAACTTTTTTTCTTCTGAATGACAGCAGAAAAATGTGGTAACAATAGACAAAAGGAAAATATGTTGCACATGTGTAAGGGGCATACCATATTGCAGATGACAACCCCCATTGAAAACTGACCACCCACAGTAGAGGCTGCCATGGGAAAAAGTACCAAGAGTTGGTATTAAACCAACGGGCAGGCAGCTTGCACAAAACATGGGAAACTTTTTGCCATGGCCCCTCCCGCTAGTGTAGAGAGAGAGAGGCACATGGGTTTGTGTTTGCTTTCAAATGTGAGAGTACATGAACCCCATATATTTTGACAACTAGGACTTTCTCAGAGCATGATCATACATTGCACTCCAAGTTGGGGCATGAAGATCATCATCCTGAGGACTAGTAAATAGTATTGCCAACTATCAAAGTAGTGGTGGTTTCACTATCACAAGCCGCTTCATTGAGAAGAAATCAACACGCAAAGGGGTGGGGCACATGGCCACAATGCCACCGACTTTCTGTGCCACTGCTAGCACTTGAGAAGGAGGAGCTCTTGAGGTGCATCAGTTGCCACATGGTCTGGCCCGGCTGCATTCCAGCCAGACCTCCCAAGAGTGAACTCCAAATTGGGCATCTTGGGAATGATGTTAGTGATATGGGAGGATACAAACTCGGAGAGAACAAATGGATTAAATTGTAGGTGAGGTTGTTTGTTGCCAGGTGAGGCTGAGGCCATCCACTGGGCTTCGATTGCATTATCTTGACCTGTGGGATGTGCGGACTTAAGCTGTTCTTGGTCAGTTGTGAAGTCCAATCCTTCATTCATCTATCAACAAACATAGGACAACCATCCCCAATGTCAGTGTGTGAAGGAAGGATGACCATTTAGCAAAACCAAAGTCAGCTCTCTGCTACTCCAGAAGGGGCAAACAAGTGCTCAAGACCTTTGGCAAGATATTTGGAATGAAAATAAGCACCTCACATTGCTAGTAATGGGCAGGAGTTAATGGAGACTGATGCTACATGTGCCATATTAGAGTCCAGGGATGCTCAGAAACTCACTTCTCCCCTGAATGCTGGTGTATGGCACGCCTGGGTACCACCTGATCCATCCAGGCCACCACTGTTCAATGGCCTTGATCTGCCCTTACCAACATCTCCTGGAGACCAGTCAAGGCTGCACAACCAGTAAAGACATGTTCAGGAATCGTTGCACTTGGGTTTTGTTGATTTTGTACCAGGAGTTACAAATGTCCAAGAAAAGTGACCATTTGCAATGTGACATGGCATAATGAATTTTGCTTACTAACAACATGATGTTGTGAATACTATTAAGTTCTCAGTTCTGAAATCATGTGGAGATCTTGGCCACTGCATACATCTGAAAATGTTGTCAAAAACCCATACAAGACTGACTCACAGTACCTGTCTGAACCTGTCCATAAGCTGGAAGACTCTTGCAATGGCTTCTTGTTTTGCATTGACAACAAAGCTGCACGAGCATCACCCAAAGTAGGGTAGTAGTTTGACGACTCAGGAATGAATGCTGCAGCTGTGGTGGTTTCAACACCACTGTTGCTTGAAGAACCTTGAGCCACTAGAAACTCGTCAGAGTTCCTCCTGCTGTTGTGAGGTGACTCTGATAAGTCATTTTGTCCTGTAGTGTAAAAGTGCAGCAATCAAAACAAATCAGTTGTAAAGCTACTGAACTTGGTCATGGTGAAATCATCCCCCATGCATCTAGCTAAACACATCATCATCAATTACAAAGCTAATCAGTTGACATGGCATGATGGCCTATATTCTCCATTCCTTGAGGGCTCACAGTTTTTGGCATCCTCTACTGTCAAAGTGAAGGTTGATCACATCAGGGTAAATCCCATCCTGTTTGAAAACTAACAGTCACAGGGGGGGCCAACCTTGCATACTAAGAGGCTTATCGGTTGTCTTCACTGTCCGATACATCTGCAACACAAAAAACATACAATGGCAAGCACAAGTTAGAAGCTCACATTAACAAATTTTGGAAGTTCATTGCCAACAAACAAATTATGACACAACTTAAGATTGCTCAACTCTTCCTCCAAGCGCTTGGAGAAGGTGAGCCCGTGGTTGGTTCCCACAATTTCCAGGATGACTCTTTGACCTGTGTCAGTTTCAAAAATGGGGATGGACTGAGAGGGATGAAAGAACCAAGAGGAATTCTAACCTCTTGGTGGACTTCCATCCTCAGCAAACCCTAAGAACCTGAACCAATAACCTTTAAACACATTGATTTCATAATTTCCTAAGAATTACTAGGCTGCTTGAACATGCTTCAACCCAAGAAGCAATCCATTGAAGGTGACAAGTACAACTAATGAAGAAGACAGGCTTAACAAGGCTGCTTCAACAAGTGCACAGTCTAAACATGAAGTATTTCATTGAAGGGAGGGTAAAAAGTAATGCAAAAAGAAGACACTGCAGGCCAGGGAATACAGAAGCTTTCAAGGCAGAATGCTCTGTCAGTCTTCCAAGTACACATACCTGTAAGTGACTTTTCACATGAGCCAGAGTAAGGTCCTTCACATTCATCAGCTCCAGCACAGACTTTGGCGTTGCTTCTGTGCAAATGATCAACAGTTCACCAGTGGGTGGGTACACACACTATGAATACAGTGGCAAGTAATGAATAACATACTGATGATCAAAACAGAAGAAAAACCCCTGAGCCCAGAATCAAGTCTTTGTTGTTGTTGCACACAGATGAGCATGATCTATCTTCTCCTTACTTTTCTCTTGAAAGAAAGCATGGAAGAATCCTGGAGGCAGAGAGCCAGCCACTTCCTCTCATGGATGGGATACATCTCAAAACCATGAGCAAGCTTACAACAGAGGAATCCAGTTATTATTCATTGCCATAAGCACAAAGAAGATCATCTCTCTCTTTCCTTCTTCATGTAGTCTAATATACCAAAAAATCAAATAAAAAGCACACCCAAAGCAGAAACACAGTTCCCTTTTCTCTTCAAAGAAAGCATAGAAGGAATCCTTGCAGAGCTTTCATTCTCTCATGGAGTTGAAGCGGATTAGGGTTTGCCTCCTGCTACTCCTACAATAGAGAAAAACCTACAGCAACTACTTGGGGAAGCAAGGCAAGGAAGGAGGACATGGAAACTCTCCCACTGGGGGTTTATAATCCTCAGAAAACACAGGCTGAGATGATTCAGACCATGATGAAAATGACAACAATAAGGATGATGACAACGAGAGGCCCAAAGTAATATTTCTTGGAGTATTGCAGGAGCAAAGAAGAAAACACAGAAACAAGCATGATGGGTGGGAAGGGGAGACAGAGAGAGCATTACTTTCATGTCCACCAAGCAACTCCACAGCATGCACAAAGTGTTGGTGTAATCTACTATTCCAGCGCATCCTGGGAGCTCGCATGGATCTCTTTGATGGCAATTTGGACATGAATCGGGAGCGCAACGTGCTGCTGCTGGTCTCTTGCAGATTGGAGCTAGGAGTTGCCATGCAGTTTGGCATTCGAGGCCCAGATTGCAATCCTCCAGCTCCTCCAATATTGAGAGCTGATGCATATTGCCCATCTGCACTTCTTGTGGGCACAGCATGGAGAGGAGGAGCGTTGTGCTCCTGCTGCTGCTGTTGCTGCTGCAGAAGAGCTGGTGATTCTGAATCTCTGCTGCTGCTGAATATGTAATTGGATGGGAAACTTGCTGGCAGTCCAAGCCTGTAAGCTGAAGAATGCTCTCGTGGAGCCACCTCGCCTGGAGAGATGGTGTGGAGTGATGATGCAGGTGGGCTTGGGCTATTGTGAGGACTATGGGGATGAGGATGAGGATATGCTACCTGCTGCTGCTGCTGTTGCTGCAAGCGGAGGGGACTCCTGTCTGATTCCAATCTGATATGCAACTCCTGCAAGAACCCACGGGGAGGACTGGATTGCATGTGGTGATAGCTGCCGCTGGTCACGGACTTGAAAGCTGCAACCTCGGAGCCACCAGCAGCTTGCTGCAGGAGCTTGTGCGGCGGCAGGCCTCTGTCCTGGAAGCTGTCGAAAGAAGCTGGATTGGCCAGGCAAAGGTCTGTGGATGTACCCAAAGCTGCTGCTGCTTCGTGTCCCCCGCCCCTCCCTACTGCTGCTGCTGCATGTCGTCGTCTCCCGCTCGCAGCTGCTGCTGCCGGACTGGACGACAAGTTGCTGTCGCTGTCGCTGCAGCTACCAGATCTTTGCGGTACTAGCTTCCAAAGATCGAAACCATGCACACGCTCGTGAGGGCTACGCGGGGCCACAAACAACGCACCTGGAGACGACGATGGCTGCTGCTGCTGATTGTAGGAGTTGGGCGGGCTAATCTGAAGCGACAAATCTGGTCCTGCTACTGGTGTGTTAGCGGCCTGACTGCTGCTACTGATTCTCGACGCATTCGGAAATTTGTTGAAACTGCTGGACTCTTGCATTGTAAACCCGGGAAGCTCGCTCCGCTGCCACAGGCAGGCAGTTCTTGGTGGGTGCGTGAGAGCTCCAAGTGCTCGTAGGTTCGTGGGATAAACCAGACAGACACTAGTACTAGTGGTCGAGATCACTTGTGGACTGATCGCAAGAGCTGCAAGCAAGACCCACCCGCGAGCAAGCTGGTGCCGCCGGAGACAACAAACGATCCAAGGAGATTCTCTTGTCGATCTGCTCTCGCTCACACCCGAACAACATCTTCTTCGGCGATGACCCTTCTCTGAGCTCTCTTGATCCACAACTGTGGCAAGCGTCCAGAATCAAGTCGAATGTCCTAGGTATGGTTAGCCGTAGGAGGGAGGGGATCGCACCAAAAGCACACCGGCAAGAAACGAGAGGAAGCTCATCAACGGAGTCTCGAGGAGGAGAGTAGCGCTATCGGAAGATGCAGCCGCTATCATGCAACATTCCGCTGTCGAATTTGGGTTTGGCACCATCATGAGGTTCGACATCGCAAACATTTGAAACCCTCGCTCTCAAGCTCCCGCATTCACAAGCTTTCTTTCTCTCTCCCTGTCTCTGTGTGTGCTGCGGCACTACGAATTGGATTTCTCCAAGGAAGGAAGCTAGCAAAGTTCCATAAGAGAAATATGGTTATCCCGTCATCCTGCAGCGGACAAACACTCCAGCCGAGAAAGAGAGAGAGCGGACTTTCTCCTCGTCGTTTCCGGTTCCAGAGCTGTTACAAAACTCGTTCCTGAGAAGCCTTTCCAGCGTCGCCTAGGCCACCAGGGTCGACCCACCCACTACTAGGACGGCGCAGAAACAACCACAACAACAAGATCTACCTGCTGCAGAGCTCGTCTATACGAGCCACGGGCTTTCACCTAGAGAGAGAAGCTCTTGGGGGGGAAGGGAAGTGGTAGTAGTCAAGGAAGCCTTGAAAACACAAGTAACCTGAAGAGAGAGAGCACAGACAAGCTGTGACTTGCAACGAATGCGTCCAACAAAATACAACGAAACAACACCACCACCACTACCAAGACCACCAACTGCAGCAACAGAAACCTCAATATCAAAGAAGTTCCCTGAATACGCTCGTCATGTCGGAGTAGGAAAAGCTCATGGGAGTCAAAAACGTTACACAAAGTCGTCAAGTCCTGCAGTAAGCTGCTAAAACTGATCTGCCTCTGCTGATGCAAATGATACTGCTGCTGCGGCTGATAGTCACTTTTCTTGGATCGAAGCTGAAGCAGATTGAGATAAACGACAGTAGTATGCGGAGAGGGTTTACGGAGATCAGCTGCTGTATGCAAAACAGGTTTACACATGAAGAAGAAGAAGCTGCTGTTGCGTAATAACAACAACAAGAAGGAAGACAACATGAGCAAGACCCTTATTCTTCTGCTGCTGTTGCTGCTTCTCTTCGTTCTTCAGCTCCTCCTCCTTTACCACACGTCGCGAGCTAACAAAAGAGGCAGGCATTGAGGAGAAGAAAAGAAAAGAAAAAACACACACACACACAAACACACACACACACACCCCCTAAACAAAACAAAGCAAAAACACCTTCATATTCAATGATCCCTTTTTCACAAACAAAACCACGAAGCACCAACTACCAAAAACAGTAGAATAATAAATAATAGTAAGTATGAGGCTCGGAGAAGCTAACGAGAGCGATCGAGAAGGCGATGGCGGAGACGAGAGAAAGACAAGAGAAAGGCGATGGGAAGAGAGAGGCGGGGAGTGCAGGCGAGAAACGAGAGAAGAGAACCAAACGGAAGGAGAAGGGATCGTAAAGGAGGAGCGGGTTTGGTGGGGCTGCCCATGTTCATCCCCTGCCCGTGATTTACATTGCCCCTAGGTACCACGGTCTACCACCCCTTTCCATGCGAGTCCACCCGGGATAATATTCCCTTGGGTAATAATAACAAAGCTCTGCAAAGCCCACTTTTACCCACCATTTCACCCTACTGAGTTTACCACTCACAATCATGTTATTCACCTACTCTATTTACACCTACAATAATGTACCTATACTCCACAATTACTCTAAATTTTTTTTACTACCCTTCCAAGTTTTTTTTCACTCCAATAATTAACCCCCTCACCCTGCTTCCCAAACGTTGTATTGAACTACTGCAGGTTAATTAATTTGATGAATTTTTGTTACCGATGTTGGGTTAGGTGGGTACTCGCTTTGGTGGGTAAGAATCACCAGTTCCAGTTTGGTTGGTTGGTTACAACCAAACTGGAACTGGTCTCCCATTTTTGAAACGGAACAGGAACTGGAATGTGATTTTTTTATTTTCTTAAAAGAATCAGGTTGTTCCTGGCTCTATTCATATATGGAACCGAAACCAGAACCCAAGGTTTTGTGACTAGAATTGGGGGTTAATTAGGAGATTAATCACTCCCTTTTGATCCATTTTAGTAAGCACTGAATAATACTCAAAATCGGAACCACATTTTATCTCTTTAAGAACTGGACAAGGAACCCGATTTTTCCCCAACTCAAACCTAATTTTGATCCGACCATTTTGGATTTAAGGCTAAAATGGAATGTTTTGTGTGGTTGGATCAATCCCAAAATCATCGATTCATCCTCAAAGGGTTAAAATGAAAAAATTAAAGATGATATACTTTTGGTCTCTTTTGGACTCTCAGGTTTAACTCCAAAATATCATGGAGATTATTTCGTTGCTAGTGAATCGGATTTGGTAACACAAGATATGTATGTTAGGTGGGGTAGTAGCTATTTGTTTGCACCTTTAGGGAATGAACCTCGATAACAGACTCAATCTACATGTTAGTAGCAAAATGAATAATCAAATTTATTTTACATTTGAAAAAAATCCATTAAAATAAGGGAAAATTTTTATCAGTGCTTTTTTAACACAAGGAGCTCTCAACCCTAAGATTGACAATATCGTAATGCGAAACCAAAACATGGTAAGCCTCCATAAATCATCCTAGAAGAAGGGTATATAGATGGCACAATAGCCTGATTTTTTGCCAAAGTATGAAGGCTATATAACTCCTCAAAACCTAAAAGTTTGAACATACTTATGAAAAGAGACAACACTTTTGGTTCCCTTTGCTGTTATGAGATGTTTCCAAAAACCCTAATAGCAACTAGTTATGCAATTGCAATGAATACAATTTGGATGCCAACTTTTCTTTTCAAATCAACCTAATTAATTATGGGAACATATTGAAAAATTGTTGCATTTGCATCATTCCCTATTAGAGGGAAAAAAAATATCTCTAATACATTGTACTTTGAAAGTTGTTACAAGATGAATAAGAATAAAGAATGGATGACATTCTAAGTGCACAAAAGGGATTTCCTTTCGAAGAATTATACATATACCATCATGAACATGTTGATCCATAAGTTGAGACTTCGAAATAGTAATTTTTGAGCAGGTCAACAATGTCTTTGAAACCTAAAGGAGGTAGGTATTCAAATACTAGACTAGTTAAAGTTTATGAACCATGGTTAGAGTATATTGGACATTAAATGGGCGCATGGACAACTTGTCCAGAGTTTTTCATTTGAAATTTGTGGGGTCATGATTGCCAAAACTAGTTTTGCCACCACTTTGGTCTGTGGAATATTTCTATAAGTAGACTAGCGTGATTTGGTTTGTTTTTGTTTTGCCATAGGGATTTTTTTTTTGCCGTCTCTTCAAGCTACAAAGTCAATGAGCATCCCTTTGTCTGCCACACCCGGATTTTGGGGCGGGTGGTCATTCCATCCACTACAGGTTTTTTGTGGCCCCGAAATATGTTTCATGTTTGCTGGTTGGTCAAGAAGGGGAAAGAAAGCAAAAGAAAAGAAAAAAGAAAACCACTTTGTTCTATGTCTCATTAACTTTGTTTAACATGCTGTTAGTATTTGTTTGTCTAGAGGTTTTCTTTTTCACCTTTTTCATTTAACCCCCCCCCCCCTCCCCCTCCCCCCAAAAGGCAAAAAAACTTTTATCCGTGATTCTTTTCTCCGCATTTTCATTGAGCTTCCAAGAACATACATGTTTGAGAATTTGACGTGGGGCATCACACACTCAACTCTCACCTAATTGAAAAGCTTGTGGTAGAGGAACATATGTTCAAGAAGGAAGGAACTGCACGTTGAAAAGGCCAGGAGAGAGTGAAAAAATTGGTGGGCTCTAAAAGTACTCAAGGTTCAAAAACTGCTTCTAGACAAGAGAGAAAAAATTGGACGATGGCCCTCTTTCAGTTTTACGTGATGTTATTGACGTTACAGTGTGCACAGGCGATCTCTATTTTAAGACATGCTGTTACAGTAGGTAAGGGTTCATCTAGGCCTCCTTTCAGAAGGTCCTCCCCTTTCCTTATTTGATATGCTTCTTACAACAAGAGGGAGTTTGGGAACTTGATGTTCCCCTTGTGGTTCACCCTCTTGGGTGGTTTCATTTGTGTTCTTGGAGGTGGGTCCTTCCATTTTGTTCTTTGTTTTTCCTTTTTATTTATTTTGGGTCCTTTGGTTAGTATATGGTTGGCAGGGATTCATCACCTAGTCTCTAGTATGTCTTTTGTCTATGCCTCACCAAAAAACAAAAAAAAAAATCTTGAAATTAGTTAATGGTTCCCCAATACTACTACTACTTCTTTGCCATGATTGATTGTGTAATTGGAGTTCCGTGTAACTATATCCTTTTTTAGTTCACACACTCCTGAAATCTTTTGTTTGAGTGAAACAATTATTTGGGTAGAATCTGGGTTGACCTTTGAAAAATCCAATACCCCCCTAGTAAACAACAAACTTCCCAAAGCTGGCAATTTATCTAGGTAGCATGACAAAGTCTTTCATGACCAATATAGTACAAAGTACTACCTATATGTAGAAAGAGAGAGTCTAGTCCAATAAAGTGGGTGTGAAGTAGACTTAGAACAAAATAGAATCTAGAAGTGAAGTAGAAGGGCGAAGATGGGTAATGCAAGAAATGATTGAAAATCATCAAAAACTTCTGTTGCAACTTGTAGTAAAAGGGAGAGGGCTTGAGTGAGCCAGCACCCACCAGTGCACCATCCAAAAAATCCCGTTCTGGGATTTCATGGATGGGATGAAACTGTCCCCCAGGGGTCAGTTTACTTGGTCAGTATTTTTTTTTTTCTTCTGCTCCTTTTTTTCCCAGCTAGATTTTTTTCCCTAGCTCAGTTTTTTTTTCCTGGCAACAGTTTTTTTATCACCTTTTTTTTGGCCCACCCCTGACCCCAAGTTTTTTTTGGGGGAAGCTCCTACCTACCCCAACCACCTACCGCCCTTCTTCCTACCAACCCACCTACCTCCCTCATCCACGCTGGCCCCCTCCCCCACTCACCTCCTTTTGCGCTCACTTCCATCGCTAGAGCTTCCGACCTAGAGAGAATTTGAGTAGCTCAAAGCTTTAGGAGCGCCATGTACCCAAGAACTTCAAGGGTTGGGAGCTTCATGAGTGCTACTCATTGTCAAAAGCTTCAACTTGTTGGTTGAAAGCTTCAATGTGGAGGCAACAGGAGCGCAAAAGCAAGAGGAGTTGAAGTGGGAGCTTGAAAGTAAACTCCTTTCTCCTCCTCCTCCTTCATTTTTTGCATTCTTCTTTTTCTTTTTCTTTTATTTCTTGTGAAGACGACAACGATATCGTCGTCATACTATTGTCATCCTCTTCTCTTGCTTTGCAGGCACAAAAAATGACGACGAACAACACAACTACTTGTCATCATTTTTTTGTGGTCTTGCTATGAACAAGATGAAGGTGGGAAAAAAATGACAATGAACAATTATGTTGCTCATCATTGTTCTATTATGGGTTGTAGGTGAGAAAAAACAACGACGAGCAACGTATCTGCTCATCATTGTTCTAATGTGTTCTTGCAAGCATGAAACAACAACGATGAACAACATAGCTACTCATCGTTGTTTTCATGTGGTTATGCAAGAATGAAATAATGACGACAAGTAATCATGTTGCTTGTTGCCATCTTTTTTTCTTTTTTTCTTTTTGCAGCTATGAACGAGTACGATGAGTGCAGCTCGTCGTCCTCTTCAAGTTCTGAAGCAAACACAAGTAACAACAATGCTACTCATCGTTGTTTTAGTTATTTTCCAAGAGAAAAAATGATGATGAACAACCACACTGCTCATTGTCATCCTTTTTTCTTTTCTTTTTTTACAATTGTGAAGGAAAATGATGAGCGCAACTCATCATCCTCTTCAAGTTCTGAAAGTAGGCGCAAATAACAATGACAAACAATGCTACTACTCATCGTCATTCTAGTTATTTTCCAAAAAAATTAATCACGAAATGATGACAAGCAACCACGTTACTCGTCATCATTTTATTTTTGTAATTGTGAAACAAGATGATGAGTGTAGCTCGTCATCCTTTTCAAGTTCCTAGGCAAGCATTAGGTAATGACAATGAACAATGTTATTATTCGTCGTTGTTCTAGTATTTTTCCAAAAGAAAAAACAATAATGAACAATCGCGTTGCTTGTCATCATCTTTTTTGAAATGGAAATTACTCTTAAGCCATGGAGCCAACCTATTGGAAGACCATGGAAATAATTACAAGCATCCTTGATTTTAGAAAAGGAAATAAAAAAGGAGAACATTGACGATGCAAAAGGCTCCAAATCATCAAAAAAAGGACACGAGGTACTTACACAAACTAGTTTGCCCCACATCTTTGGCCTCCAATATTTGTAGCAATGAAGAAACATTATAATCTCACTAGTGTGCTTCACTATTTGAAAACCTTTCACAAAAAACCAAAAGAGGTCAGTGGTCCATATGATAAATTGAATAGAGGTTTTCTTTACGAATGGTTCACCCCAAGAAGGGAAATAAAACCACATCTAAAAAATGTCATACAAAAAAGGACAACTTTTCTAGCATCAAAGATACATTTTTCAATTCTGGAAACAAAACCAAAATTGAAAAATGAACTCATTAGCATGTTGAAAAACATGTGAACTGTCGAACAAGGACTTATTGCACCCATAACCTGCAAACCCATTTGCCGAATGGTGTTGTTCATGATCTCTCTCTTCTCCACTCTTGTTATTAGCACATGAAACAATGATAAACATAGATCCACCACATAGTGCAAATACTCCTTCATTGTCAAAGTTGCCATCAAATCATCCAATTATGTCACATATGCCTACAAGCAAAGCAAGTGCACAAGGAGCTAATCTTGGATGATGATGATGATGATCCCTTCCCTTACCTTCCATTCCCTTGTGAAAAAATTGTCTAGAACTTGACCTCGAAGAATATTAGAGCTCTTTGATGAAAAAAAGAGAAAGAAAGTTGGAGACTTAAGACTTGAAATGTGCAATACTTGAATTTAAAAGCTACAACTGTAGTTCCATAACACATATTGAGTTTTGTTTTTCCGGCTATGTTTATTGAGAACCTACAATTGTAATTTCAGACATAATTTTGTTATTTTAGTTGTGTCCGTTGAACATGATTTCTCCAATCTGCAAAGTGATCATCTTTGATAGTCTACCTGCATATGCCATAAGCAACAAAAAAGTTCCACAATATTGATCACCCTTTGCAATGAAATGCAATCTTGATGCAAAATCCAATTTGTTAGTTAATTTTGTTTCAATAGTTTATTTGTTTTTGATCTTGAGCTTCAACATGGTGCATTTGCAATAAGGTTTTTTTTCAAGCAATGCACTAGGGTTTCTTCTTACTTGCAAGAGCATCGAACATTATCGATTTGCCAAATCCACTTGGTTACATGATAGCCATTACCGCAACCCTAGCCTTAGGCTCGTGACTAAAGCAAGGGCTTGCAAAGGTATGGGCCAAAAGTGAAGCCCGGGAGTTACATTTCATGCTCCCAGGAGTGTAGTAAAGTGTGAGGGAATGAACCCCCACACTCCCAAGTGAGCTCCCACTTTGGGAGTTGGAATCCCAATGGACTTCCAAATCATTAGAAGGAGATTTTAGGAGTCAAAAATCATTAAATTGAAGAGTTCCTTATATTGTTGGAAAGATCTTGGAATGCAGATGTTGAAATGGGCTCATATGACCCATCTGGGTACTTAAAACATAAGTTATGGCCAAAAGAAGGGTCAAAAGGCAAATTGGCAATTTGACTTCCGACCATTAAAAGTCAAGAATCGCCTTGATTTACTTGCATGAAAGTGGCATGCCACATATTATTGGAAATCTCCTAATTAGGGCTACAACTTGGCTTTAAACCTTTTATTAATCAAAGGTCTGCACAAGAAGTTATGGGCCTCCAAAGTTGAAAAAGTCCCAATTTTAGGAATTTTAGGACTCCCAACTTGGGAATCCTGGGACAAAATGACATTTGGGTGTAGGCGTTATGGTCAGGCATAGAGAATACTATAAGGGAGAAGGTGATGGCTTCCTCAAGTCCGAGCCATGGTGAGTCTTGTGAGTCCATGTATGCTTGTGGCTCGTTTGTGCACCAAAAGTGCTCCAATTATGCACTAACCAACTTGTTGTTTGGTGTGCAAGTCCGTGTGAATAATTAACCCGCTTGTCACTCGTCCTAATCCCAACCCGAAGCTCCAGCACACCCCTTTACCCTTGAAGTGTTGTGAACCAGGGAGCATACCCCAATTCCTCATCCTTTCACTATTTTCACCTTGGACTTACAATTGAGTTTGTTAAGGAACTTGGGGGTGTGTCACATGTATTATCAAATAATTGATCTTGGTTCCACATATCTTGCAAAAAAGGATTTGGTCTTATATGCAACAAACCAATTTGATTTGCGTATTATAAATATATGAGATTTCCAAAAAAAATTGAGCGAGCGAACAAGTGAGGTTTTTTTCTTGCAATATTATGGTTGATCAATTTATAATACATGAATGAGTTGTTATAATTATGTTCAGCTATTTTGAACTAAATTCACTGTCATAACAACAAACAAAAACAACGAGATGGTCAATGAAATTTTTTTTTTTTTCCTTTACAAACGAAGCTTAGAGACGAAAATAGTGATAGGGAAATGGTCGATGGGAAAAGCTCTCTTTTTATGAATGTAAACATAGTTATTTAACAAAATTTTGATGTGTACCTGCAATACCCTCATTTTTGTGATGATTTTATTATGTTTTACCATCAATGTGACTAACTTGGAATACCTTCATGTACATATACCAACGATTTTGCATTAGTTCATTTATGAGTTTAAAAATGTCTTTCCACTATATTTAATATTTATTTAAAATTTTTAACATAAATTTTTTAATTAAAATATTATATATTTAAGAATGCAACAAATTTAATAAATCCACACAATTTAATTCAGTAGAAAATTTTAAAACTTTATTCTTGTGTCTCATTGTCAATGGATTTATCAATAAAATAATAAGCATATTGCATTTACATTTCAACATTTTGTTCAATACCATCAATGTGACCAATTTTGCAATTTGGCACGATATATTGAACATGGATTACATATGAGAAAAAAAAACTCAATATATTTCATGGTTAATGACATTATGAAAACACAATGATGGTATTGCAGGTACATTTATAAAGTTTGTTCAAGTAAACCTCATACCATCAATGTGGCTAGTTTTGCAATACCTTCATTCCAATTTACATTGGTTCATTAGTGAATTATTATCATTTATGATGTTGAAAACGACTTCAAACTATAATGTTTAATTAAAATATTACCAAGGTAAAACAATTGGGAAAATATTATATTTTTAGAAATGTTATATATATAATTTCAAATATTAATTAATTAATTATATCATGATTTCAATTCAAATATTTTCAAACTAAAAATTGATAGATTAAGCACCATTGAATCATAAACAACCATTCATTTATTCAAATAAACTTGTGTTTTAGGTTTAATAAAAGATGAAAAAAATACATATTTTAATATAAAAATGAATACAAATTGAAATGTGACAATTAGTGATCATTAATGCCATTTTTTATATGATATTCCCTAAATTTCAATTTACATATAATAAACATGATATTACATGCATTAATTAAATATACATCATTAATAAATTATCTTTTGGATAGTTTTGGTAGGGTTATGCAATACCCCAAATAGTGTAAAAAGATATGTGATTGACCCAAAAGCATTTATGCGATAATGAACAAGGGTATTGTAATTTAATTCCATGCTTCTAGCCATGAACAATACCCCTCAGATAGCTTAGGTGGAAAACGATTTAACCCATGGTGTTTTATAGAATACCCTAATTAAGTTATTGATTTTCCTCTAGGTTTTGGTAAGGTTATGCAATACTCCAAATAGTGTAGAAAGATATGTGATTAACCCCAAAACATTTATGGGATACCGAACAAGGGTATTGCAATTTAATTCCATTCTTTTGGCCATGAGCAATACCCTTCGGATAGTTTACATGGAAAATGATTTAGCCCATGACATTTTATAGAACACCCCAATTAAGGTATTGATTTCCTTTAAGGTTTTTGGTAAGGTTCTGTAATACCATGCTAGTCGTCAAAATATATGTGATTAACCGTTTAGCATTTTTAGGATATTTTGAGAAGGGTACTATAACTTCACTTCATCCTTCTAGTCATGAGTAATACCCTTCTGATAATGTAGGCCAAAATGAATTAGCACGTGGTGTTTTATAAAATACCCCAATATGGGTATTATAATACCTTTCATAATGTCCAATCATAATTAGTTGGACCCAAAGCATTTCTTGGATACTAGAAAAGGGGTATTGCATGTTTCCAAATTACAAATGTTGGGTATTTTAATTAAATTAAATATGTACAAACAATAAGCTTTCATTTTTTTGTGCATTACTTGGAGTTTTAGATTTCACTATTAATCACATATAGTTATGATTAACAATTATTCATTGACACATGTTGGTTACCATATCATTTGGATATTACTTTAATGCATACATTAGAGTTTCCTTTCCAATGCAAATTATTCATAATCCAATTTGATTTGGTGAAAGGTGTAAAAGGTTAAGTATAAATGAAAATTGAGTCACATATATATTAAGTTTGAATATGGGTACAAGTGACAAACCTTTATTTATTCCCTAGTTATTGTCATGAACACCACCATCACCCATGTTCGCATTATCACTTACACCAACATAATCACTTACATAATCACTTGTACCAACATAATTGCCTACATCATCACTTACACCAACATAGTCACCTCCACCATCGCTTGCACCAACACAGTCGCTTACATCATCACTTACATCATCATTAACTCTTAGTTCACTATTAGTTAGGAAGCTTTTCAAAAAACTTATTTGGTTGGTGCGCACATGGAAGCTTCTATAGAAACTTCCTTGAACTATGAAGCTTTTCAAAAGACTTCCTTGGTCAATGCACACATGGAAGCCTCCATAAAGGCTTCCGTGGGCTAAGTTCCCCAATGGGGTATAAATAGGGGTAGGACCTCCCATTACTTTTAGTTTGTTCGACATTAATTTTGGGTATGTTTTATTGTCATAACCTTTGTTTTCATATGTTATCAAAAGAAATTTTTGTTTCAATCATCTTATGGCATATACTGTGTTTTTACCTTTTGTTTTTGTGTTTCCAATCTTGGATTAAATTTAGGTTTGCATTTCTTGTGATTTGTTTTTTTATTGTGTCCTTGGCTTGGTTACTATTCTTTTAGTTTTTCGTGCCCATGATAGTCCTCTTTTTACGAGTATCTAAGTGTTCCATCCTTGTTTCGTGCTAATCTTTCATTCAGTTGATGGAATTCCTGAACCCATCATCCACCCGGTGAAATACCATTCCCAGGTGCATGTATTCGTTGATTCAAGCCAAATGAAGGTGGTGAATGTTTGATCCAACTCCTCAAAGAAGTGATGTTGCATGGTCATACAATTCAATACTTGCATTCGCGCTACACTCCGTGGTGATCTTGGCCATTATTTCATGCAAACGGATTAAGGTTCGATCCATGGGTGTGAGTGAACCTTCCAACACATTGACATTGTCAAAACAACTATTTTCATCCATGGTCATAAACCCCAATGTCAGCAATGCTAATCCCATTGACCGAACCTTGGTTATAATCTTCATCATTGAACGCACCATCATCCAATTGTAAGTATGTCAGGTCAGCATACATGCATTTCAAATCACCATGGTGGGTTCCATAATATGTGCTACAACATTCAATGATATTCTCCATTGTAAAATTGGTACATGTCAATAAAACAATAATTTGATGCTTGCAAAAGTTGCTTCATGATGCCCATTTGTAAATGCAACTTGCATACTTGGTGAAAGGGGCATGGATCTTTTAAGTAACACCATGGTGTTGGTTTCACACCTACCAAACATCATCACCATCATCCCCTCAAAGGTAGGTGAAATCACATCGATGTGTGGAATCCAACTAGTTTTGTCAACATTTGCCACCATAAGTCGTGCCATGACCTTGTTTTTTATGAACCCTTGCCTTTTCATCTTAACTTGGTACATATAATGTCGTGCCACAATTGTGGTCAGCCTCCACAATAACTAGTCGATGTGGCGCCCCCTTAAACCATGGGTCTCAAAAGAAAATCAATGTTTAAGAGCCTTGTAATAAAACTTTATGCTAGCTTGTGTGTCTTGATTTGAGTGTGGGACCCAACAAAGCCCAACCATCCAAAGCTCTGCATGGACATGCATAACATACTTTCAACTCATGATGTAATTCAAATGTGTAAAAAATGAACATGCATCTAGGTCCAAATTTTTTGAGGTGTACCAAAATCTTATCACAATGTCACTTTTTTTTTTTTTTTACATAACCCTTTTTGACCATGTAAAGACACATTTATGGATAATTATGATGGAACCTATAATTTTAATGGTTTAAAATATAATCCTTTTGAAAATTTTGACAACTTTTGATTCATTATTTTTTATGGCCTTAAAATATAGGGTTAAAAAGGACTATAGTAAGGACTAAGCCCTTTTTGTCTTTGTGGTACACCTTAAAAGATTTTCACCCATCCATGTAATGCATTCATAACAAAAAGGTTTTAAATTATGCCATACTTGGAAAGGGGACCCTTTACTTACCAAATTGGTAATAATAAGCCCAAACGTATTTTGTCTAAGCAACATTAGGTTGTAAGTTATCAAAATTCTCCACCACCATCTCCTTCCCACATGCTTTGAAATCATCAATGGTTTCATTTGGGTTTATGGACATGAACATCACCATGTGGAGGCAATCAAATACTACACAATTGACCTTTGAATCCTTGATTTTTTCCATGGAATGCATGCCATGTTTTCAACACATGCCATGTGCAAAGAAAAATTGGGATGGAATTTCAACCCCACACAATCTTGCCATGGTACACCCAACATTAGTGTGTTTAACATGGTCCTTACCATGAACAATAAATATGTTTATGGAATCCCCATGTTAACCTAGTACCAAAACATGAAACAATGCAACAAAAAATAAAAAATCAATATACAACCTACCACAATGTTCAGAGTTCTTGTGGGGCATCATCCACAATGAAATATGATGGTTTCCAATCTGGCATATGCGAAAGAAGCTTTGCCCATAGGGCATTCAACCACTCCACCAAGTTTTCACATGTTTGGCAACTAGTGATAACCTAAATAACTGACACCCTTATGCAATGAAAATCAAATGCCATCAATATGAATAAAATGTACTTCACATTGTTGGTGCCAAATGTGGCATCCGTAAAAATAAAACTATTGTGATCGAATTCGAGCATGACCTGAAGCTACATAGGTTTCTAGATCCTTATGGTGAAAGGGACATGCATTAGAAGAAAAACACCTATTTCTGATTGGTTTCTACAACGAACTTAGAGTCGTAAGTGACATTTGCAGCTAAAATGCCTTTAGTTGCCTTGGACAAGTTGCATGTGATATTAGTTGTAAACAACAAAAGGTATTGGATGAACGAAAAAGTCAACAAATACAAGTTCATCCTTTGATTCCATTGTATACATATTGTCACATGCAACTATTTTGGTCAATATTAAGGGTAAATGATGCGTTATCATGTGTCATAATATTTAATTGTTTAAAATAAATAATATTATTATTTTGAAATAATCTAAGACGATCAATTCACATGCTTAGATGATTTATATTATGACACATGGCATTTAAAAATGAATTTAATACATAATATTAATATTAAGTTGGTAGGTACTTGGGTAGGTACACAAATAGGTGCTTACAAACTTAAGCTAAATACTTACTTACCTACTTAAGTACAAAGGTAGGTAAGCAGGTCTTACCTTCCTAAGCTAAATACATAGGTAAGTACTTAGGTCAACTTAAGTGGGTAGGTACTTAGGTAGGTACACAAATAAGTGCCTACAAACTTAAGTTAAATACCTACCTACCTACTTAGGTAAAAAGGTAGGTAGACATGTCCTACCTTCCTAAGTTAAATACCTAGGTAGGTACTTAGGTAGGTAGGTACATAGGTCAACCTAGGTGGGTAGGTCAAACTAGGGCCTATTTAACTAGGTAGATAAGTAGGTTGGGGAAGTAGGTAGTTTAAAATTGTGCATAATTTATTTATTTTTGTTTTGGGTTAAGCCTTTTGAATTGCCCATCCCATGTGCACACATTTTTTAATTTCAAATTGGACGACCACATTTTTTGTTTATATAATGTTCAAACTAGGAATGGAAAATAAACAATATGGAATAATTGTTGAAATTGCAACTTTTTCACAAACTAAACTGCAACTTCAAAACTTTCTTCATGCCTTTTTTTTCTTAGTTTTTAGATTTTTAAACAATTCAAGTACATTGTTCATTAGATAACTACATAATCATTCAATTAATAATGATTAAATTTAACATATATTTAAAATATTAAATATACACTACAAATAGTAACTATTCATTATCAATTATTTAAATAATTAATAACTTTTTAATATCTAACTAATTAAATATTTAATTATTCAGAACTTGTCAATACATAATTCATTGATAAGTAAATATCTTAAATATTTACAAATATTTCCTTACTTTTAAAAATCTGGTCGAATTATAGATAATATAATTATTGTAAAAATAATATAATTATTATAATTTAAAATAACTATTATAAATATTTATTCTGAAATTAAAAATAATGAACTAATAATTAATATTAGAAAATAAATTCCTACACAAATTATCTATTTAGAAAGTAACATTAACCTAATTACTATAATTATTATATAATTACATTTATCATTAAAAAAATTCTTATGGATCAAGTAAATGTTTTTTTCCATTGGTAATTAATAACTATAAATACAATAATATGCTGAACATAAATTAATATTTTTTAAATTATTGTAATATTACTATAAAGAGATTCATAATAGATAAGTAATTATAGAATTGTTTTATTAAAAACATTTACTGTATAATAATTCCTGCAATTACAATCATTACTACATTATAAAATGTACAAAATTTTAATTCAGATTTAAAGTTATAAATTACAGATTGTGAATAATTATGTTCAATTAGAAAATCATCATGAAATTAATATAACTATTTCTTATCTGAAATAATTATAATGATTTTAAAGTAATGTAACATTAATTACAGTAATTGATTTATTTTATTGTAAGACTATTAATTATATAATATAAAAACTTATGTTGTAACAATATTTTTTAGTGTAACTTATAATTAATAAATAATTTAATTTATAATTATTTATAAAAGTGATATATTATGAACAAATAGTTACAAGAAATAAATATTTTAATTTATTATATTAAAATCCATGTAATTATGGTCATAGAATTAATTATTTTAATTAAATATGAGTATTCTAAAAAATTAAATAAGAACTAAATTTATAAATTATAGATTATAATAATAGTTATTCAAGTATTGTAAGTTTCATTTTCAAATGAATTAATTAATTACAATGATTTTATTTCATTAAAGAATTATTGTTATTAATAGAAAATTTATGTTTTTATATTAACAATTTACTGTAAATAAGTAAATAATGAGTAATACATACAATTATTTTGATGGATCTTTGTTTTTAAATACGGTAATTACAGCAACTTTGCTCATTATTTTACGATTATCATAAAATTTTGGAATAAAAATCTTAACTATAAGAGATAACTTCTCAATTAGGATACAAAATTTAATTATTATTTTTTATGATTGGGAACTATCATTTTAATTAATGCGAAAATTTATGTTGTAATAATATTTATTCTTTTTACATAAACAGTAATAAGTAATAGGTAAAATAAATATTTTAAATATTTTAAATTTGCAGTAAAATTATTCTTATATTTTATGATGTAATAACAATTATATATTGTAAATACATAATTAAATATTCTAGTATACTGGAATGTAATTTCTACAATTAGACAATTGAAATTAATTCATTTCATTATAGTGGAAATATTTTAATTTTTAAAATATTAAAAATTAAAATTATGAATAATTAAGCTGAATTATAAATTATGTGTATATTATAATTAATGTATAAGTAAAGTAATTATTATGATTATATAATAATTACAATAATTTTATTGCTATTTTAAAATATTTATTTTATTTATTTGAAATTATAAGTAATTTAATGAAATGAAATTAGTATAATAATAGTAATCATATGAATGATTTTAATTATAATAAAAATATTATGAATATTAAGTTTAATCATAAATCAAATAATTATTAAAATTGATGTATATAGACATATGTTGATTATGATTGAACACCACTTTGCTTGTGACTAATGGGATTTTCAATGGTTACTCTTGGATGATATCCAACTCATATATAGATGTAAACTAGTTTAGGCATAGATTAGTTGCAAGCTAATTGTAGGTGATTCAGTTGATGTTAGCGTGATGTCACACTAGCTACAGAAGGCAAAACTTTTGTTGTAAAAAACCAAATAGTCGCAAGTAGTTATAAATGCATTGGTCACATATTGCCTTTTTTTTTTCCTAATGATGATTCCCATTCACTCATCACCTACTTCCTGGAAATAAAAAAACATCATTAGGATGAGCACAAACCCATGATTGAATGGAAAGTGTCGGGTTTGTGTGTAAACACCAAGTGCCCCTCTTGTGCTTCTAGTCCAAATAGGCGATATCTTAAAGTTGTAAGAAATCATCCTAGGTCATCCATTCACCTGCATTTGCCCGTGCCCACCAAATTTCTTTGTGCTTGTCATAAATTTGCTTCACAGTGTACCCTAACTTTAATTGGGTCCATATAAACTCCTTCAATTTGTGAAATACACATGGAGCATATGCCAACATTCGTGATGTGGACCTTGGGTCACATGCACCGTGAACAAGATCTCCATTGGTTTAAATGTGAGTCCAATGGTAAAAAACGATTTGCACCACATCTAACATTGTGTAAAGCCTCTGAATGGAAAAGTAGGCCAAACAACTGCGCTTGATTGACCTCATGTGGTTGGGGTCTTTGCGGTGATCTTCCGGCCCATAACCATATTCAACAAAGTTTCCACTCAATCAAATCTAGACACAAGAGCGACTCACCTTAGAACTTGCAAAAATGGCCAATGGAAAGGGTTTATAGGTTTTGAAACCATACCAAATATGTATGAGGTGATTTTTTATTGTCGATTTTTTTTACATCTTGTTGAGGGGACAAATTCTTGAAGATGTTCCACTCAACCACAGTTCGCATATCCCCTTGTTCACCCTGCAAAAATTTAGAGATACGAACATGGGTGATGTATATACTTTCAATTGCCACCTCGTTTTGGCCTCCATGCCTAAACCCATCTTTCCACACCAAGTCGACATTCTAGAAAGGTGACTTTGCTAGGTTTTGGATCTTGATGGATTGGGACAATGGAGTTTGCCCCATGCTTTGAATTATTAAAAGAATAACCTTGTAGTAGGAGTCCCCAACTTGTGAAAACCCATGGAATACCCTCACAAGTTTACAAATTGTAATAACCTTAATCAACAAAGCCATTAAACCCTAAACCTTACAAATGAATCTTACCACAACCCATAAACAAGCAATAGTTTACAAATGGAAAAAAAAATTCATGTGACTATCTTATGGCTATCTAGACTTACACCAAAAAAAACAAATCCTTATCCTTTTGGAGACCATCAATTGAATATATGCAGGGCGTTCAATCGAGATGTGCAATACCCATCTATTGTGGCATATGTGTGCAAATGTTAAATCCCCCCCAAAATTCTAAAACCCTAGCGGTAACATAAATAATTTCTAAATTTAATCCACATTACTTAAGTGCATATTTAAAACAAGCAAATCAGACTATTTTATCTAAGCCCTATTGTTTGATTTAGGCCCCCCATGTGTATAACATGCATTAAATGTGTTGGCTTTGCAATACCAACCCCCCATCATGGAAAACACTCTCAGCACAGAACTTGCAGTAACTTAATTGGGGGGTTTCACATACTTAAAATTTTCAAAAGATTATGCAATACCTTCAGAACACATAAAAACTACATGTTTATAGCCAATGTCTATTTGCAATATCTTTACACATGGGGAAGACAATTACTTTAATCTTGCCCTTATTAATTTTGTTCGATGAACAAAAGTTCCATGCAATACCTTCATTTTATTCTTTTTTGATTATTTTCAAATGTTAGGGGGTCTATTGGAGTGCTAACCAAGTTGGTAGGTGTAGCCATGTAATTACGTGGGGTTTGGTAAGTACCTACTCAAAGTGTAGAAAAATAGATGGGGGTTGGGAAGGTGGGTGGGGATGAGAGTAACACATTTTAAATTTATAGGTGAGTAGGTAGATGGGGAAGAGTCTACTTTTAATTTAAATATATAGGTGAGTAGGTTAGTGGGGGACAATGGGGGGTAGTAAGTGGGGGGGCGGGGGTGGGTTCCATAACATATCTTCTGAAATTTGGTAGGGTATTACATAGCCTTAGCAAAACCTAGAAGGCAAGCATTACCTACATCATTTTGTGATAATATTGTAAACCATAAAAGAAAAGAATGTTTAAAAAAATACTTGGAAGGGTATTGCATAACCATAACAAAACCTATAATCCCAAGCAAGACCCTTTTTGGTTTGTCACTCAAGCAAGATGTTTTTTGCAGAAGATTATTTTTGGCAGTTCTATTCTTATTTGTAACTAGGATGTAAAGATGAATCTTTTGAGGGAAAAGGTCAAACAACAATAGTGTTCAAAGAGCACCTTGACACTTTTCATACTAGTGGTGGCACATTGACCTTTTGAAACTTTTTAACTATAGACTCTTTTGCATGTCCAGATTTGTAGAAACATTTGTAAAAATGGAAAGTAAGTTGAGTGAATTTGGAATGGGTTGTTCTAAATGTAGGTACCGAATGAGACTTTAAAGTTATCAAATTTCATGTAATGGCTCCCAAGAGAAGCCAACAATGACATAGACATCAATGGTGCATTTTTCTTTTGTCCTTTGACATGTGTTTTGTCTTTCTATCTCCAAAACTTGCCTTCATATTTGACATGGATTGGCAAGTATGGTCCTGTGTATATAACATGTCATGAAGTTGGAATTCATTGACAAGATTCAGGGTGAAAAAGGGGTGGAAGGTGTTTATGGATTTGCATGGACATCATGATCCAACCTTTTTCAAAGACCCATTGGAGTTTCAACCCTCTTAGTTTGAATTGAGTGGTGTCCAAGCCTAAAGAAAACATTGTGGGTCATAAGAAAGAAAGCCTATTTCTGGATGGTTGGTTTATGCAACATTCCCATTTTTGATCAATATATGTTCAAATTGCCCAACTTCTTTATTTGTTTGCAAAAAATGTGTCAACATATGTGAAGTAGATGTGTTGGGTTTAGGTTTTAAGGTCAGCTCTAGATTAGGTGGCTACATCTCTTGGTTTTACATTGATTTTAGTTTTTTCTATTGTTATAATGATTATACAAGAGCCTGTAAAGTTGTTATCTTTTGTAACATTTGGTGCTAGGCCCCAAGTATGCTTAGGCATGAACTTGGCCAAGCTAGAGATTTTTCTTTTTGTCTATTTTTTGGTGACCAAATATAGGTAGCACTTCACCTTCTCAATTACTATTGCATAGACTACAAAGTATTTGCATCACGTGCTAGGTTTGAACAATTCCATGCAAATTCCACTTTTGGAGATTTCTCATGATCGTATTTTAGGTGTTTCTATGTGCTTCAATGCTGATAATCAATCCCTAATATTCATGGAAACAAACTTAAAAACAAAACTAAGAAGGTGTAGTCTGATTTCATTTTTTTTCATCAAGGGAATCATAATAAGAGTTGTTTTTCAAAATTGATATTGGTTTGCCATCAATTTATTGCAGGTGGGAAAATGTGAACAAAGACTTCTTGAAAAATGGTTACTAGATTTATGTGACACCCATTACTCAGTGAAAAACAAAACCTTGTTCATTATTACCACCTATCCAACAGACATCCTAATGTTGCAATTCTTACTGTATTTATAGTAAAACATTGATGACATTGGTAGCATAAGACATTTCAATTTAGTTTCATAACATGTTAAGCTGGGTTTGAATGGCACTTATATTGTAATTCACAAATTTGGTTGCAACCATCGAGTTTTGAGATATTTTCTCAATTGATGTGTTCATGCAACCATGGGGTTTGGCTCTTGGGTAGTTCTTCATCATCTTCATCTTCGTTAAAACTAATCAACACCATGGAATCATCATCTTGATAAGAATGTTCTTCATTCATACTTGCTAATTTGACCACCTTGTCACCAACATCATCCTCATCCTTTTCCTCGTAGTCTTCATCATCTACAATATCTTCCTCCTTAGTGTCATTCTCAAAATTATCTTCATCAGCCTTGTCATTAGCATTCAACACTGCTTCTATTGTCCCAAGAACTTTCACAATGATATAAGATGGTGAGGTGATTGTGAAGAGGAGCTTGTTGTCAATCTTGAACTCATAATCAATTGCAAATGTAGTCCATCCAGTTGCAAAATAGCCTTTGGAATTTTGAAAATGGGCACGCCACCCATATTTATCAGCCACTTGGACTTGTCATACTTACACTTTTCTAAAGAAAACTTCCATGTTGCTATATGAAACAATGTGGAATCTCTTACAAATCAGGCAATATGCTTGTCAACATTAAGGTGAGTAACAATCATTTATTGACTGTTCTAGAGCTTTTCATGTAAGTTCAAACATGCTTGACAAGCATTTGTAAACCCAATTGTCTAATATGATTTTTCATTCATGTTTTTGGTTTGTCATCATCAACATGACCAAAGATAGCTCACTAAATATGATGAGTTCTTTGCGAAAGAATATATACTGTAGGGAACCAAATATTTGATGAAAGTTGGAAACATAAAACATGAATTGAAACAATTTCTTGTCATCTATTTGGACCTAGAGGACCTACTATTGACCTCATCAACATTGCAACTTTGTGTTCTTGCTTGCTGAGCATGAGGTTGATCAAAGCCAAAGATGATACTATTTTCTTCTCTGGAGTTGCATCTAGTTGTTTGTGTTTTTGGCCCCAAACCTTGTTTTCCTTTTTGACTCCTCTAGTTCCATCAAAGACATACATGTGAAATTTCAAATGTGCCCTAAGGGAGATGATGATATGGTCACCTCTCTTTAATCCAATAGCATGAACGACATCTTACCAATCTTGCTCAAAAAAAACTTTGGAAGTAGCACATTTTAAATTTATGGGTGTGTAAGTAGATGGGGAAGAGTCTAGTTTTAATTTAAATATATAGGTGAGTAGGTCGGTGGGGGACAGTGGGGGGGTAGTGAGTGGGAAAAGTTTCAAAAGCCAAAATAAAAAAAAGAAACCGGGTAGGGGCGGGGAGAAAACAAAGTTGCAAAAGAAAACTGAGATCAGGGCTGATCAGGGCAAACAAAAAAAAGTCAACCTGGGATGGCACAGGGATAGAAAACGGAATCCTATCAGTGCACCATCCATCCACGTTGGTGCACTGGTGGGTGCTGCTTTCACTCTGGCCAAAGGGAGAGTACTAAGTAGTAGTAATAGGCTAGGCTTGGTTACTAGATAGATATATGGGTGTGCAAAAAGAGATTCAATTTAGGGTTGTTTCATTAGTACCGTTTGTAATGAACTATAATAATGAATAGTCTTGGTACATATGTACAATCAATCTAGATCCTCAGCTACTAGATTTATGGAAGTTAGCGCTGAAACAATAGATAGACATCAATAACATACACCAAAAAACAATCAACTAACACTACCAAATGGGAATCATGAGCAAACAAACCCTAGGCCACAAACATAGGAAGGAGAGATAGTCTAGTGCCCCCTTCCACCCCCCACCCCACCAAACCAAAAAGCTTATATCCCAATGCCCACCCCAATATCATCAGCTCTATTGCAAAGGCATCATCTCCAAATCTTATTAGCATGTTCATAGATTTACTTTATACGCCCCCTTATCCCCCCTCACCCCTCCCACAATTGTTTCCATCCCATCCCCCCCTCCTACACTTCTCCCCCCCA